>Ga0209979_1001543_pt1 | contig 24940 bp, 27 predicted proteins | sample AnhtaG_FD_183114 | JGI IMG/M metagenome (GOLD analysis project Ga0209979, IMG submission 183114) | Deep subsurface microbial communities from Anholt, Denmark to uncover new lineages of life (NeLLi) - Anholt_01485 metaG (SPAdes) (version 2) | ecosystem: Environmental > Aquatic > Marine > Oceanic...
CGCGGTCAAACCGGCCCGGCCTCCGTAGTGCCGGGTCCAACGCATTGACCCTGTTGGTGGCTCCCAGCACCACTACCTTTCCTCTGGATTCCAGTCCGTCCATCAGGGCCAGAAGCTGCGCCACTATCCGGCGTTCAACCTCGCCCGTGACCTCTTCCCGCTTTGGTGCAATGCTGTCGATCTCATCGATCAGTATAATACTGGGTGCATTTTCTTCAGCTTCCTTGAACAAATCACGCAGGCGCTCCTCTGATTCGCCGTAGAACTTGCTCATGATCTCAGGCCCGCTCAGGATAAGGAAATAGGCATTTGTTTCATTGGCCAGTGCTTTCGCCAGCAAGGTCTTACCCGTGCCGGGGGGACCGTGCAGCAGCACACCTTTGGGTGCCTCCACGCCCAGTCGCTCAAAGAGTTCGGGATGTTTCATGGGAAGTTCGATCATTTCCCTGACCTTCCTGATCTCTTCTCCCAGGCCGCCGAGATCCTCATACGTGACCCTTGAAATGGCCTTTACTTCAGAAACAGGTTTTTCGCTGATCTCGATCTTGGTTTTTGATCCAATAATAACAGATTCTGTGTGTGGTGTGGTGTTTGTTACCATTAATTGCAGTTTGCGACCCATTACATTCAGTTCAATAAGATCGCCTCTGGTAACGACTCTGCCATCCATCACCTGTGAAAGGTATTGCTCTCCGCCACCTATGATCCTCAAATCCTCGGTGGGAGCAAAAACCACTTTACTGGCGGGATCGGTTTTTATTTTCCTGATCTTAACCTTATCATCAATACCAACACCGGCGTTACGGCGAATACTGCCATCGATCCTTATAACTTCTCGTCCCATATCCTCGGGATAACCTAGCCAGTTAATGGCAGCAGTTTCCTTAGTTCCGATAATACCTACGACATCCCCAGTTTCCAGTCCCAGTTTTTCTGCCTGTTGGGGGTCGATACGGGCAATTCCCCTGTTTACATCTTGCTGTTTTGACTCTTCTACTTTTACAGTGATTTCTTGGACTTCATCTGCCATGTACACTACCCCCTGCTTGAGTTAATATTGATTTAATTTCGGAATTAATCCACATTGATCTTTTTGCCTTTTGGTTTTATATCACCTTTCAATTTGAATGTCAACTCCAAAACCCCATTATTGTATTTTGCTTTTCCACTGTCGGGGTCTAGAGGAGCGTCTGTGGGGATTTGCTTGAAATATTTCCTGTCCTTGGTCTCGGCCTTAATTGTAACTACATTATCAGTAGCATCCACAGTTACATCCTCTTTGGTAATCCCTGGCATCTCCGCGGTGATACATAACTGGTTCTTTTCACTTCCAGGATATTGCAGGAATAAGGCTCCCTGACATCACCACTGATCATACCTTTTCCTGTGGGTCTGACATTTCCGAATTGTTCCACATGAGGAATTCCGTCAGGTCCGACTTTCATGCTGAAACCATAGACCAAAGGTTTTCCCGGTTCAACGTCAGCCTGGGTTCGGAATGTCCGAAACATTCGTTCCATCATATCATTGATTTCTTCGAACTCATAATCCATATCGTCGAATATGTCCCATCTGGGTTTTCTTCTCCGCATTTACTAACACCTCATACTAAAATTAGTAATAAAATGTATGTTTGTATAAGTATTTTAAACTTACCCAATTCTTTTTACTAGACAAGGCATGGAATCGATTAGTAATATGAGCCAATAATAATTAAACCCAAGCAAACATATATTATTTCAATTAATATTTTTCAGGAAGTCTAATCATGATAAAAATTTTTGGAATATCTGGAAGTCCAAGGCGGGGTGCTACCGATTATATTGTACAGGAGTCCCTCAAATATCTTGAAGAGAAATATGGGGTGGAAACCAGGTATTTTTCTGCCAGAGGAAAAAAGCTAAATTTCTGCATCCATTGTGACTATTGCGTGAAGAACCGCATGAGTTGTGTACATAAAGATGATATGCTTGAGTTCTACGATTCCCTGGAATGGGCTGACGGGATCATATTCGGTACCCCGGTTTATCAGGGTAATCTGAGCGCCCAGACCAAGACCATGATGGAACGCTGCCGGGCAATGGTGGCAAAGGACCCTGACATACTGCGTTACAAAGTGGGAGCGGCACTGGCGGTAGGCGGCGACAGAGTGGGCGGGCAGGAAATAGCCATACTCAGTGGGGTCCATATATATTCAGGGGTTCGATACGGCCGTTAAAGTTCAGGGTCTGGATCAGGCCCGGGATGCCCAGCATATGATCGGCGTGAAAATGATAAAGATAGAATTCAGATTACCCATGCCGGTTTTGGCCCGCATCATCTGTTGCTGGGTGCCCTCACCACAGTCGAAAAGCATCAATTCACCATCACGATTTATCATGATAGCTGAAGGGTTTCTCTCAGGTGTGGGTAAGCTGCCTGCTGTTCCGAGAAAGGTAACTCGAAGCATCGGGCATTTCTATGTTATATTCGATATTAATAATATCTATCAAGTTCAGAGCTTGGATAGCACGGATTGCACTTTTTCATCCAATTTTTTACTGCCTTTTATCCTGTGATCTATGGTAATGTTGATCAATATCCTCTTCACTTCCATATCCAGGACGGCTTGATGAGCTGTTTTGCACGCTTCAAATATTTTTTCTACACTATCCGCCTGGATGGCGGTGCCATTGGCGTGACCTGGTACTGGACATTCTTTTTCTCAAGTGCTTTCACCGCAGAGGAGATATAACCGCTTAAGGAATCATTACCTTCTCCCAGTACTGCTATCTGGATTTCAGCAGTAACAATATTATTTGCCAAGATCTTACCCCCATTTATTGTATGCATATGAGTTTGTATTTAATGGATATTTAGATATTAAATATTTACAGCTTTTTCACTATTCTATTAATTTATCTCCCGGTAAATGGTTTGTATGTAATTAATGCTAAATTAATCTGGCGACTGAAAAACAGTGGAGTTCCCGCCTTGGTAGGATTCAGATGTCGGTTATATACAAACCCTGATTTGAGAAATTGTTTGAGAATTGACTTATCCATCGAGATATTGTCCAGTAACCATTCATGGTTGATGTTGTCAAAACAGCCTTTAATATCTCCTTCCAGTACCCATTGAGCAGAATATCTTGTGCTCAGACAGGTAAAAGCTTGCGAACATGCATCGTGTGTGCTTCTGTTTTTCCGAAAGCCAAACGAGGCTTTGTCAGCCGTTGCTTCTGCAACCGGGTTTAATGCATAGGCATGCAATGCCTGCATTGCCCTGTCGTACATGGTCGGTATACTTAGTGGTCGTTTTTCCGTCTTGCCATATTTCTCAATATAGACTCTACGTAGTGGTTTTGCTTTATACTTCTTGTCTGATAGCTTAAGAGCAGCATTCATTTTGGCTTTTGGTGTTGTCCACTTTTCGCCATCAACTCCGGCTGTTCTGTGACCCTTATTTTGGGTAATTCTCTTTACTGCCAACAACTTCGCATAAAACGAATTGGTAAGCAGATATTGTAGTCTTTTTACTAAATGCCATTTTCCTTGATTAACTGCTTTTGTAATTCTGGTTTGCAGCTTATTAACGCCTTTAATGACTGTATCCCAATTGATATCTTTCCATTGGAAATTGTGTCGGATGTCTGTAAGTCTCTCACCTTGCGGTGTAATTGAATTACTCACATTCATAAGTTTGCTTGCGTTCATACAATGAAACACCTACGGTAAGTCTGCACCCTTTCGGGTTAAGGCAAATTTTGAACCTCTGTACATCTCATTACAATCTGTCATTCGCTTTTTACCGTTTCCTATACCCTCTGTGCCATCGTTGCTCCTTACAGAGTTCCTACCCAATTCTGGGAGCACATAGGGCTTACCAAGTTCCACAACACAAATAATTGTGAAAGCCTTAGAAGCCACCTATAAACCGGGAGCCATTTGTCCATTCCCTACAATGTAGCGCAAGCCATTGTAGTCAGGTTCCATACCTTTTGGTTTAAGCGTGTCAGTCCGATTTCGCTTATTCGCAATCACGATTCTTACGATGGTTCGTATTATACTCTTCATAGCTTTCTTATCCTGGCAGTTGGTCTGAATTGGACTTTCTGACGTTCCACGTTGTTCTGTGGGCTTAACACCCCAGCGTTACCGCTGGCGCATTCCACAGTAGGATTACTCCGAATGGAAGTAGTAGCCGTTAGGCAATTTGTGTTGTAACTTCTTGTCGCATTGCGCCCTTTGCGGTGAGTTAAATAATGAAAAACAGCCCTCATTCTTTCTTCGGCTCTTCTGCCGCCCCTTCTCGCTTCACTCTGTCCAGGTGCCCGACCTGATCTGCCTCCGCCTGAAATATAATTAGATGTCCATTTAATTAGGGCAAAATGATTAGCAACGAACTGTTACTAACTGATACGAACTCCGAGTTCGTACGTGTTCGTTTTGAGTTCGTTGTTATTTATTTCTCAATCCCTGCCGCCCCCTCTCGCCTTCACTCTACACGGTGGTCTCTAGGAACATATTTGTATTCTTTTAACATCTTAAAAAGGACTATGGGTGGAAAAAATATACATGTATGCCCTGTTCAAATAGCAGGAGGACTGGATAACAGAATAAGAAAATTCTTCCAGAATCCCGAAAAGATTTTAAAAAATCACATAGAAGAAGGCATGATTGTTTTAGATTTAGGTTGTGGACCTGGATTTTTTTCTGTGGAAATGGCAAAAATGGTTGGTAAATCTGGCGAAGTTATTGCTGTGGATTTGCAAGAAGGAATGCTTCAGATATTAAAGAACAAGATTCAAGGAACCGAAATTGAAAACAGAATAAAATTACATAAATGCCAAGAGGATATTATTGGAATTTCGGAAAAAGTTGATTTTGTTTTAGCTTTTTACATGTTTCATGAAGTTCCGAATCAAAAAAAGTTCTTGGAAGAAATAAAATCTATACTAAAACCAAATGGGAATATTCTTATCGTAGAACCAAAATTTCATGTTTCTAAGCAAGCATTTGAAGTAACTATAAAGAAAGCTGAAGAAATTGGATTAATAATTGCTGAAATACCAAAAGTGCTTTTAAGTAGGGCTGTAGTTTTGAAAAAATAGTGCCCTTCCCTTCTTCGGCTCTCCTACCGCCCCCTTTTATCTTCACTTTGCCTGGGTGCCGGTCCTGATCTGACTCCACTAGGTCTTGTGGTGTGGGGGGCTGGCAGGCGCTTTTCGATTATTCTGGCGGTTGAGGGTGTGGCCATGTATAGCTGACCCTGCCACCACTACCGATAGGTAGCAAGGTAGCAGCCAACCTTGTGGATTTTTGTAACCATTGAAATGCAATTCACCCACTTCAATTCTTACGGTTTCCTGCTGCCCCTTCTCGCTTCACTTTGCAAGGTGCCCGTTCTGATCTGCTTCGCCTGGTCTTGTGGTGAGGAGGCAGGCGCTTTTCGATTGATCAGGGCTATCCAGGTGTGTGAAGTTGGATGTTTATGCTGTTTATAGATAAACACGGATCAATGATACCAAAATAAAATTATTTTTTAATTTCAGAAATTCGTTGCTTTAGTGGTATATCATTTTCAAAAGAATCATATGTTCCATTATTATATTCTAATATCCAAGTATGAGAATCTGGGATATTATATTTTTCAATCAAATCTTTATTATTAGAACCTGAAACATCTATATATTTTATTTGACCATCAAAATGTCCTTTTAATATCATTTTTATATGTTCTTCGTTTATATAGTCTTTAGGTGGTTTCCCAGACCCTTTTTTCAATGTTCTATTGATATTATCGATATTTTCGTCACCAAAATATAGAATTTTCGAGATACTTAAATTCAAGTTATATCACCTTCTTAGAACTAAAAACATAAGCTTATATATTTTTCTTAATTATCACAGAAAATCTTTAAGCAGATTAAGCTGATTTCAAATTAGATTTTTTTTATATGTGGAATTGATTCCAGCCCCCATCTTTTCTTCGGCTCTCCTACCGCCCCCTTTCGCCTTCACTCTGTCCGGGTGCCCGTCTTGATCTGCTGCGACTGCTCTTGTGGTGAGGGGGGTGGCAGGCGCTTTTCGATTTAATCGGTGGTCTGGGGGATGTAAAATTAGATGTTGTTTGGGTAAGTGCCGGAACCACCCGAAATATATTTTCAAGGTTATTTTAATGGCGAACCCCCCATTCTTTTCTCATCTCTCCTGCTGCCCCTTTTGCCTTCACTCTGGCCGGGTGCCCTTCCCGATCTGCTTCACTCGCACTTGTGGTGTGGGGGCTGGCAGGCGCTTTTCAATGGTGAAACACGATGAAACCGGTCTATCCAGGGATGCCGGGTTATCCATACCTATAAGGTATGTTATTCAAATTATCCAATGGGAGTTTATGCTTGATATTCAGGGAATTACTCTAATACGAGATGGCAAAGAGATCCTGCACGAGATCGACCTGTCTGTAGGCGATGGGAACATCCACTGTATCGTGGGACCGAACGGGTCCGGTAAAAGTTCCCTTGCGTATACGATCATGGGCTGCAGCGGTTATCTACCGTCCAGCGGTACCATCAAATTTGATGGACAGGATGTGACCCACGAGAGTCTAAGCCAGAGGGCAACAGCAGGTATTACGCTGGCATGGCAGGAACCGGCACGATTTGAAGGTCTGAGCGTTAAGGATTATTTATCGATCTGCCAGAAAGGCAGGGTCGATGATGATCGACTTGCAAGTGTCCTGGCATTGGTAAACATGAGCCCTATGCGATATCTTGAACGAGAAGTAGGAGAATCGCTCAGCGGCGGCGAGCGTAAGCGTGTGGAACTGGCTTCAATAGTGATGATGCACCCGAAACTTGCCATTCTCGACGAACCGGACAGCGGGATCGATGTGATATCGATAAAGGATATTATCACATTGATACAGGTACTGAAGGAGGAGGGTGCGTCGGTACTGGTGATCACACACAGACCTGAAATAGTCAATATCGGAGATTCTGCCTCATTGATCTGTGACGGCAGGATCGTATTGTCAGGGAGTACATCCCAGGTGTCAGATCATTATCTGAAGCGGTGTGGACCCTGTGAAATAGAAACGGTAAGCGAGACATGACAGACGAATACAGGACCCTGGTTGAAGCCTATGCACGATCTGGCGGTGAAGTCGATGCACTTACCATGCCGGATGTGGCGCATCTCCTGATCCATGAAAACCGGGTGCTTTCATCCCGTCCTGTGCCTGGCCTGGACGTTCATATAGAGGAGACCGATACCGGTGTTAATGTAAAACTCGTGGTCTTGAAGGGGTGCAGGATCGAGCATCCCGTGCATCTGTGTTTCGGGGTGCTGCCGAAAGAGGGGATACAACAGATCAATTCGGTCATCACTGCAGAAGAAGGGTCTTATGCCGAACTTCTGGCACACTGCACATTCCCGAATGCGATAAAGGTGAGACATCTTATGAATGCAGAGATGGAAATAAATCGCGGTGCTGCAATTACTTATAACGAAACACACTATCATGGACAACACGGGGGTGTGGAGGTTATCCCGAAGGCCCGGGTGAGAATTGAGAGCGGGGGCAGGTTGATCACCGGTTTTACCCTGACAGAAGGCAGAGTGGGCCGTCTTGAGATGGATTATGATGTGCATGTGGGCGCCGGTGCCACAGCCGAGATGACGGCAAAGGTGTATGGACGGGGTGACGATGAGATACTGATCAGGGAGCGCACGGTGCTTGCAGGAGAGGGGGCACGCAGTGTTATTAAGAGTCGAGTGGCAGTGCGTGACAGGGCAAAGAGCACGGTTGAAAGTATTACCGAAGGGGCAGCTCCATACTCCCGCGGTCATGTGGATTGTGTCGAGATCGTCCAGGATGATGCAGTGGCTGTGGCAATACCGCGTGTCTCGGTGGTGGATAGACGGGCCAAGGTCACCCATGAGGCAGCGATTGGCAGTGTGGATAAGAAGCAGTTGGAGACCCTGATGTCACGGGGACTTGACGAGTCCGAGGCGGTTGATGTTATTGTCAGGGGACTGCTGAAGTGATGTTCCGAAACTAAGTTTTAACTGATAATTCCAGCCCCCTTTCTTCAGCTCTTCTGCCTCTACTCTCGCCTTCACTCTTCCCGGGTTCCCCCTCCCGATCTGCTCCATCGACACATGTGGTGGTGGGGGCTGGCAGGTGCTTTTCGATTATTCCGGCGGTTTGGGGGTATGGGCATGTATAGCTGTCCCTGCCACCAATGCCCGATAGGGCAGCAAGGTGGCAGCCAACCTTGTTGATTCAGATAGCCTGGGTCCAGAGAGTCAGGAATGTGAAACAGGGTGCCGACTATGAATATGATTCCTGCCGCCCCATCTCGCCTTCACTCTGCCCTGGCGCCCGTCTCGATCTGCTACGCCTGCCCTTGTGGTGTGGGGGGCTGGCAGGCGCTTTTCGATTATTCCGGCGGGCTTTGGGTGCGAAGTGGGGATGGATGCTTGGATGGGTGGTTGCAGGTGGGGGCTCCGCATGAAATATAATAATAAAGTTATTTAATTAACTAAGCCGCCGCTGCCATAAAATCTGCGTTCATCTGTGTTTATCTGTGGTTAATTATACACTTATTCCAGTCCCCATCCTTCTTCGGCTCTCCTACCGCCCCCTCATGCCTTCACTCTGCCCGGGTGCCCTTCCCGATCTGCTCCGCCTGAAATATAATTAGATGTTCATTTAATTAGGGCAAAATGATTAGCAACAAACTGTTACTAACTGATACGAACTCCGAGTTTGTACATGTTCGTTTTGAGTTCGTTGTTATTTATTTCTCAATCCCTGCCGCCCCTTTCGGTTCACTTATACCGGGTGCCCCTGCTCGATCTGCTCCGGCCGCTCTTGTGGTGTGGGGACTGGCAGACGCTTTTCGATTATTCCGACGGTATGAGGGTGTGGCCATGTATAACTGACCCCGCCACCACTGCCCGAATGGGCAGCCAAGTGGCAGCCAACCTTGTTGATTCATGTTGCCTGGGTCTGGAGAGTCAAGAATGTGAAACAGGGTCCCGATTATGAATTGATTCCTGCCCCCTCCTGCAAAGGTCGCTTTGTGGGGTTGGATATGCGCCGGGTGTGAGTTGGGGAGTTGTATTCAGTTGTTGTGTGTGGAGTGGCGCCATGGCTGTTGAAATATATTATTATTCGATTTTACAACCACGGAGGACACAGGCGTGCCGAGCAAAGTTCATACTGTCCAGCTGGTGAAAATCCAGCTAAAGGAAAGGCTAGCCACCACCTCAGAACTGAACCCCACATCCAGTCTGGTAACAGGCTGAGAACCGGTTCGTTACACTGTCTTGCGTTGTTTGCTCCAGTGGTGAACATTAGCACCGGCGGGTTGCATTAGATTCCTACTGTGCACCACAAATACATAAATTTCAACCTGGCATACCTTGCAGGAATATATTTCATTTCTAAATCATATAATAACTTTTTTTATCGTCCATTATTACAACCTTGAGAAATCAGGCAAAGTTAGGTATGAATTGGATGATAATAGGCGATCATAGGCGATCATAGAACCTCAATGTATAACTTCGAGGAGGTCTCCCAAAAGAGAGACACAAAGGTTATCACAAAGGATGGCACAAAGGTAACGAAAAGGAGCATAAAATATGACCAAAAGATCGCCAAGTTATTATAAGTACAAGAAAGAGCACCCTACAGTATCATTTATCTTAACCAGAGAGCTGAAAGAAGCTCTGGATATACTTAAGGAGGACAAATCCTATGGGCAAACAATGAAACAAATCATAGAGGGTAAGGTCGATCGAGAACTGTCTAATAAATTAAAAGAAATGCATGACGAAGTTTCGAGGTTAAATGAACAATTGGAATCTCTGAGAGGGGTTCAGCGATTTAACGTACCATGTAGAAAGTGCGGACAACCCATAAAGTTTTCAAGCAATTCTGACAATTGGAATACAACAATATACCCCATACTCAGAATAGCATTTAGAAATTGGGCACATGCAGGGAATTGTCCCGAGGAAGAATAATTACATCATTGCCATGCCTTGAAAAAAGTGGTTTACATATAAGTTTGGAAACCTTGAGATCTTTAAGCTTCCCCCCAGAGGCGGCGCATTCGATGGGGGTCTGTGGTCGCAACCCCAGCGCAAAGTTAAAAATGCTGATTTACCAAGAACTTTCTTAAAATACAATAATGACTGTCCACCATTCGTATCCAATGCCATATTGCAGACAGCGAAATCTGATGGAAAAAGATAGCCACATAGAGGAAACACTATATTCTCTTAAGTGTGCTCTGTGGCAGTAAGGAAGAAAAAAAGGCAATCAATTTTATTTGGAGTTTATTTGTAATGCAACGTTTGATGTTGATATTAATTTAGGCTCTCTGAAAAAAACAGATAATTTCTTAAATCAAAATGCTAATTTGATGGTTTCATAAATCAATATATACATGTAAAAAATATGGATAATCAATATTACCTAGTTTTATATATCAATGCGGCATTTTGTACTAGATAAAAGTTAAATAAGAAAATGATCCTGTTGTTGGATTTTTCTCAATCATTTAATATAGAAAAGCCTAATACATTGGTATTATTTCACTTTAATAAGAGGTGTTAACCTGAATAATTATCGAAAAAAGACAAATAACAATCAAGGAGACGAGGTAGTAAGAGTCAGGATTCCAAGGAAACATGACAGAGAGGTTCTGGGTACTGTTGAAAGTATGCTTGGTGCAAATAAGATCAGGGTACGGTGTATGGACGGAGTGGTAAGACTTGGAAGGATACCAGGTAAACTTAAAAAACGTACATGGATAAGACCGGGTGATGTGGTTATAGTGGTGCCCTGGGATTTCCAGGATGAAAAAGCAGATGTAAAATGGCGATATACCCAACCTCAGGTAAATTGGCTTGAGAAAAAAGGATACCTGAAAGGATAGTGAATGACAGTTGATTTTGAGATTTCTAGTTCTAAAAAAGTAAAGACCATTGATAAGAAGATCGATGATTTTAGAAAAAAAATCAAAGATTCAGACGATCTCAAAGTCCAAGACGAAGTTTTTGATTCTGCCACTTTGATGGCACTGTACAAACTTGCATCCAAAGGTTATATTGATGCTCTGGGCGGGACTGTAAGTACTGGAAAAGAAGCTAATGTTTTCCATGCAATAAAAGAAATTGATCAAGTTCAACAGGAATTTGCTATTAAGATATACCGCATCACCACTGGTAATTTCAAAGCCATGCAGGAGTATATCATAGGGGATGAAAGGTTCAAGAATATCAAGCACAAGAAAAAAGATATTATTCTGGCATGGACCCGCAAAGAATTCCGGAACCTGACCAGGGCAAAAGAAACTGGTCTTAATGTTCCACAGCCGTTAATCACAGAACGAAACATCCTAATCCTGGAATTTATAGGCAAGGATAATATCCCGTTTCCTCAACTTCGAGAATTTAATCTGGAATACGAAGAGGCAGTGAAGTTGGAATCTGAAATAGAGGATTTCATGTTACGTTTATTCAGGGATGCTGAACTGGTGCACGGGGATCTAAGCGAATATAATATCCTGATTGATCCTGATGACCTGACCCCGGTTTTTATTGATATGGGGCAGTCAGTTACTCTTGAACACCTTAATGCAAAAGATTTCCTAACACGTGACATTAACAATATAGCACGCTTTTTCAAAAAGTTTGGTGTAATTGTAGATGAGGAAGCTCTGCTATCGAAGATTATTAAATCCAGAGCTGACCATTAGTAATATGAGCTATAAGTTATATCATGGGGGCAGTTATGTTTGAAAGTAAAATGACCACTTATATTAAAGTCCCCATTGAAAGGGTCGGTGTGATAATCGGACCCAATGGGAATACTAAAAAAATTATTGAAACAAAATCCACAGCCAAAATGGACATAAATAGTGAGACTGGCAGCGTAGAACTAAGTGACCCTGAAGACCCTTTAATGGCCATGCGATCCGGTGATGTAATAAAAGCCATTGGAAGAGGGTTTAATCCTGAGAAGGCACTGCGTCTTTTTGATGATGATATGCTCACTCTGGAAATAATAGATCTTAGTAATATTGCATCCACTCCTAAAGACCTAAAACGATTAAGGGGCCGCATTATAGGGAAAAACGGAAAGTCAAGAGAGATATTCGAGAACCTGACAGGTTGTAAGATATCTGTCATGGGCAAGACAGTAAGTATTATTGGACATATCGATCAGATCCTGATTGCCCGTACAGGTTTCGAGATGCTAATAAACGGTTCACCTCATGGACCTGTGTTTTCTTTTCTGGAAAAGAAAAAAAGTGAATTAAAAGAGAACAGATGGTAAACCATACCATCTGCTTGATTTTTAAAAAATATTCGCTCTAATATCTTACACTGGCAGTAAGATCTTTTCTATTGCTATATATTTCAGTATGAAAAGTGCCGAGTTTCCAGGATGTATGATAATAGTTTCAGATCTGTATCCATTCAGGACAACTTTTATGGTATTACTCCCCCAATTGCCGAATAGCTTTTCCTGATAATGATCTAACCATGATTTTAGCATGTTTGCATTGAATTTAGATGGTGAATCATCACCCTTTATTTCATCAAGGGGGAAAGATCTTCCAATTAACCAATTATACATATCATCTCTGGATATTGATTTATTTGGATCATCTTTGTATAATATATAATCGTCTGTTGATAATTTATAGAGAGTGTCCACATCAATAATAATCATCCTGTCAAGTACACCATATTCATTTTGTACATTATTAAAATAGCTTTTTCTGTTTGATTTGGTTAATGCACCTAATTCTATTACTTCAACGACATCTGATTCTTTTGTATCTTCATGGTAAATACTGGCTGCCTTTGGAACATCTTTATAAACCACTACAATGAGATAGTCATTGTCAGCCCTTAGATCATCCATACCTGATGTCCAGGCATACACTCCACCAACTAAGATCAAGCCGATAATAAGTAAAACAATCAAAGTTGTTCGTTTGATCTTCTTAATTATCTTGTCCTTGGTTTTTTCTTTAACTTCCTGGACAATTACCACTTCTTTTCGCGGAGGTGGTACCTCTTCACTTACAGGTTCCTCTTCTAACGGTTTAATTTCTTCTACTTCAGATACCGGTATTTCTTCTTCTACGATTTTAGTTTCTTCTATTTCAGAAGCGGGCTTGTCTTCTTCCAATTCTGTAGCCTGTTCGTCCTTTATTGTTGATGAAGATTCAGGAGAAGGTTCTGGTTCGTGTTCAGCAGAAATATCTTCCTCTGAAGTTTTTTCTTCTTCAATATGAGGTGCTTCATCGGTTGAAGATGTAGATTGTGTTTCAGTTTCTAACTTTTCAATTGAATCCTCAGATGACTGAAAAGTTTCCTCCTTTTTTTCATCCATATATATTCCTCAAGAATAATAATTAGGGTAAATCCATTATAATAACACTACTTTATAGATAATCCTAATTTATACTTTATCAAGTTTTCCTAAAAAGAATTAAATGGATTATTTAAAATTTTAAATTATAATAAAACGAAAGTATTCTCTGCAGATTTATAATAACACAATTACCAAAAAATGGTAGAGGTACAAACGAGGAAAGGGTGGGAGTGTTTTAAAAAAATTTGAACCCCGTTTGTACCTACATTCATATTACACATTAATTGTATATATACATTTCGTACACGTACGAACAAACAATATACTGTGATTAAATGCACCCCCCTTTATTTCCACTGGAGGAAAAACACATACAGTAAATACTTTCACTCTGCTTATTATAGATAACTTATTATATTCTGGATATAACATATTGCCTTGACAATAATGACTGAACACTCATCCGAACTCATCTGGGAAGAATTTTTTAAACGCTATTATAAGGAACAATTGCTGTCCCTTGCATCCATTTACCCGGAAAGTAAAAGTCTTGTGATCAAATTCCCTGATCTCGAACGATATAACCTGGAACTTGCCAATGAACTGCTTGAGAATCCTGATGAGGTAATGGCTGACGCAAACGCAGCATTGGAAAACTATGACCTACCCATGGATGTTACCCTTGAAGATGCTCATGTAAGGATAATTAAAATCCCATCCAAAATAGAGATACGTCAACTGCGAAGTGAAAATATCTCGAAACTCATTAGCATTGAAGGAATAATCAGGAAAGCTACCGAGGTCAGGCCGAAATTGGTAGTAGCAGCATTTGAATGCCAGCGGTGCAAAGAGGATATTACATATATTCCGCAAATCAATAATAAATTCACTCAACCCCTGGAATGCAACAATGAACAGTGTGGCAGGCAGGGCCCATTCAAACTCCTGGTAAAAGAATCTACTTTTGTAGATGCCCAGAAGGTCAGGATACAGGAATCACCAGAGGATCTGAGGGGTGGAGAGCAGCCCCAGACACTGGATGTTGACATTGAGGATGATCTTGTTGGTTTAGTGGCCCCTGGAGACCGTGTGACCTTATCTGGTACACTACGAAGCTATCAGCGGGAAAAGAACCAGGTAAAAAGCACGTTCTTTGATCTCCTGCTAGAAGGCATATCTATTGAACGGGAAAACCAGGAATATGACGAGATCAAGATCACTCCCGAAGATGAAGAAATGATCATGGAACTGGGTCAGTCTCCTGATATTTATGACAAAATGATCTCATCTATTGCACCCAGTATTTTTGGGTATTCTGAGATCAAAGAGGCAATGGCACTTCAATTATTCAGCGGGGTGGCTAAACATCTTCCTGATGGTTCCAGGATCAGGGGGGATATTCATATGCTGTTGGTTGGGGATCCCGGTATTGCAAAATCACAACTTTTGCGTTATGCTATTAAATTATCGCCCAGAGGTGTATACACTTCTGGTAAAGGCACTACTTCTGCCGGTCTGACCGCTACTGCAGTAAAGGATGAGTTCGGGGACGGACGCTGGACCCTTGAAGCAGGCGCCCTGGTCCTTGCCGATAAAGGAATGGCAGCCGTGGATGAGATGGATAAGATGGCTAAGGAGGACCGAAGCGCCCTTCACGAGGCTATGGAACAGCAGACCATAAGTATTGCCAAAGCAGGAATCATGGCAACACTAAAAAGCAGATGTGCTCTCCTGGGTGCGGCTAATCCGAAATTCGGACGATTTGATCCTTATGAGAGCATCCCGGAGCAGATCAACATGCCTCCTGCCCTGATATCCAGGTTCGATCTTATTTTTATCCTGACTGATAAACCCAACAAACAGAGGGATACTGATATTGCCGAGCATATTTTAAGGGGACATTATGCCGGTGAGATCAATGAACAATTCCTGAATGTGCAATCATCAATAATCACTTTAGAACAGATCAAAGAGGCAATGGAAGTTATTCAACCAGTGATCGAACCTGATATGATGCGGAAATATATCGCATATTCCAAACGGAATGTATTCCCTGTGCTTGAAGATGATGCAAGGCAACAAATAATCGATTTTTACCTGAATTTAAGAAGTCAGGGTTCAGATCCCAATTCCCCGGTCCCTGTAACTGCAAGGCAACTGGAAGCACTTGTGCGACTTGCCGAGGCATCTGCACGGATGCGGCTAAGCAATATCGTCACGACCAGTGATGTTAACCGGGTGATCAGGATCGTAAACGAGAGTCTTAGACAGGTTATGACTGATCCTGAGACAGGAAAACTTGATTCAGATATCATTAACTCAGGTATGGGTAAAAGCCAGCGGGACAAGGCAAAATTGATACGTGAGATTATTCGACAAATCCAGCAAGATCATGATGGAAATGCACCTCTTGGAGAAGTAATAATCCGGGCAGTTGAATCCGGGATCGAGGAAGATAAAGCCGAGGATATGATAAAAAGACTTAAAAGAGAAGGCACGATCTTTGAACCAAAACATGGTTTTTTGAAAACGATAAAATGACTTTAATACTTTTAAGTAAATGCTGGTTTTAATGTATATCAAAACTTATGAGACCGATACATCAAAATTGGTTGCTGTGTGTGATAGTGAACTAATAGGGAAAACTGCTATAGAAGCAGGAATGAGACTTGAAATATCTGAAGAGTTCTACAAGGGAGAATTAGTTGATGCATCCCAGGTAAAATTCGCTCTTCAAATGGCAAATACAGCAAATATTGTAGGAAAACGTAGTATAGAAGCGGCAATTTCCTGTCAGGCCATTGACCAGGACAGCGTTATCATGATTGAAGGTATACCCTATGCCCTGATGGTCAGGATGTAAAATTCAATGGTCTTTTTTTGGAAAATGATTTATCTAAGTTATACGATTATGTTGCAAACGTTAGGAGTAATCAACATTGGAAGTAATTGAATCCGAATCGAATATTACACCTGTATCCCTTTTGAAAGATAACGAATTGGTGTCAATTGTAATTGAGAAACATGAGAAGTTAATCAAAGAATTTGCTGATGAACTAAACGGGCTTGAAATAAAAGTGGAGCTAAATCAGTCAGAATATAACAAAATTAGCAAAGAACTGGATTCACTTGAGACTCGCATAGTCGTTTTAGGAGAAAAACGGCACCAATTATATCATCAATCCAGAAAATTACGCACCCAGCTTACCAGTTCTCTAAAGGACATGGAAGGGGTCATGAACCTTGAAAAAGAAATGGATAAAATCGAGAACAGGTTGCAATATACAAAAATATCCTCTGCTGAAGAAATTAACTATATCGGCCAGTTACAATCATTAATAAAACAACTGGGATCAATAAATAACATCCCGGAAGAACATAAAAACACATTATCTTCACTCATTGATATTCTGGAAACTGCAAGATCTACACGAAATGAACTCGATGGTTCTATCAATACTCCTGACAAGTTGAAAACTAATTATAATTCCCTGAAAAATGAATTTGAAGAAATGGATTCACGGTGTGGGTGGCTTCGCCGAAGGTTAGAACAGCACGGGCAAGCCCTTAAATATTGGGGCAAAGTTCAAACAGGGGTTGAACAGCTTGAATGAGATATCAGGTTTGTCAGAAAGTGAATTGAAGAATAAGATAAACATCTTCAGGCAGCAGATTGACCATAAGGAGAGAGATATTAAGGCCCTATACCAGGAGATGAACCATCTTAATAGAGGTGGGCAGGAACTCAGGGCCAAACGGGATGAACTTAACAGCCAGGTAAAAGATGTCAAAGAAAAAGCTGATGAATACAGAAACAAACGTGACGAGGTCAATAATAAGATTGCTGAATTAAAAAAGCAAAAAGACGAGTTAAAGGGACGAACGGACGGTTACACCGGCAAGATGGGGGAGCTGAAGAAGACCCGTGATGACCTGAATTATTTGGCAAAAGGAAGGCTTGAATCCCTGAATAATGCTTACATTGATGAACTGGCAAAATTTTCTACAGCTGATATTCCTCTTGAACATGAACAGTTCTTATTTAAAAGGATCAAAGAATTAGGCGAAAGACTAACTGCTACGCGTGAAGCAAATACTATTCATGGCGAAATGAGTAATATTTATAACAAAATGAGTGAATTCCATCAAGAACTTGATACAATTTATGCTTTGATCCGTGACATGGCATTGGAATCTCAAGAATATCATGAAGCTTTGCTGGAAGTTTATGCACGTGCAGATGCGACCAGGCGCCAGGCAAATGAATATCACCAACGTTTGATGGAAATGCGGGAGCTGACGCATCCTATAAAGGAAAAGATCGATATATTGAAAATTTCTGTTTCTGATATCAGGAAGGAACTCGATGATTATCTGGACAGGATGAACGAGATCCAGTTAGTTAAAGATGAAAAGCAAATGCAAGAAAAACGGACCACTGCCAAAGAAAAGTTCAAAAAGCAGGGCAGATTAAGTCTGGAAGACTTGAAAGTATTAATGGAAAATGATGAAATTGAATTTAGTTAGCAATTTTCTAATTTTTAAAAATAGAATCGTTACTATTATCTTTAAGCAATATAGTTTTTACATAATGGACATGGAGATAATCAAATGGACTTACCAGTAATACAGTTGCCAGATGTGCAAGCTAACGTACCTGAGATACCTATAACCCTTTCAAGAGTTGGTGTGACAGAAGTGAAAAAGTTAGTTGAAGTGGCCAGAGCCGAAAAAAGGCCTATTATCCTGATCTCGAAATTCGATATATTTGTTGACCTTCCTTCAGACCGTAAAGGTGCAAACCTTTCAAGGAATTTTGAAGCTATTGATGAGGTACTTGAAGAATCCCTTACTTCGCCTGTATGTGAAATAGAAGAACTTTGCAGTGAAGTTGCAAGAAGGCTCCTTGACAGGCATGAATATGCCAGTAGAGCTGAAGTAAAAATGAAAAGCGAATATATTATCAAGCGTACAACACCTGTGAATAAAGTAAAATGCCAGGAAGTTGTGGACATTTTTGCAGAGGCAATTGCTGATAGGATGAAAGACGGAACAGTATCTGTCAAGAAAATGGTTGGTGCTGAAGTAGTAGGAATAACTGCCTGTCCATGTGCTCAAGAGATCATACGAGACAAAGCCATAACAAAGTTAAAAGAACTGAATGTGGATAAAAAAACTATCAAAGAATTTTTAAGTGTCATTCCCATGGCCACCCATAACCAGCGCGGTCGGGGAATTATTACTATCCAGGTTTCCAGTGAAAATAAAGTTTCTATTGAAAAGATCATCAGGATAATTGAACAGTCAATGAGCTCAAGCATCTATGAACTACTCAAACGGAACGATGAAGCCTTGCTTGTGGAAACCGCTCATAAAAACCCGAAATTTGTAGAAGATTGTGTCAGGACAATGGCCAAAAAGTTAGTACAACAATTCCCGGATTTACCTGGAGATTCGATATTAACTATCAAACAGATAAATGAAGAGAGTATTCACAGCCATAATGCATTTGCCGAGCGTATTGCTACCCTTGCAGAACTCAAGAAAGAATTAGGGGTTGCCTAATATTTCTATATACTACTATTATATAAATAAATCAATGTAGCACTAAAGAAGATAAATACTGCAATTATTATTAAGATCAATAGATACATCCAGCTTTCTTTTAATGTTACAATATCATACCAGGTGATATTATTTACTTCTTCCCAGTTTTTTTCATACCATTCACCAGAATCAAGATCTGGTTGATAACGATTATATTTTTCAACTTTGCATTTTGGTCTGATATCAACATTATTGATGTATTTCGGGCAAACCAGAGCACCACAATTAAATCTATAACAGCACAAAATATTTGTTGATGGTGTGAATTGCTTGTTATTTTTTGGTGGAAAGGTGTCATCTGACATAATTATACCAATATCATTTCTGTTGTAATTTTCCCGTTTAAGATATTAGCAATAATATAATGGTATTCACCATTATCTACTAATGGTGCACCCCCACCTCCTGAAATAATATAATGGACTCCTTCAAAGGAGTATTCATGATATGAATGAATATGGGAGGCAAAAACAGTATCTACATCGAAATCCTCAAATAATGAGACCAGTGTTTCTGCTTGCAGGGAATCCGACATGGCATGATGTTCACCTGGTCTTGGATCAAAGGGGGGCATGTGCATAAAAACAACTATCATTGAACCTTTATTTTTTTCAAGGTCGTCTTTGAGCCAAATCAGCTGCTCCTCATCCAGATATCCATTTGCATTATCAAGGATTATGAAATGTGTAATATCCACATTAAATGAATGATAATACATCCCAAATTCCTGGCTGTAATATAATCTACCTTTGCCCATGATATCGTGGTTACCCGGTACTGTATAAATGGGAACTTTTGATGTATCTATTGTTCTAATAAAGTCTGCATATTCATTTTGTGTGCCTTGTGATACCATGTCACCCTGATGAATTATAAATCTGGATTTTGAATTTTCAATTTCATTCAATATTTTCTTAAATACCTGAGGATTATCGCGGCTATCTCCTATCAATGCAAATGAAAAATTCTGGTTTTCACTTTTCTGGCTTAAATTAATATTTTTTACCAAACGTGGAGGACACTTAGATATAAATCGAACATAATTTGACCCATTGTTAAGTGATCCTGCCTCCTCACCTTCAATTTGAATTGAGTTCGGATCTATGTTCTTTATTGTAATATTGAAACTGCGTTCAAAACCACTTCCTAAAATATTAATATTGACATTTGGTTCGTTTGCCCTTATTACAAGGTTATCATATTCAGCTGTTAATATATTGCCTCCATTTACAACAACAACAGCAGATGATATTTCAGCAGTGGTATAACCGCCCCTGGGATTTGCATAGATATCATTAGTCTGTAAAAAACTTCCTCCTAATAAAAATGCCATGGAGAGAATAATTAAGAGTATAAGAATTGTTTTTCGTTCCAATATTGTCACCATTTATTAAAAAAATTCATTTTTTGTTTTAGTATGGGGTAATATAAATACATTATTTAAGTGAATTGAATAAGTTATATATCATGCAAATGGAATTAGGATACATCTTACTAATTATATCATATATACATAAATCTTAAATTTTTAGGAGATCGATCTGAAATGGAAAAATATATCGTAATAGGTAAATTCAAAGCTGGAACTAAATGGGAACATTTCACAAAAAATATCACCAGTCAGAATGAAAAAAATGCCAGAGGAAAAGTGTATTCTCTTATTGGTAGTGAACATGGGTTAAAACGTAATTTAATTCGTTTGGAATCTGTGACCAGGGAGTGAGTAACTTTGGCGTCTAATAAAAAACTAACTGAACAAGACATCCGTAATATTGCCACGCAGCACCAGCAAATGCAATATCAGGCAGAAGGTTTGATGCAGCAGGTAAACATGGTTGGATTGTCCATTGATGAAAGTCATAGCGCCATCAACTCTATTAAAGAACTTGAAGGGATAGAAGATGGTCATGAGATCATGGTACCTATCGGTTCAAATACCAATGTCAGGGCAAATCTGGTTAAACCGGATGGCGTGATCATTGAAATTGGTGCAGGTATCAGTATAGAAAAAAAGTTGGAAGACGCTAAAGAAAGTCTGGAAAAACAAAATAAGGAGCTTACACAATATCAGCAGAATCTCCAAAAAACCCTAAATGAAATGATTTCCAAGATGAAGGAGATGGAAGCAGTTGTCACAGCTGCTACACAACAACAGGCACAACCCATGCAGGGCTCATAGATGTTCAATAGTTTAAAACAAAAACTTAGCGGATTTAAGGATTCCTTTGGCAGTGTCTTGGAAAAAGAAGCCAAAAAGACCTCTGAAGAGATTGAAACAGAAAAGTCAGGGGAAGAAATAAAAAATGAGAAGCAAGCTCTGACATCTGTTGGGATTGGCCAGAAAGCCAAAGCACTGCTATTAAATCGCGAATTCATAATTGATGAAAAATCGCTTGAAGACCCTTTGTGGGAACTGGAAATTGCCTTGCTTGAAAGTGATGTGGCTCTGCCTGTCACAGATGCGATCGTCGAATCTGTGAAGTCAGAACTGGTAGGCAGCAGACATAAGATCGGGGAGAATAAGGGAAAGATCGTTGAACAGGCTCTTCGTAATTCAATATTTAATGTGTTGAATGTGAGCGATCTTGATTTTGATGAGTTTATTAAGACGTCAAAAAAACCTATTACAATTGCATTTGTAGGCGTTAATGGTACTGGAAAGACAACTTCAGTTGCCAAGATCGCAAAATATTTGAATAACCGCGGATACTCGGTCGTTATAGCAGCAGCAGATACATTCAGGGCAGGTGCCATAGACCAGCTCCAGCGTCATGCCGATAACCTGGGTGTAAAGATCATTAAACATCAGGAAGGCGGAGACCCGGCTGCAGTAGTATATGATGCTGTGGAATATGCCAAAGCTCGAAAAAAGGATGTGGTACTGGCAGATACAGCTGGCAGAATGCACACAAACATCAACCTGATGGACCAGTTAAAAAAGATCTGCAGGGTAGCTCCACCTGATCTGGTTATATTCGTGGATGAAGCCATAGCAGGTAATGATGCAGTAGAAAGGGCCCACCTGTTCAATGAAGCTGTACCTTTTAGCGGAAGTATTCTTACAAAGGCAGATGCCGATTCAAAAGGTGGTGCAGCTATTTCAATAGCCCATACCACAGGTAAACCAATTCTGTTCTTAGGTGTTGGACAGGGATATGAAGATATGGTGAAATTCGATGCCCCTTGGCTTATTGACAGGTTGTTTGAATAACAAACTGCCTTATTCATTTGGTTGAGGGGATACAAGAAACGGACTGCCTGGTAGCTGCTTTTTGGTGCTTCAAGCGGATTGGGTGGCACGCTTTGGAATCATAGCAGGGCTGCTATATGATGATGCTGTCCACTGTCTGGATATAATTTTTCCAAAAATCATTTATATATTTTAAGATAATTGACTCATTTAATAATTCCGAAATATTTTAAGAGGTATTCAATATGAATAAAAAACTAATAAATATTCTGCTTATTGGCTTAATTGTACTTGCTACCAGTGGGTGTACGAGCGAAAATAATGAAAAAGGGGCACTGGGATTCATTCCTTCAAATTCCGATTATGTAGGGAATGTTAAAATTAATACGATAATCAATGATAACGATTTTAATGATATTTATGAGGAGTGGCCAAAATCACGTAGTGACCCCCAGACAATAAATGATGCAATGATAGAATTTGAAACCGAATCCGGAGTGGATGTAAGTAAGATTACAGATGTCACTTTTTTTGGTAGTATGGATGATTCTATGGTCCAATACTCTGGATATTTCATTATAGGTAGTTTCGACAGCAATGCATTAATAAATAAAGCTATCGAGGATGGTAATTTTGAAAAAGCGCGGTATCAGGGTTATGAATATTATCTTGAAACTAGTTCCTTTGGATCCTCTGAAGCCATAATGGAAATGGATGACGGATTGGTCCTTTTAGCCACTTCAGCGAGTGTGATCGAAGATGTGATCGACATTAAAAAAGGTGATAAAAAGAGTCGGTCAGGGGAACTGATGGATAAATATAATTCATTAGATAGTGGGATCGTCAAGATCGCATTTGAAGTCCCTGCCAATGTCAAAGAAGATATTGAAAACAGCAACTCAGGTCCTTACAACTTTGACTCCTTTAGTGAAATCGAGATGGTCACATATTTATTCCAGAAGAAAAGTTCCACTATGACAAATACTCTGAATGTATACACCTCAGATTCAGCTTCTGCTGAAGATATCGCAGATGTAATTGATGGATTGCTAAAAATCTATAAAGGTATGATACCCGATGAAAACGCAAAGGAGACCATCGATAAAATAACAATTGAACAAAAAGGTTCTACTGTTACAATAAAATCGTCATCGACTGTTCAAGAGATAAAAGATATGTCGAATTCATTCAGTCAAATGATGCCATATTAATTAAGACATTCGTAAATCTGCCCGGATATTTCCGGGCACATATTTTTTTTGGATCTCCTCAAGATTGAGTGGATAAATATTGAATCGGATTTACAGGAGATAGTATGCTACTTTCATTTCAATTCAGTCTATTGAGATCGGTAATAGGTAAGTATAGGAAAGCAACATCAATAGACACAGATTTCACGGATTCACACGGATTAAGGATAAAAAAAATTGAGTTTAAATCTGTGTAAATCGGTGTTCATCAGTGTCTGAAAAATAACTAATATAATATAAGTGATATTACCCACACGATCTTAAAGAGAACCTTTTTTTTTAATTTTGGATAATGTTCAGGTATAACTGGTCATAACCATATTTTTTTATAACAATTTCAGAACACTTTTCGATATCTATTTTTTGCAGTTCATTCAAAAGATATGATTTGTCTTCTATGATTATTTTCTGGTTCTGTGTATCATTGTCATATTTTAATTCAATAACCAGCTTGTTATTATCAATTTCCGGCAGCGCATTGTTATACACGATCTTACCCTTGCTTAATATAACAAAGTTGTCGATCAGGGAACTGAAATCATCAATGTGATGAGAAGCTATATTAGTGGTTGTCCCTCCCTGCTTTAAATCCTTAAGTAACGTGAGTACGGATTTTCGAGATTCCATATCCAATGTCGAAAGCGGTTCATCAAGAATGAGGATGTCAGGTTTATCTAACACAGAAAGACAAATGTCCAATTTTTTTGCATTTCCTGTTGACAGATCACTGGCATAGAAATCCTTCCACCTGGTAAGTTTGAAAAAATCAACCAGATAGTCTACCCACAGCTTGTCTTTCACTTTTTTTAATCCGGAAAATAATTTCAAATTCTGGTATACTGTTAAATTTTCATAAACCCTGGGGTCCTGGAATGCACATCCTATGGAAAGGCCCTTTGGTTTTGTTAAGGTCCCTGCAGTTATCCTGGTGAGCCCTACCAGGATATTTAATAATGTGGTTTTTCCCGAGCCGTTAGGACCAGCTATCAAACATGCAGTGCCAATTGGAATACTGAAGTTGACATTGTCCAGGGCCAGCTCTGTATCAAATTTCTTTGTAAGGCCATTGATATCTATACTTTCCAATTCAAACATCCTTATATTTTTTCACTGAAAATACCAGAATAATTAACGAAATAATAGTTAATAGGACAATTCCTGTCATCCAGTCATTATAGATGGAAATATCCACATTTTTAAGCATTGCTCCTCTTAACATGACCATGGAATAGTATGAAGGCAGCATAAGAGCCATTTTTTGCAGATAGATCGGGAAAAATCCGACCGGATAAAAAGTGCCGCTGAACAGCAGTATCAAAAATAGTATTAACGTATTTATTAAATTCCCAGTTGTTGAAAACTTTGTTAAAAATGTTATTGACAAACTTATTGCAGACAGATAGATCATTGTCAGAAGTACAATAATAAATATATCCAGGTCAATAAAACCGGTTTCGAGCTGGATTATACTTTCTGACCATCTGAGTAATAATAATTGGACGACCAC
>Ga0209979_1001544_pt1 | contig 24915 bp, 28 predicted proteins | sample AnhtaG_FD_183114 | JGI IMG/M metagenome (GOLD analysis project Ga0209979, IMG submission 183114) | Deep subsurface microbial communities from Anholt, Denmark to uncover new lineages of life (NeLLi) - Anholt_01485 metaG (SPAdes) (version 2) | ecosystem: Environmental > Aquatic > Marine > Oceanic...
CTTCTACTCCCTTTAAATAGCTTTCTATTACACTTCCTTACCTGTTGTATAAGATAACTGGTAGCCCTTTGCTGACTATTTCCTCCTGCAATAATAAAAGCATCGTTAGAATGTGATTTAGACAGTCCCAGCTCTATTCTTTTACTTTTAGTAATATAGCCATAGGTATGAGATACATTGTTTCCCAACTCTCTAAGCTTATTAACCAGCTTCCAGCGAACTGTATTCATAAAAGTTTGAGCTTTAAAACCTTCCTGTAACTTAACCATAAGCTCAAGCTTACCTTTAGATACTTTTCTATGACAGGTACTGCAAAGGGTAATAAGATTATCCGGCCTTTCTCCACCAGTTTGTCTTGATTCTAGATGATGTACTTCAAGTACAGGGTCTTTAGACCTCCCCTTACAAATCTGACAAGTATGATTATCTCTATAAATAACATACTCTCTGGTATTCCAGAAATTTTTCTGCCCTCCGTTCTGATAACCTTTTCCTTCAATGTCAGGATCCTTAATCTTCTGAATATCAAACGCAGCTACCTCTACATTAATTTTTGTGATGGGAAGAATTTCTTTAACCTTTCCGGTAAGCTTAAGGGAGCTATCGAGTTTGTGTTGAATCGAGGGAGCAAGCCACACTGAAGCTTTCTTGCGGTTAAGATACCTTGGTTTACGGTACCAGGTTTTTCTGGACCTTCGGCTTCTGCGGTACTGTCTTCTCTCAGAATTAAGTTTAACTATATCATCCCTTAATTTAACTTCTGCGGAAAACAATTCTTGTTTTCTACTGACACCAGCCAGGCCAACATGACTGTAACCACAATCTACGCCCAGGGCAATATCCTGCTTGGCTTCTCCGGTAGAAGTAGTTAACTGAATAGTAAATGGGCTTCTTTTTACCACTTTAGCTTTACATTCTTTAAGCAACATCTTAGCTTTCCTGGGGCTACAAGGCATAAGTGGGTCTCCTTTTTGGTTAAGAACATATACAAGAAAGGAGTTTTTACGACAGATACTCTCGAGTTCTGTCCCGGAATCCCTATAACCGGTTAGAGCCGCATCGGAGCTGTTAAAAGAGGTTTTTAAGCCTGCCACACTGTCCCTACCCTCAGGACTGTTTAATGGCAGCCCACAGTTGCTACAGTCGTGCGGAATAACTGTAGGTGTGTATGTATTTCTCTCTTTTAACTTCTGCATAGTTATAATGCCTCCTAGTCAACCAGAGACTCTTTCAAGCCTCTTCCTTTAGGGCGGGGTAGCTGACTGTCTCCTATGTTCTAATATAATCAATTTAAAAAACATTTTATCATATTCTTTAATTATTATGAATTTCTAAAACGCTAATTTTAAGGTCTGATTTTAATTTAATATTCAATGACTTAAAGACAGTTCTTTAACTTATTGAAACTGTAGTTATGCTACAAAGCAAGAATAAAAAATGATAATATTATCTATAATAAAAGTATTTATATTTAACAATCAATAGGAGGTTCTATGAAAATTGAGAGCACAGCTTTTAAAGATAATAAGTTGATCCCACCAAAATATACCTGTGATGGCGATAATGTAAATCCTCCTTTGGTAATAAGGGATGTCCCGGAAAATGCAAAAAGCCTGGTGCTGGTAGTTGACGACCCTGATGCCCCAGGGGGAACCTGGGTTCACTGGACTGTCTGGAACATAAGTCCGAATATTAAAGAAATACCGGAAAATAGCTGCCCACAGAATTCAGTAGAAGGTATGACTGATTCTGGTAGATCAGGATATAGCGGCCCCTGTCCTCCTTCTGGAACTCATCGTTATTTCTTTAAGCTTTTTGCACTTAATACAACTCTGGATCTTGATACTTCGGTGGAAGCAGCAGGTATTGAAAAGAAAATAGAAGAGAATATTCTGGAAAAAGCACAGTTAGTGGGATTATACAGACGCCAGTAATTCATGGGGTTATATATTTTTTTATTATTCCAATAATTTTGGGAATCTTTCTCTCTATTTTGCTGGATAACTTCATAGAAAGAGTAAGGTTATTATCCGTATCATCATTTTTATAGATATTGACTCCGATCAGGTATCCATCGATCTTTGTCCTGCAGGTTAAATAGAATAAATTTAATACATCTATAAGTGCAGTTTGGTGAAAGGAAATAAAATCCCCACCCGGGTATTTGGAATCGGCAAGATTATAGAAGTCGCCTAAAGGTATCAGATACAGATCTCCCTTATGGGAAGTATTTTTTTTGTCCTTGTTATCTGAAATGTTACCGGTGGTTTTACCGGAAATAGCCACTGGTATTCTTATAGCATCGATGATTATAAATTTACAATTTCTATAAGTTTCAAAAACAGGAAATAATCTAAAGCCTGCTGTTGAACCGTCTATTACCAGTACACTGGAAGGAAGATTTTCTTCCTGCAGCTTCTTTATAGTATGTACTCCTATACCTTCGTCTCCAAGGAGAATATTGCCAACGCCAAGTACTACAGTTTTAATGTTTTTTGGATTTTTCACTGAATTTATTTTAAATTTTTAACTACAGCAGATATATATTTTTCCCATCCGAGAGCTTGAATATGGACTCCGGCGCAATATGGCTTGACTTCTTCTATAAGCCTGGATGCAATCTCAATACACATAGAAACCTTATCCACAGTTCCTTCCATCTTTTTTACTATTGGTTCGGGAACGAAAACACCTGGTACAAATTTATTCATGTAATTAGCCATTCTCTCGGATTTTAAAAGAATTATACCGGCAAGAATTGGAACATCAATATTTTCCTTATGAACTCTTTCCATAAATCTTTTAAAAACTTCAGCATCAAATATTGCCTGGGTCTGGAAGAACTGAGCTCCCTGGTCTATCTTTTTCTTCATCTTTATAATCTGAAGCTCGTAAGATGCTTCCGTATCTGCGCCTGGATTTACCACAGCACCCTTAAAGAAGGAAGGTTTTTGGGTCAGTTCTTTTCCTGCAAGATCCTTTCCCTCTTCCAGATTCTTTATTGTCCATAGCAATTGGACAGAATCAATATCAAATACAGGCTCAGCCTGAGGATGATCGCCAATAGTAGTGTAGTCACCGGTGAGGGCAAGAACATTTCTTATTCCCATAACATAAGCACTAAGCAGGTCGGATTGAAGGGCCAGTCTATTTCTATCCCTGCAGGTAACTTGAAATATAGGATCAAGCCCCCACTCTTTTAACAGGCTGCAGGTAGTAAGTGAGCCCAGTCTCATTACCGAGCTCTGGAGGTCGGTTACATTTATTCCATCTGCAACATCCTTTAAATATTCTGCTGCCTCTTTTATCTCTTCAACTTCAGCACCTTTGGGGGGTCCGATTTCGCAGGTTACTGCAAACTTACCACTTCTGAGATTTTTTTCAAATTTTGATTTTTTTATTGATTCCATAATCATACTATCTCCTCCTCATCTAACGCCCATAATCTGGTTTTTCTCAAAGCTGCTGATGGTAATATTTTTGCATAATCTCTTGGTGGTATAAATTTATTTAATCTATCCAATTTACCTATTCTTTTTAGACTATTGTAAATAAGTTCCCATCCACAATCTCTTTCCGGGTCTATTTCACACTTTCCATTACTCTGGCCAGCGCAGGCACCATTTACCAGCTTTTTAGGACAGGCAGTATAAGGACATATTCCACCGGTCCAGTCCAATATGCAATCACCACAGGTATCACATCTTTCAGTACCCTGCCACATACCGGTTATACCACCAAAGGTTATGGTATTTAAGGCAGGGTAACAGACTTTATCTATAACTGCGGATGTTGCCTGGACACCAAGACCACATGAGAAGACCAAAACAGAATCTGCATTTTTTATTTCATCCAGTCTTGGTTTTATTCTGGAGCGGATTAGTGCTTTCTGGCAGAGAAAATCTATTTCTATTACACCGGTAACAGTTTTTCCTTCTTTTTCCATTTCACCCTTCATATTGGTAAGCACTGCTTTTCCACCGGTATCTGCACCTTCGGGGCAGCCACCGCAGCCCATAATGAATATTTTTTTCTCTTCTTTAAGTTTTTCCAGTAATTCTTCCATAGGTTTAAATTCTGTCAGTATCATTAGACCTCCTAAAAAAATAATATAAAACTTTCAGACTACTTTGTATTTACCTATTAAATTTCCCTTTGGTGTTGCTAGATGTACTGCGCAGGCGGTACATGGATCAAAACTTCTGATAACTCTTAAAATCTCGATTGGACTCGCGCTTTCTTTAATTTTAAGACCGACCAATGCCTGCTCATATGGGCCTGACTGTCCGTCTTTATCTTTTGGTGATGCATTCCAGGCAGTTGGAGTAATTACCTGATAATTTGAAATCCTTCCGTCTTTTACCTTTAACCAGTGACCCAGAGCGCCTCTCGGTGCTGCGCATAGACCTATTCCCTTACCGTCAGCAGGGGGATCATACTGGACTGTAGTGGGTTCTCCGATTTTTAACTCCTGAGCCCAGTCTAACAGCTGGTCAGCTATTATATTTGCTGAAAGCACCCTGCCCAGATGTCTTCCTGCTACTGAATACATATTGGAGATGTTTCCTCCGATTTCTGATAGGGCGTCCTCAACCATATTTTTAATATAAGGGTCTCTCTTACCCAGATAGGTTGAAAGGACATTTGCAACAGGGCCAACCTCATAAACTTCACCATTGTATCTTGGAGACTTCACCCATGAGTAACCTTCTTTTTTATCTGCTGCTGGTTCAGTCTTTCCTTCTCCGGGGTATAGAGGTTTAGAGTCTTTGTACCAGCTGTGAGTTACATCTTCGGTTATATTATTTATATTGATTTCGCTGTACTTATCAATATTATTTATCAGCCCTCCGGTAAAAAGAGTATCATTATAACTTCCGTCAGATTTGGTTCTATATGAACTATACGCCAGTAAGCTCTGGCAGCCTTTTCCAATTTCAAGATATTCGCTGTATGTTTTGGCTACTGCTATAACATCAGGAAGATAATAGTTTTTGACAAAATCTACAATCTCTTCCAATCTCCACATAAATTCAGTTATCCTATCAGCTGTAAGCTGTTGAGACACACCACCCGCTACAATTGCAGCATCGTGGGGCCACTTCCCGCCAAAAATTGTAGCTGCCTGCTGTCCTTTCCTGTAAATATCCAGGGCTTTAATATAATGGCTTACCACTGCATTTGTGGTTTCTGCATCAAATTTATAATCTATTTCATCTCTTGGTAGAAATGGTTTGGAATATCCCTGCTGGAGAAAATACTTCAAGGTGTTCAAGTCCTTATTACTGCCATTGTATTCCAGTACTCTGGCAGGGTCTACATAATCCAATCCACTTAAAATATAGAAGTGAAGGATATGGTCACAAACACTTCTGGTGCCCAAAATTAAGTTTCTCATCAAAATCCCGTTTTCGGGAATTTTATCTGTAAGACCGGCATAATCATCTACTGCATTAACTGATGCTGTAGCATGGGGTTCCGGACATACCCCGCATATTCTCTGAGTAATCATAACTGCATCTCTGGGATCTCTGCCTTTTAGCATAATTTCTATGCCTCTAAACATAGTCCCGCTAATGTTAGCGTCTTTTACTTCGCCATTGTCTACTATTACTTCGACTTTTAAGTGGCCCTCTATTCTTGTTATGGGGTGTATTACAATTTTTTTCACGATTTCACCTTTCTAAATAATTATTTTTTTTGGATTTTAGCCTTTTTTTCATTTGCAGGTACTTCCAGGTCAATGATCCTTTCATAAAAGTCTCCCACAAAATCAGGATATTCGGGTGAGGTGCAGCCATTACATGGAGCTCCACTTCCGATAGTCCAATTGGTTCTGCCATTCCATTGTCTTTTAGGGCAATCTGCATAAGTTATAGAGCCTTTGCACCCCAACTCGTAAAGACAGCCCTCATCCCCTAACTTCCTGGCAAATTTACCTTCATCGAAATAAGCTCTGTTGGGACAGTTTTCATGAATCAACTTTCCATAATATGTTTTAGGTCTTCTGAAGTCATCTAACTGTATGTTTTCCAGGCCTTTTGTGAGAACCTCTTCAATAGTCCCAAATAACCAGTCAGGATGGGGAGGACAGCCAGGTACGTTTATAAGTGGTGTTTTAATCTTATTTGTCAGAAAGATGTCTCCGACGCTCTGTGCCCCGGTAGGATTTGGGTTTCCGGCAGCAATTCCTCCGAATGCTGCGCAGGTTCCCATAGCTATTACCACCACTGCATTTGGTGCCAATTTTATTGTTTCTTCCAGCATGGTTAATTTCCTGCCGTCCTTTTCACCAGTAATGCAATAGACGCCGTTATCATTGGTAGGAATAGCGCCATCAATAATTAGAATATGCCCTTTTTCTTTTGCTTTGTTTTCAAGTATTTCCATGGCGAGATTTCCACTTGCAGTCATAATGTTAGGGTGGAATATAAACTCGAGTTTAAAACCCGGAATTATGTCCTGAAGTAATACATTTTTAATTGACGGATATTCAGAACAAAGTGTTGATGTGGCGCAACCGGTGCAATTTTGCCCCTGGATATTAATCACCGGTATGACAGTACTTTTTTTTATATTCATATTGGCTCCTTTGAAATATGATTTTGCTTATAGCTTTTACCTTTTGTTGCCTGGTATAGAGATAGGATAATAATTTTAGGATGATTATTAAGATTAGAAAGGCTTATATTTTCCATATATTCAGGTTTAAGAATAGATTATAAAATTTTATAAGAAATAATCTGTTTTATTTTAAACAAAATGATGTTTATTTTCAATTGAATTAAGTCTGCATGTCATAGCCAAGTAGAAATGTCCCGGATTTTCTTATAAGGTTAAGTTTTTTTGGATTATTGTTTTTAGTGTTTTATATTTGCCTATGTTTCAATAATCAGGATATGGTCTCTCGATTATGATTATAAAATCCTACTGTAGGACCCCTAATTCGGACCATAGCCTTACAAAATATCCAAACCTGATAAAAAATACCGTAGCTTATGATATAGACCAGATATGACATGCTGATATAACATATATAAGGATATCAGCCTCCTTTGTTTATCTTGCAGCAATAATTGATGGATACTCAAGAAAGGTTGTAGGTTATGGTCTTAGAAGGACTCTATCAGCAGATCTTCCCACAGCAGCACTAATTAATACTTAAAACTTTTTTATTTATTACCACCCGTTTTCATATATTTCTTTTATTCTAATCAATATCATTTCTCCCGTACTGAATTCGCTTGCCTCTTTCTTACCAATTTCTAGTGCTTGATTGAAAATATCCAGAGCTTTTTCTTTCTGTCCAATTTCTTTATAAATATGAGCTATTTTTACTAGAACATTGCCATATAATTCATCATAACCTATTTCTTTAGCTAATTTAAGTGCATGATTAGCAATTTCCAATGCTTTATCTTCTTTTCCAGCTTTTGTGTAATTATAGGCTATTTCTGTTAATATGTAAGCTTTATTTCTATTATCCTTTATCTCTTTTGCCAACTCGTATGATTGAGTAAGAATATTTAAAGATTTATCTATTTGTCCTAATTCTATGTAATTTCTGGCTATTTTTGATAATGATGAAGCTTTATTATTATCTTTATTCCCCACTTCTGTTGCTATTTTTAAAGCTTGATTAGTGATATCTAAAGCTTTTTCTTTTTGTCCATATTTTGCATAGTCACTTGCTATTTTTGTTAAAGCGTCTATTTTATAATAATAAGTGTCTATTATTTCATCTTCCATTTCATCAATTGTCATTGCTATTTCTATTGCTTTACTTAGAATATCTTCTGCATTACCAGTTTGTCCAATTTTTATATAAATATTGGCTATCTCTTTTAATATTATAGTTTTATCATATCTACTTATATTACTTATATTCCTCATTTTTTCGGCTGCTTCGAGCGCTCGAGAGATCATTTCCGAAGCATTATCTTTTTTTCCATCTTCAGCATAAGTATTAGCTATTTTTGTAAATGCCTCAGCTTGTATAGCTGGTTCATCTGCTATGTCCTCAGCCATTTCAATAGCTTCCTCATATTTTCCAGCTTTTGCAAATTGATTAATCCATTCTGCATATGAAAGGCATTCCTCTTCATATTTACCTTCCTTTGCTATTTGGTCAACACCTTCTGTATAATTTTTATCTTCACTTATTTTATTTGTACACCCAGATAGCAGTTGAGTTAATAGTATTAATGTAATAAGAATTGATAATATAGTAGAACATATTATTTTTTTCATTTGTTTTCTCCTTTAAATAAAACGGTTTTTATTGATTTAAGAATTTGTATAATTTTATTATACATTTAACTATAATACTTTGTAAATTCTTATAATCTCAGATGTGTTTGCATCAATAACTATTATTGCTCCTTTAGATATGCTTATGCTCTTTCCTTCTACTTCAATTTCTTTAGGTTTACCCTCTAACTCAATAATCCACTGCAAAATTGGATTATTTTCATTGTTGTACCAAACTTGTAAACCAGACTTTTTAACCTTGTTAATCTCAAATTGACATATTTATCTTAAATTAATAATATTTATTAAAATATAATTAATATAATATATTAAAATTATAATTATATGGGAATTTAAGATATTTAGATTTATCATTAATTTAAAGTAAAGATGAAGTATATGGGCTGGTTGTCGCACAGCTGAATATAGTAGCACATATGGAGATTTAGATAACTACTGTTACTATACTCTAGGTGTTGATTCTACTGTTGCTTTTTATGGACCTAGAAGTATACCTTATGGTGGGTACTTTGACGAAAAGTTTTATAATTATGCAAAAGCGGGTCTTACAATAGAAGGAGCATTAAATGTAGCTGCATATGATATTAAAAGAATATATAATGTATCTAAAGAAGGTAATTATGATTTTGTATTTAAAGGAGGTAGTGAAAAACTTATACCAGCAGGTTATGGCGATTATTAAATAAGTAGAGAACAATAATGAAAAAATTAAAATATTTATTTATATTTTTAGCGTTACTATTAATACTATCAATAGTTTTTGTTTCTGCTAAATGTATTAATAACAAAAATACAGTTGAGGCAGTAGACAGGGGGGCTTCCCAGGAGGAGGCAGCAGATAAAGTAACAGTACAGGAAGGACTGGAAAAAATTAAAAAAATAGTAGGAACTGACTATGGCAGTATTGAATATAAAGGTATATATGAAATAGCTGAAAAAGAACTTTACTGGTATAAGGATAATTTATATGAGTACTATATAGATTCTAATACAAAAAATCTTGCAAGGATGATAATGATAGGCGAGCCGCCATTTAAAAAAGAAGCTAAAAGAATAAATAAAGATGAGGCCCTTGAAATTGCTAAAAATTTTAGCAAAAAATGTTTTGAAAACTTTTTTGATTATGATGTAGAAATTAAAGTATATGATTACACTTCAGAACCAGAAGAAGCTGCACCTAATTGGTTTTCTATAAGGTTTGAACAGAAAAATGAATCAGGAACTTATACTGGATATTATATTGATATGGATGTTGATAAATACGGAGAAATCCTTTTCTATCATGCTATAGAGGGAAATTATGAAGTTGCCAAACAAAAACCCAAAATAACCAGAGAAGAAGCAATTGATATTGTATACAGAGAAGCAGAAGATATGGTTAAAGAAATAATAAAAGCAGAAAAAGAGGCATCAGAAATAACAGTTGATGAAAAAGCACAAGCAATGGGCTGGGCTGATGAGCCAATACCTCCAGGTGATAGTGGTGTATATTTTGATACAGAACCTGTAAAGTTTGAAGAATTCAAAGCTAATTTAGATGAGAGAGGTAAGCACAAAGTTACTGCAGAATTATCTGTAGCTCATAATAAACTTGAATGGGTAATATATATTGATAATGTTGAAATAAATAGGGATTGGAGCCCAATGGGATTTTCAGTTATAATTGATGCTATTACCGGCGAGATTTTAACCAGGGGCCATACCGAATAAATTAACAACAAAATTAAATAAAAGTTAGCCTGAGTAATAAAAATATCATTATAACAGTTTCTTATAATTTGTAACCATCGCGTCAGGGGAAACAATGAAAAGAAATAAAACTCTACTATGTATTATTTTATTTTTAATTATATTATTTATATTTTTAGGTGGATGCAAATCTCCATCTTCTGAAGATGTAACTAAAGAAAAGGGAAAAGAAATGACTAAAGAGCCAACCGAAGAAACTACTAATGAAAAAGAAGATAAAGATGAAAAAGAGTATGTGATTACTGAATCCGAATACTTTGAAATGCCTGATGAGATTATCCTGTACAATAAAGGTGAGAAGATTTTTGTTAAAAAAAATACTGAACCATACAATAAGATTACTTACATAACAAATGAAAGATTTAAAACAGAATGCGGCATGGCAGAAGAAGCAATAGCAGATGAATTTATAGAAGATATTAAAAGTAATAAATTTGCCATAGAATTTATATATGATAAAGAGATTCAGACCATATATACATGCGAGGGATGGCGCTGTGAAAAAAATTATACAAAAATATTATTTCCCTTGCCTGATTTAAGGGCAATTTTTGGACCATCTGAAGATGAATATCAATCTGGGTATCAACAAGAGTATCAAGATGGACCTTGGTGTATATCAATTCAGCCAGAGTCTGATTATTTAATATCAATTATAGAAGAGGAATTTGGTAAATAGTAATATTATTTACAGACTCTTATAAATTATTACATTCTTTTATGACAGCGGACAGTTGATTTACAATATCATTTATCATATTCATATTTTTAGCTTCCACCATTACTCTTATAAACGGCTCTGTCCCTGAAAGTCTGAGTACAATCCGGCCATTTTCACCCAGAATCTTTTCCATTTCATAAGAATTTGTATACATTACCTCTTTTCCTCCTATATATAAAAGAAACCATTTTTATTAAAATATAGAGGTTTGCCAGTTTTAATTAAAATATTTTCGAGTACTTTTTGGATGAGGCAACGATACCGTTTGAATTACTTTTTTAGTGAGACAATTCGGGGAATATGTTTTTTTTAATTTACTGATAAAATGTAGTATGCAATATGTAAATTTTTTATGGGAACAATAATTGACAATTTATTTTAAGGGTTTATAAAAACAGATTATAGGATCGGTATGATTTGCAATGAACTCAAAAAAGGTAGGTAAAAAATACAAATATATTGATCACCTCTCCGATATCGGCATTGAGTTTTATGGAAAAAAACTGGAGGAGTTATTTGAAAATGCAGCAGTGGGTATGTTTTCTATTATGTGTGACTTAGAATTGGTCAAACCTCAGGAGAAAAGGAATATAAAAATAAGCCAGAAGGATTCATGCTATGAGGATTTGCTGGTATTATGGCTGGAGAGATTATTGTACTTATATGAAGTTGATGATGTTTTATTTTCGGAATTTAAAGTGGGTGGAGTTCATAAAAAGGGCCGGAATCTTGTGCTGACTGCTGAAATTTCCGGAGAAAAAATAGATCTGAACAAGCACAAAATAAAGATAGCTATTAAAGCGCCGACTTATCATATGCTTGAAATAAAAAGAGATGACAGGTATTGTGATTGGAAAGGCAGGATTATTTTCGATGTATGATAAAGGAGGGGTTTACTATAATGGATTATAAGATTAACAAAATAAACGATTATAAATGGGAAATAGAAAAGAATGAAAAATATGGTATGAGGGTTCCGGGGATAATTTTTGCCGACCGGCAATTATTAGACCATGCAGCCAGCGAAAAGACTATTGACCAGGTGATAAATGTTGCGACTCTTCCGGGTATATTAAAGGCTTCTTATGCTATGCCTGATATACATTATGGATATGGGTTCCCTATCGGGGGAGTGGCTGCTTTTGATGAGGATAGTGGAATAATCTCTCCCGGCGGTGTTGGTTTTGATATTTCCTGTGGAGTAAGAACACTGCGGACCAATTTAAATATCGGGGACATTAAAGACAGGCTGCAAGATATAATGAGTATTTTATCCTTCAATATACCCAAGGGAGTGGGCAGCAAGGGTAAAATCAGGTTATCCAAAAATCAGTTAATGCAGCTGCTAAAAGAAGGTGTTGGCTGGGCCATTAGGAATGGTTATGGGTGGGAAGAAGATAAGTATTTTATAGAAGAGAATGGCTGTATGGCGGGCGCAAATACCGATTTTGTCAGCAGTCTTGCTATGGATAGAGGAATGGGCCAGGTAGGAACTCTTGGGTCCGGGAATCATTTTTTAGAGATCCAGGCAGTAGATGAGATATATGATACTGGAGCGGCAGAGTCTCTGGGTCTGGAAAAAGATCAAATAATCATAATGATACATTGCGGCTCCCGGGGATTTGGCCATCAGGTATGCAGTGATTATATCAGAGTAATGCAGCAATCTGCTATAAAGTATGGAATAAAATTAGCGGACCGTCAGCTAGCCTGTGCTCCTGTTTCTTCCCCTGAAGGCAAAAGATATTATGGAGCTATGGCCTGTGCTGTTAATTATGCCGTGGTAAACAGGCATTGCCTTGCTCACTGGGTAAGAGCAGCATTTGAAAAATTTTTTGGAAAATCTTCAGAGAAATTAGGTCTGGGCACTATTTATGATGTATCCCATAATGTAGCCAAGATTGAAGAACATGATGTTGATGGTAAATTGAGGAAAGTCTGTGTACATAGAAAAGGTGCTACCAGATCCTATCCTCCGGGGAATAAAGATATTCCTGATAAATATAAGAGCATAGGCCAGCCGGTAATAATTCCGGGAGACATGGGCAGGTATTCCTACATACTGCTGGGAACCGAGAAGGCAATGAGCGAGAGTTTTGGTTCTACCTGCCATGGGGCGGGTAGACTTATGAGCAGATCAAAGGCAAAGAGAAATATACAGGGAAGTGAACTCAAGAAAGAGCTTTTTGACAAGAAGGGAATTGTAGTAATGGCTGGAAGTATGGCCGGACTAGCAGAAGAAGCTCCTCAGGCTTATAAGGATGTAACCAGGGTGGTGGATGTGACCCACTTTGCCGGGATATCAAAAAAAGCAGTAAGACTCAGACCTCTTGGAGTTTTAAAGGGTTGATCGGTATTTAAAAACTTCTAGAACAATAGATAAATCAATATCTCTCCAAATCAAAAGATGGAAAAAATACCAGGCAGTTTGATGCAATAGATTTTATTGCAATTCTTGCAAGCCATATTCCCAATAAGAGCAAACAAATGGTCAGGTACCTCGGTTTTTACAGCAATGTCTGCAGGGGTAGAAGTATCAGAGAAAAATTTTCAGGAAAAAATCATGGATCTGGAAGAGTTCGAGAAATCTATTGAAAGCAAACTGCATTCGGCTATTGGCATAAGAATAAAAGCAAGCCTGAAAGAGCCCAAAACTATTGCCAGAAGTGAGGGTAAAGCTAAAAGAGTTTGGGACAAGAGGAAAAGTAATTAATGCATTGATTTAAAAGACAAAATAAATTTCTTTCCAAATCAATCTTATGAAATAAATTTTTATTTTTTTCTTGACAATAATTTTTTTTATTAATAGAATACTACTAATTAAATAATATAAATAGTATTATTAAAACAGAAGAGCAGAGATGAGGATATCTACAAGAGCAAGATACGGATTGAGATTAATGGTGGAGATAGCTTTAAGTTACAGAAAAGGCCCTATACTACTGAAAGAAATTTCCAGAAATATAGATGTTTCGGAAAAATATTTGAGTCAGATTATAATACCCCTAAAGGGTAAAGGCCTGATAAACACTTATAGCGGGGCACACAGCGGGTATGTTTTAAGCAGGCCCCCTTCTGAAATCAGACTGAAAGAAATTGTAGAAATTCTGGAAGGAGATCTAGGTCTAATCGACTGCGTTAATAATCCTTCTGTCTGTGATAAAGTATCTACCTGTGTAACCAGGGATATCTGGACCAAAATGGGAGATAAAATATCGGAAGTTTTAAGTTCATATACTCTGGGTGATCTGGTAAAAATGTGCAGGGAAAGAAAAAAGGACAGGCTAATGTACAGCATTTAATTTAAACCGATACCGGCCTGATCTTATATAAATATTATTTTAAAAACACTTTTTAGAGAATTATGAATATGAAATTTATAGGAAAGGAGAAACAAAATGAGTGGAATTGATTCAAAATTAAAGCCGGAAACGCTTGTACTCCACGGGGGTCAGGAACCTGATCCTGCTACCGGAGCAAGGGCTGTTCCAATTTACCAGACCACTTCTTTTCAGTTTAAGAATACGGAACACGCTGCAAATCTTTTTGCTCTGAAGGAATTTGGCAATATTTACAGCCGGATAATGAATCCCACTAACGATGTTCTGGAAAAAAGGGTTGCACTTCTTGACGGCGGAGCGGGCGCTCTTGCTGTTGCAAGTGGACAGGCAGCGGAAACTTTAGCAATTCTCAATATAGCTCAAACTGGAGATGAAATAGTCTCTGCTGATAATCTGTATGGCGGAACTTACAATCTTTTCCATTACACATTTAAAAGGCTTGGCATAAAAGTTAATTTTGTAAAATCTTCTGATCTTGATGCTTTTAAAAATGCCGTTAATGAAAAGACAAAAGCAATTTACGCAGAATCCATAGGCAATCCAAAGCTTGATATAGCGGATTTGGAAAAACTTTCAAAAATAGCGCATGACAATCGTATACCATTGATATTAGATAATACTGTTTCCCCTTATATCCTGAGACCAATTGACTATGGAGTGGATATAGTAGTTTATTCTGCAACAAAATTTATTGGAGGACACGGGACATCCATTGGCGGTATCATTGTGGACTCTGGTAAATTCAACTGGGAAAATGGGAAATTTCCTCTAATAACAGATCCGGAGCCTTCTTACCATGGGCTGCAATTTGTTGAGGCATTCAGGCCCGTTGGAAATATTGCTTATATTTTAAAAGCAAGAGTCATTTTGCTTAGGGATCTTGGCCCGGCTCTCTCACCATTTAATTCATTCTTATTTTTACAGGGTCTTGAAACCCTACCTCTGAGGATGATAAAACATAGTGAGAATGCTCTAGCGGTAGCGGAATTTCTTGAATCAAATCCACTGGTTAACTGGGTTAATTATCCCGGTCTTAAATCAAGTCCAGAAAAATCAAAAGCTGAAAAGTATTTGAAAAAAGGTGCAGGAGCTATTTTAGGATTTGGAATAAAAGGCGGAGTAGAGGCAGGTAAAAAATTCATAGATTCGCTGGAACTGATTTCCCATCTTGCCAATGTTGGTGATGCAAAAACACTTGCTATACATCCTGCGACAACCACACATCAGCAGCTTTCGGAAGAAGAACAAATCGCCACCGGCGTAACAACGGATTTCATAAGACTCTCAATAGGTCTTGAGAATATTGATGATATTATTGTCGATATTGAGCAGGCCTTAAAGAAATCCCAGAAATAACAAGGATGTCCTTTTACTGATATTTTAACTGGTCCCCGCTGAATTATTCAGCAGGAACTGGTTAGTATCCTGTTTATAAATTGAGAGGAGAACTAAAATGTCAAAAATATATGAAGATATCACAAAAACCATTGGGAACACCCCGCTGGTAAGAATAAATAACCTAGCAAAAGGTTTCAATGTAACTATTCTGGCAAAACTGGAATCCTTTAACCCTCTTTCGAGCGTAAAAGACCGGATAGGCGTATCCATGATGGATGCTGCCGAGAAATCAGGAAAAATAAATAAAAATACCACAATAATTGAACCGACAAGCGGAAATACCGGAATCTCGCTGGCTTTTGTGTGTGCAGCCAGAGGCTACAGGCTGATTTTGACAATGCCTGAGATGATGAGCGTCGAAAGAAGACAATTGCTCAAGATTTTTGGGGCGGAGCTTGTTCTAACAGAAGGGCCGAGAGGTATGACCGGTGCAGTTGAAAAAGCAAATGAACTGGCTGCAAATACAAAAAACAGTTTTGTCCCGCAGCAGTTTAACAACCCGGCAAATCCTGAAATACACCGGAAAACAACTGCTGAAGAAATATGGGCTGATACTGGGGGAAGTGTGGATATATTCGTTGCTGGTATAGGCACCGGCGGAACTATTACCGGTGTAGGAGAAGTATTAAAAAAGAGAAAACTATCCATCAGGATGGTTGCAGTAGAGCCAGCAGATTCTCCGGTTCTTTCAGGAGGAAGTCCCGGGCCCCATAAAATACAGGGAATTGGAGCAGGATTTGTTCCTGAAATATTAAATCCAAGTGTAATTGATGAAATTATAAAGGTTTCCAATGAAGATGCAGGTATTGTGGCCCGGAGAATTGCCAGAGAGGAAGGAATTCTGGTAGGTATATCTAGCGGTGCCGCGATGTGGGCAGCAATGGAGGTTGCCAAACGCCGTGAATCTGATAAAAAGAATATTGTGGTTGTTTTACCGGATACAGGCGAAAGGTATCTTTCCACCTGGCTGTTTTAGGATTAATATTTTTATGAATCTATATAAAATAGTTAAAGGTTAATAAATATGGAAAAAGGAATAGGAGTAGTTGATACAAAATACTATAATTTTGCCCAGCCTCCGGATGGAATGACACTGGAGTCCGGGAAGAAACTGGGCCCCATTACAATTGCCTATGAAACATACGGCAGATTAGACAAGAGTAAAAGTAATGCAGTTATGGTTTTGCATGCCTTATCAGGGGATGCTCATGTTGCCGGATTTCATAAGGGAGACGAAAAACCTGGGTGGTGGGACAATATGATAGGTCCGGGTAAAGCTTTTGATACTGAAAAATATTTTATTATATGCTCGAATGTTATTGGTGGATGTAAAGGGAGCACTGGTCCATCTTCGTTGAATGCAGAGACAGGAAAACCTTATGGCCTTGATTTTCCAATAGTTACAATCTCTGACATGATAAACGCGCAGAAGCATTTGATTGATTATCTGGGAATAGACAGGCTGCTATGTGTTGTGGGAGGCTCGATGGGAGGAATGCATGTTATGCAATGGGTCGCTTCTTATCCGGATAGAGTTCTATCAGCTATTCCTATAGCTACAGCATTAAAACATTCTCCGCAACAAATTGCGTTTAATGAAGTGGGAAGGCAGGCGGTAATGTCTGATCCTGCCTGGTGCGGCGGCAACTACTATGGCCATAGCCAGCCGGAGAATGGCCTGGCTATTGCACGGATGATTGGGCATATAACTTATATGAGCGACGAGTCTATGGAGAAAAAATTTTCAAGGAAATTAAAAAATGGCAGTTATAATTTTTCATTTACACCTGAATTTGAAGTTGAGAGTTATTTGCATTACAGGGGTGATAATTTTGTAAAGAGATTTGATGCCAATTCTTATCTTTATATCACAAAAGCGATAGACTACTTTGATTTATCGTCCGGGGATAAACTTTTTCCAAATAGCAAAGAAGTTGATGTTAAATTTTTAGTTATCGCATTTAAATCCGATTGGTTGTATCCTCCATACCAATCCAGAGAGATTGTTAAATTACTGAAAGCCAGACATGCAGATGTTACTTATTGTGAAATAAATTCCAATTATGGCCACGATGCGTTTCTTCTTGAATTTACAGAAGAGACTCACCTGATAAAGCATTTTTTAAATAGGGTATATATTTATGCAGGAAAAAAATAATAAAAATATAAGGCTGGACTACAAAATAATTTTTAAAATTATAGAAACCGGTTCAAGTGTTCTGGACCTCGGTTGCGGCAGCGGAGAGCTTCTAAATCTTTTAGTTAAGGAGAAAAAAGTGAAAGCACGGGGTATAGAGTTAAAAGAAGGAGCTATTTACGAATGTGTGGAGAAGGGACTAAGTGTATTTCACGGAGATATAGAGGGCGGCCTGGGAGAATATCCTGATAATTCTTTTAATTATGTTATTTTAAATCAGAGTATGCAGGAAACCAAAAAAATAGAGTTTGTCCTGCAGGAATCTCTCAGGGTAGGCAGGAGAGTAATAATAGGATTTCCTAATTTCGCTTATATCCAGTCCCGCTTTGACCTTTTTTTCAGGGGAAAGGCTCCTGTTACTCCATCGCTTCCTTACAGCTGGTATGAATCACCAAATGTGCATTTCTTAAGCCTGAAAGATTTTAAAAATTATTGTAAGGAAAAAGGAATAAATATACTGGAAACATATTATTTAGGTAAGAACAATATTATAAGATTCTTTCCTAATCTACTGGCTCTAAATGCAATTTTCGTTATTAGTAAATGATGCTTGTGTGATGTCTAATAAACCTTTCTCACATGCAGGAATATTGAGATTTGAAGGACAAGCAATTACTGTTATTCCCAATCAGGGACCATGTTATCGTTGTCTCTTTCCTGAACCGCCACCACCCGGAATGGTTCCTTCGTGTCAGGAAGCAGGGATATTAGGTGCTGTAGCAGGTATTATGGGTATGGTTCAAGCAACTGAAGTATTAAAGTATATATTAGATAAGGGTGAGCTTTTAATTGGTAAACTACTCGTGTTTAACGCTTTGGAAATGAGTTTTAGAAAACTTAATATTCAACGAAACTTTAGTTGTCAAGTTTGTGGAGATAAGCCTACAATAACAAAACTGATTGACTATGAACAATTCTGTGGGTTGATGTCACAAACCCGTGAGATAGGAGGTGAAAACTAAATGCCACTTATAAGAGTAGAGATGTGGGAGGGTCGTAATCCGGATTTGAAAAGAAAATTGGTAAAAGAACTTACGAAGGTAACAGTTGAAATATTAGGATGTCCTGAACAAGCAGTGACAGTGGTTATTAATGATATTCCAAAACATAACTGGGGTATTGGTGGTGAATTAGCATCAGATCGTTTTAAAGAATAACCGGAGGTAAATAGAGATACCTAAAAAAAAGTTAATTAAAAAGATGGCAAAATTAGTTTTTCCGCAGGAACTGATTAAAGAACCAGTAACTTTTAGAATGGCAAAAAAGTATGACATAATTCCTAATATTCATCGGGCAAGAGTTACTGAAACAATAGAAGAATTAGTTCTTGAGTTAGATGGTGAAGAGAAAAATGTGGAAAAAGGAATTAAATATTTAGTCAAGATGGGTGTTGATGTGAAACCAATTGAGGGAGATGTTATAGATTAAATTTCCCCTAATTTCAGAATCATATGTTAGAACGTTTAAAAGAAGATATCCAGACTATATTTGCTAAAGATCCAGCAGTAAAAAATACCTTAGAGGCTATTCTTTGCTATCCGGGATTGAATGCTATATGGTTTCATCGAATTGCACATTGGTTTTATGAAAAGCGAATATATACAATCGCACGTATCATATCACATAGTAGTCGTCATTTTACCGGGATTGAGATTCATCCTGGAGCTAAAATCGGAAGAAGAGTTTTTATTGACCATGGGATGGGTGTAGTGATAGGAGAAACAGCTGAAATAGGTGATGATGTTCTGATGTACCAAGGAGTAGTTCTGGGTGGAACAAGTCTGGAAAAAAAGAAACGGCATCCAACTATTGGAAATAATGTGGTAATTGGTGCTGGAGCTATAGTTTTAGGTGCAGTGAATATTGCTGAGAATGCAAGAATAGGTGCAGGGTCGGTAGTAATTAGTGATGTTCCTTCCGGTGCTACTGTAGTGGGTGTTCCGGGAAGAATTGGTTTAGGGTTTACTACAAAAGAAATTCAAGCATTGGAACACGGTAAATTACCTGACCCTATAGCTGATACTATACGGTTTGTTATGAAAGAACAAGAAAAAATGGATACCCGAATCAAAAAACTGGAATCATTGCAAGGTATTGTCAGCCAGGCAGATGAACAAGTAGAAGAAAAGAAAAGAGAAATAGAACAGGAATTCAACGAAGGAAGTGGAATTTGATAATGAAACGAGTATATTTAGACCATAATGCTACTACACCAACTCATCCTGAAGTAGTCAAAGCAATGTTGCCTTATTTTGAAGAAGTTTTTGGAAATGCTTCAAGTATACATCAGTTTGGTCAGCAAGCAAGAAAAGCTATTGACGAAGCCAGAGAAAAAGTTGCTGAATTTATTGGTGCTAAACCAGAAGAAATAGTCTTTACAAGCGGTGGGACTGAATCCAATAATCTTGCCATTAAAGGCATATTATATGCTAATGAATCTAAGGGTAAACATATCATAACCTCATCAATAGAGCATCACTCGGTTTTAAATCCATGTAAATATTTAGAGAAAAAAGGATTCAAGGTTACTTATTTACCAGTAGATAAGTATGGTGTTATTGAACCCGAGGGAGTGAAGGAAGCAATTAGTAATGAAACAATTTTAATTAGTATTATGCACGCAAATAATGAAGTAGGCACTATTGAATCGATTACTGAAATTGGGACAATAGCAAAAGAAAAAGAAATTCATTTCCATACAGATGCTGTTCAAAGTGTTGGTAAAATTCCAGTTAATGTAAATGAGTTAAATGTTGATTTATTATCTTTATCTGGACATAAAATCTATGGTCCTAAGGGAATAGGTGCACTTTATATTCGTAAAGGAACAAGAGTACAACCTTTAATCCACGGTGGACATCATGAAAAAAACCGTAGAGCAGGTACAGAAAATGTACCTGCCATTGTTGGAGTGGGTAAAGCAATAGAAATTGTCAATGAAACTATGGAAACCGGATTGATACATTTAACAAATCTAAGAAATAAATTATGCAGTGGTATTGGTGAGAAAATAGACCATGTACAGTTAAATGGACATCCTGGGAAAAGACTTCCTAACACCTTAAATATGAGTTTTGAATTTGTAGAAGGAGAATCAATAATTCTTAACCTGGATATGAAAGGAGTGGCTGTTTCAAGTGGTTCAGCCTGTACTTCTGGTTCATTAGAACCTTCACATGTTTTGAAAGCAATGGGAGTAGATTCTGCAATTGCTCAAGGTTCAATAAGATTTAGTTTAGGTAAAGATAACACTGAGGAAGATATTGATTATGTATTAGAAATATTACCAGAAATAATATCTCGTTTACGGGCAATGTCTCCTCTCTATAAGAGAAAGAAATGAATATTTTTATGATGCTCGCTCAGACTGTTATTGCATCAACAGGTATTCTGTTAATGGTTTTAGGGATTTAGAAATATGTCTGAATTACTGGTAAAAAAGATAGAAGAACTTAAAAAGAAGAAAAAAGTGATTGTTTTAGTACACAATTATCAAGTACCTGAAATACAGGATATTGCAGATTATCTTGGTGATTCTTTAGAATTAAGTCGAAAAGCATCCCAGACTGATGCTGAAGTGATTGTTTTCTGTGGTGTGCATTTTATGGCTGAAACTGCTTCAATTCTATCACCTAACAAGATAGTATTAATGCCTGATATAAATGCGGGATGCCCTATGGCTAATATGATTGATTCGACAAAGCTGAGAAATTTAAAAGAGGAATATCCGGATGCTATTGTTGTGTCCTATGTAAATACTACTGCTGAAGTTAAAGCAGAGAGTGACATTTGTTGTACTTCTGCTAATGCTATAAAAGTAGTTCAATCTTTAGATAGTACCCAGGAGATAATTTTTATTCCGGACAAATATCTTGGTCAATATATAACAAGTCAAACTGGTAGAAAAATGGTCTATTGGGATGGATATTGTCCAGTACATGTAAAAATTTTAGCTGAAGATATTGTTAGACAAAAGAAAAAATATCCACATGCTGAGGTGATGGTTCACCCAGAATGTACACCAGAGGTAATTAAGGTGGCTGATAAAGTTCTTTCAACAAGTGGGATGTGTAGATATACAAAAGAATCAAAAGCTAAAGAAATGATTGTTGGCACAGAGATAGGTTTAATATATCGGTTACAAAAAGAGAATCCCGATAAGAAATTCTACCCTGCTTCAGAATTGGCAATATGTCCGAATATGAAATTAAGTAGTTTAGAAAAAGTGTTATGGATACTTGAGGATATGAGAAATGAAGTAAAAGTACCTGAGAAGATTCAATCTAAGGCAATTCAACCAGTTAATAAGATGCTGTCTGTAAGTAGATAGGTTAATGCAGGAGATTAGCAATGCAATATAGTGAAAAAGTAATGGAACATTTTCGTAATCCAAGGAATGTTGGAGAGATAGAAAATCCTGATGGTATAGGCCATGTGGGCAATCCTGTTTGTGGCGATATACTCGAACTCTATATCAAAGTTAAGGATAATATAATTGTTGATGCAAAATTCAAAACTTTTGGTTGCGGCGCAGCTATTGCTACCAGTTCAATGGTTACCGAGTTAGTAAAAGGCAAAACAATAGATAAGGCTTTAAAAATATCCAACAAGGCAGTTGCTGAAGCGTTGGGTGGATTACCGCCAATAAAAATGCATTGTTCTGTATTGGCTGAAGACGCGTTGGAATCAGCTATTGAGGATTATTTTAAGAAGCATGGTAAAGATAAATGAAAAAACGAGTAGTTATAGCAATGAGTGGCGGAGTGGATTCCTCAACTGCTGCTGGTATTTTAGTTAAACAAGGATATGAGGTTATTGGAATTAGCATGAGATTACCCAATTTAGGAGAAGTTTCTGAATCTGGTTGCTGTGGTATACAAGGAATAGACGATGCCAGAGGTGTAGCTCAGAAATTAGGAATTCCTTTTTATGCATTTAATTATGAGAGAGAATTTGAAGATGAAGTAATTAACTATTTTTGTCAAGAATATATAAATGGGCGTACACCTAATCCCTGCATTATTTGTAATGAGAAAATAAAATTTGGAAGTTTACTTAACAAAGCAAAGAATTTGGAAGCAGACTATATTGCTACAGGACATTATGCTCGAGTTGAATACAATGAGTTGAACAAAAGGTATCTTCTTAAAAAAGGAAAAGATGAAGAAAAAGACCAATCATATTTTTTGTTTTCACTTTCTCAGGAACAACTATCCCATACTCTTTTCCCTTTGGGAGATTATACAAAAAGCGAAGTAAGACAATTAGCCAAAGAATTTGGTTTAAAGGTCTATAACAAACCAGCTAGTCAGGAAATATGCTTTGTTTCAGATGGTGATTATCGAAAATTTTTAAGAACACAAGTTAAATATGATGTATTTAAACCCGGTCCAATAGTTGATCTAACCGGGAAAATAATGGGAAAACATCAAGGGATTGCTTTTTATACTATCGGACAGAGGAAAGGAATCGGTGCATATAAAAAACCATTTTATGTATTGGCTATTGATAGAGAGAAAAATACAATTGTAGTGGGAGAAGAATGTAAACTTTATCAAGACACATTGATTGCAAAAAATGTTAATTGGACAGAAACCTATACTTCTGATAATTTGAAATCAAGAAGAGCAAAGGTGAGAATAAGATATAAACATTCAGAAACCGAAGCTACAATTTTCCCTATAACTAATGGAAAGGTTAAAATAAAATTTGCTCAACCTCAAAGAGCAGTCACGCCGGGTCAAGCAGTGGTATTCTACGGTGATGATACAGTGATAGGTGGTGGCTGGATATGCTGAATTCAAAGTTAGAGAAATTAAAAAATATTCTAAGAGACATGGAGTTGGTTTTAGTTGCATACTCTGGTGGAGTGGATTCGACTTTTTTACTTAAAGTAGCAAAGGGCACCATTGGAAATAGAGTTTTAGCAGTAACTGCTAAAACTGAAACTTATCCAAAAAGAGAATATGAGCAAGCAAAGAAAATAGCTCAAAAATTAAAAGTCAAACACCTGATTATCAATACCAAGGAACTATCAAATTCACATTTTCTCGCTAATCCAGCAAACAGATGTTATTACTGTAAAAAAGAGTTACTTATTAAACTCAAACAAATAGCTTTGGAGAAGGGTATAAATCATATTGCTGATGGAACGAATTGTGATGACCTTAAAGATTTTCGTCCGGGAATGGATGCAATAAGGGAATTGGGAGTGAGAAGTCCTTTAAGAGAAGCTGGATTGACGAAAAAAGAGATTCGTTTACTTTCCCGCAAGATGCATCTATCTACGTGGGATAAGTCATCTTTTGCTTGCTTATCTTCCCGATTTCCTTACGATACGCCAATTGATAAAAAGAAACTTCAAATGGTAGGCGAAGCTGAAGACTATTTATACAAGTTAGGGCTGAAACAAATCAGGGTAAGACATCATGATAGTATTGCCCGAATAGAAGTTTCTCCAGAAGATATAGAGCGTCTAACTTCTATAAATTTACGAAAGAAAATAGTTAAAAAACTTAAGGAAATTGGTTATCGCTATATAACTTTAGACCTTCAAGGATATAGAACAGGAAGTATGAATGAGGTTTTGAAAAAATGGAACAAACAAAAGAATTAGAATTTCAAGCCTTAAAAATAAAAAATTTAGGAAAAGTTAGCAGGCAGAAGCCTGAATAATTTAGTCAGAGCCGTCTTTAGCCTTTTTTTGAGCAGGGCAAAACCCTTAAAAATCATATTTGGTCTAGAAATCCATATAATCATTATTTATATGATCATCACAGCGCCAGTCATCAAAAGTATCGGTAACTGCAAGCACTCTAGGTGGGGGTCTATCTCTTTTAAACTCATATATACCAAGATAATCCAGAATCTTTTTTACTACCTTATAATCTTCTATAAATGCAATAATTCGCATAGTCCCACCACATTTAGTACAGGTAAGGGGATCCACTTCGTAAATCTTTTTAATTAGTCTTGCCCAGGATTTATTGCAACTCTTTATATATTGGTTATCGGCAATAATACAGTAGTCCAGTTCATCTTCCTTTTGCCTTTTTCTTCTACCCCTGCAGACATTGCTGTAAAAACTTCTGGAATAATATATAAATCAATAGTTTATCTAATTATTTCTACTTTTATTTTTTTAAAAATAGATTTTAATATTAAATCTTTTTTTTAGCATAAAATGTTATTATAATGGAGACAAGTTAGAAATTGATATAATCTATTATTTTAGAAAC
>Ga0209979_1001545_pt1 | contig 24894 bp, 18 predicted proteins | sample AnhtaG_FD_183114 | JGI IMG/M metagenome (GOLD analysis project Ga0209979, IMG submission 183114) | Deep subsurface microbial communities from Anholt, Denmark to uncover new lineages of life (NeLLi) - Anholt_01485 metaG (SPAdes) (version 2) | ecosystem: Environmental > Aquatic > Marine > Oceanic...
ATCCTTGGTGATTTGGTTTCTTGCACCATCCAAAAAACCATCATATGGAGGATGTGTCCATATTTTCTTTCAGCCTAGACTGGGCAAGCCCCCTTCCTCTCACTCCCACTCCCCACCTCACGAACCACTCTTCAATCTTCCTCTTCCCATTCTTCCCCCATACCAGCAAGGGGGAACCTTTTAACTTCCGTTTCCCACTTTTTGCCAAAAATATGCTTGATAAACTTAAAATTTTAAGCTATCATGATCTGCAAAAGATAAAAGGATTCATCCTGAAGGATTCATCCCGAAGGATTCATCCTAAAGGAGCAAACATGAGGAGAAAAAAGAGGATCGGAATTTTAACCGGAGGAGGGGATTGTCCCGGATTGAATCCGGCTATCCGGGCAGTTGCCAAAACCGTCTTCTTTTGTCACGGAGCCGAGGTGATAGGTTTCAAGGACGGCTTTGAGGGATTGATCAAGAACCGGACAAAAAAATTGACCTGGAAGGATGTCTCTGGAATTTTGACCTTGGGTGGAACCATACTTGGCACCTCCAATCGAGCCAATCCCTTTGCCTATGGAGAGAAGAAAAAAGATGTCTCCAAAGTTGCTTTGAGAAACTTTCGTCGCCTGAAGTTGGATGCCTTGGTTTGCATTGGCGGAGACGGAACTTTGCATATAGCTCACAGATTAAATCAAATGGGACTGCCCATTGTGGGCATACCCAAGACCATAGACAATGACGTGGAAGCAACCGATTTCACCATCGGCTTCGACTCGGCGGTAGCGGTGGCTACCGAATCCATCGACAACGTCCACAGCACGGCTGAATCTCACCATCGGGTGATGATTGTGGAGGTGATGGGAAGGTATACCGGCTGGCTGGCTTTATATGCAGGGGTAGCAGGAGGAGGGGATGTGATTCTCATTCCAGAAATTTCCTTTGACATCAAAAAGGTTTGCCAAGAGCTGGTAAGACGAAGCAAAATTGGAAAAAGATTCAGCATCGTGGTGGTGGCAGAAGGGGTTAAACCCGGGGATTCAAAATTAGTAATCAAAAGAAGGGTGAAGGCCAGCACCGATCCCATAAGGCTGGGTGGAGTAAGTTATCGAATCGCAGAGCAAATTGAGAATCTCACCGGCCTGGAGGCCCGGGTCATCATCCTGGGACATCTTCAGCGGGGAGGAAAACCCACCGAATTCGATCGCATTCTGGCTACCCAATTCGGCAAAAAAGCGGTGGATTTAGTCATGGAAGGAAAATTCGGTTATATGACTAGCCTGCAGGGAGGAAAGATTAACTCCGCCCCCATTAAAGACGGCATTGCCAGATTGAAAAAAGTGACACCGGATCTTCCTCTGATCCAAGCCGCTAAAGCCGTGGGAACATGCTTTGGGGACTGAAATAAAAAATCAGGATACTGTTGTATTTTGAGATTGAAAGTCAGGTCATAAATTTATATATTTTTCACGATCACCCAATCGTAGTTGCTCGATTCATCGAGCTAAAAAAAGCCCAATAAATTGGGCAACTACAGATGCCTTTTGAGAATTAAACAAGAGATTTTATGTAATTCTGAATATTGTTTTGAATTTGTAGTTGCTCGATTCATCGAGCCAAAAAGCGCCCAATGAATTGGGCAACTACAAGGAGATTTCATCAACGGTTAAGAGGACAAAAGGGAATGCCCCTTTATGGATAAAAACAAAACAGCAGAGGTTTCGTCCACTGAAGCGGAGATAAAATTCAGCCGGGAGCTGGGGCTTTTGGAGGCAACCACCTTAGGGGTGGGAGCCATGATAGGGGCGGGAATCTTTATCTTGAGCGGTATGGCGGCAGGCATAGCCGGGCCGGCGGCTACCGTCTCCTATATCCTGTGTGGGCTGATGACTCTGTTCACCGCCCTCTCCTATTCCGAGCTTTCCTCCTCCATTCCCTTAGCTGGAGGCGGTTATACCTTTGTCCATCAGGGACTGGGTGGCTATATAGCGTTCTTAAGCGGTTGGGCGTTGATCTTCGGAAGCGTGGTGGCTTGTGCTCTTTACGCTTTAGGTTTTGCTGAGCATTTCAATCCACTGTTAGACTTGGTGATGAAGGTTTCACCCCCTATCAAGTTCAGCGCTTTTGCCATAGCCCTGCTTTTACTTTTGATCAACATAAAGGGAACCAAAGAGAGCGGGAAGACCCAAAATTTCTTCACTATTGCAAAGATAGCCATGCTTATTATCTTCATAGGATTGTGCATTCCTCACGTGAAAGTGGGAAACCTGAAGCCGTTTGCTCCTTTTGGATTCACTGGCATAATCTCTGCCACCGCTTTAATTTATATATCCTTTTTTGGATTTGAGCTCATCTCCAGCGCCTCCGAGGAGATCAAAAACCCGAAAAAAACAGTTCCCAAGGCGATTTTGCTTTCGCTTTTTATCCCCATGTTGATCTATGTGGGTGTGGTTTTGGTCTCGGTGGGAATCTTAGATTATCAAACCCTGGGAACTTCTGCCGCTCCTTTGGTTTTGATAGCGGGTAAGGTTTTGGGAAGCTACGGGCTTCTCTTCGTTTTGATTGCCGGGCTTTTGGCCACCATTTCCGCTTTAAATGCCACAGTTCTGGCGGCGGCACGTCAGACCTATGCCATGGGCAGGGATGGGTATCTTCCGGGCAAAATCTTCAGACTGCATCCCAAGTTCAAAACTCCATATACAGCAGTTGTCACAGTGGGTGTGGTTATCTTGTTCTTCACCCTCTCCGGAGAGGTGGAGTTTGCAGCTCACCTGGCTAATTTCTGCTTTCTTTTTGCTCTTATTCTGGTGAATCTCTCCGTGATAATGTTACGCAAAAAGGAGCCCCGGCTTAAACGACCCTTTAAATTGCCCTGGCATCCAGTGATTCCACTTTTAGCCATCGCCTGTAACGTATTAATCTTAGCATTTATGAGCCATCAAACCTACCTTTTGGGCGCTGGTTGGTTGGGTCTGGGGAGTTTGGTTTATCTGGTTTATTCCAAGGAGCAGAAAGAGACGGTGGAAAAACATAGGCGGTTGAAGGAGATTCTGCAAAGGCAGGAGAGGAAAGAATACAGGATTTTAGTCCCTGTAGCCAATCCTAATACGTTGGGAATGCTTATAACCACTGCCTGTGCCATCGCCAAGAAATTCGATGGGGAGGTGATCGCACTAAACGTGGTGGAGATTCCTCACGGAACACCTTTGAGAAAGGGACTGGCGGATTTTTCCCAGCAGAGACTGCTCCTGTCCCGGTCAGAAAACATCGCCCGACAGGAGGGGGTGCGATTTGACAAGATGATCAAGCTTACCCACCGTCTCTCCCATGGTATTCTGGAGACGGCAGAGGAGGAGGATTGCAACTTCATCATCATGGGACGTTCCAGACCGGAGAAGATGCTGGAGAAAATCTTGACCACAGTTATGGATATTGTACTTAAGGAGGCACCCTGCAATGTGGCTGTGGTATGCGGTGAAAAGATGGATCAGGTAAAGCGAATAATAATCACCGCCACGGATAACGTCAACTCTTTCTTGGCGGCAGAGCTAAGTCCTGCCCTGGTGGACAAATTTAAAGCTGATCTTTTAGTGTTGCACGCCATTCCCCAAGATTCCGGTGCTGAAGAAGAGACCCAGGCAAAGAGGTGGATCGATTCCTTTACGGAGAAAGCGGAGTTAAAGATCAAAAGTGAGCGAAAAATCCTGAAAACGGAAAAACCAGCTTTTGCCATCGCTGAACAAATCCAGGAAGGGGACCTCCTGCTCATGGGGGAAAGCAAGGGTGGAACCTTAGAACAGCTTCTCTTCACCTCCGTTCCAGAGGAGGTCGATGAACAGATATCTCAGCCAATAATAGTTTTTAATAAATTTCAACCCCGAAAAAGATCGTGGGTGGAAAGGATAATCGCCGGGAAGAAGGTCGGGGTCAAATAAAGAATTTCACTGAGAGGACTTTACGTAACGGCAACTCACCGACTTGAAAAAGAAAAATAATTTAATACAAACGCCCGAAAATTCGTATGAATGCTCCGCATTTGTTACATTTAACTTGTTCTATGAATCCCCTCTCCCCCGTGGGGAGAGAGATACGGAGACCCCCACCCGTACGGGTGCTCGTCTGGGAGGGAGAGGGGGCAGCTTCGTATCACCCAGACGGGTGAGCGTCCGCTCAGAAATATTCGTATGAATGCATATACAAATGCGTTTGGATTAGTTTGAAAGAAGAATTCCATATAAGATTTTTTGGAAAGGTTTGAGCCTTTTCCAAAAAGCTAAAGTTCACCTGAAAAGATAAAAGACATACTATAAAGTGTCAAAGAGGATTTGATGAAAATGAGTTTTCGAAGCTGGGTTAACGTTGACGAAGCTGGTATCGATGCTGGAGGCTCGAAGTTGGAAGCTGTAGCACCTAATTGAATAAAGAAATCTTCGAGTATCGAAATTCGAGCCGACGAGCTTCGTTGCGAGCCTCGACAACCATATCCGAGCATCGAGCCTTATTAAAGGAGAAAAAATGGACCCCAAAGAATTGTTCTTGGAACCACTAAAAGCAACCGGCGAGAAGATAATCAGCCTGCTTCCGGCTTTGGTGGGAGCTTTGGTGATATTGCTTTTGGGTTGGTTTTTGGCAAAGATTCTGAAATCCGTCTTGATTAAGCTTTTGGTGGCGGTGCGCTTTGAAAAATTCAGCGAAAGGTCCGGGCTGTCGAAATTCTTATCCAGAGGAGACATCAAACACTCCTTTGCTGACATCCTGGGAACCGTATTCTTCTGGATCATATTTCTGTTCTTCATCGACCTTGCCGCCGACGTGTTGAAATTCACTCTGCTACAAAACCTGATAAACAGCATAATATCGTTTATCCCCAAGCTGATCGTGGCGGTCCTGATAATCATCGTGGGGGTGCTTCTCTCCTCGTTTTTCAAAGGGATGGTCAAGGTTGCGGCATCCAGCTATGACCTGGCTCATCGGGAATTGCTTGCCAAAATAGTGCAATATCTTATAATATTCTTCGCTGTTGCAATGGCTTTGGAAGAATTGGGAGTTGCTACTCACATTCTGGTAAACTCCGTTTTGATAATTATCGGAGCGATAGCATTCGGTTTAGCTTTGGCTTTCGGCTTGGGCAGTAAGGATATGGCGGGCAAAATTGTAAACAAGATCCTTGAGTCGGAAAAAACGACGGGCGTAAGTTCAAATAAGGTTTCAGATCCTTCCGAAAAGGAAAGTCTCAATCAAAAAAGCGATCAAAATTAACGATGATACATAACCTGTTATTCAAGCGAAAGAAGGAGCGTGATCAAGATGGCAGAGAATCTTAAATTTGAGGAGGTTCCCATAGAGAAACTCCGCTGGCGCTGTCCGGTGGAGAAGCTGGATTTGTCTACAAGCGATGATGTGGAACCGTGCGATTGGATCATCGGACAGGACCGAGCAGTGAAGGCGATCAAATTAGGCCTGGATATCAAATGCGTTGGCTACAACATCTTTGTCGCCGGCTTCGTGGGCACCGGAAGGATGACGGCAATCAAACATCTTCTGGAAAAACTGGAGAAACCGGGAAATATTCCAGACGATGTGTGTTACGTGAACAACTTCAAGGATCCGGATGTGCCCAGAGTGATAAGCCTGCCGGCGGGACAAGGAAAGCTTTTCAGAAAAGACATGGAAGACCTTATACTCTCTCTTAAGAAAAACATCCCCTCTATGTTCGAAAGAGAAGCTTACAAAGAAAAACGGAAGGAATTTATCAAGGAGTCCGAGGAAGGACAAAAGGCTATCCTGGCGGAATTTGAAAAACAGGTTAAAAAAGAAGGTTTCGCTTTAGTGCAGATTCAGATGGGTCCCTTTGTCAAGCCGGATATTCAGCCGGTAATTGACCACAAGCCGGTAAGTCTGGCGAAGCTGGAAAAGCAGGTCAAGGACGGAAATTTCCCCCAAGAGAAATTCAACGAGCTACAGACCAAATACGAGGCTTTGGCAAGCCTGATGGAAGATGTATTCAGAGAGGGGAAGGAGATCATCAAGGAGCTGGAAAAAGCCTTGGAGGCTCTGGATAGGGAGATGATCGTGCCTCTGATCAAGGATATGATCAAAGACACAAAAGCCAAGTATGAAAACGAGAGACTTCAAGCCTATCTGGATGAGGTGGAGGAGAGTCTGATAAACAATCTGGATAGGTTCAAACCGACAAAAGACAAATCATCGGAGATGGCATTTCCCGGACTTCCATTCATCAAACCCGAAGATGAGTTCTGGGAATACTGGGTGAACGTGGTGGTAGACAATTCCGAGACGAAAACCATCCCCATAATAGTGGAGGCCAACCCCACCTACAAGAACCTATTTGGAACCATTGAGAGGGTGCCGGAGAGAAGCGGCATATGGAGAACCGATTTCACCAAGATAAAGGCAGGATCATATCTCAAGGCCAATGGGGGGTATCTGGTGGTAAATGCACTGGATCTTTTGATCGAGCCGGGATCCTGGCAGGCTCTCAAGCGGTCTTTGAAATATGGACAGGTGGAGATCGGGGCTTATGATCCCCTCTATATTCTGGGCGCCTCAGCCATGAAGCCGGAGCCAATCGAAACCAAGGTGGATGTGGTGATGATAGGGAGTAGCTATCTTTACCATCTGCTTTATAATCTGGACGAGGATTTTAAGAAGATCTTTAAGGTGAAGGCGGATTTCGATTCGGTAATGCCCAAGGATGAACAGAATATTTACCAGTATGCCTGCTTCATAAGAAAGATCTGCGACGAAGACAAGCTTTTGCCATTTGATAAAAGCGGTGTGGGGGGAGTGGTGGAGTTTGGAGTGAGGGTGGCAGGTACCCAGAAAAAATTATCTACTCGGTTCACCATAATTGCCGACCTGATCCGGGAGGCAAGTTATTGGGCAACCAATGCGGATAGCAAAGTGGTGAAGCTCGAGCACGTGGAAAAGGCCATTGAGGAATGGATAGCGCGGGTAAGCTTGGTGGAGGACAAGATTCAGGAGATGATCGAGGATGGAACTATCATGATTGACTCTAAAGGAGCTGTAACCGGGCAGATCAATGGTCTTTCAGTTTATGATTTGGGCGAATACGCCTTTGGCAAGCCCACTCGCATAACCGCCAGAACCTCTATGGGAAGAGCCGGGGTGATAAACATCGAAAGGGAGGCGGATCTCTCCGGACGCACTCACAACAAAGGGGTGCTCATCCTTGGTGGTTACCTCCGGGGAAAATATGCCCAGGATAAACCGTTAACCGTTAGCGCCAGTATATGTTTTGAGCAATCATACTCCGGAGTGGAAGGAGACAGCGCCTCCTCCACCGAGGTGTATGCTATCCTGTCCAGCCTGTCCCGAACTCTCTTAAGACAGGATATAGCGGTCACCGGCTCAATAAACCAAAAGGGCGAAATCCAGCCCATCGGTGGAGTAAACGAAAAAATCGAAGGCTTCTATCAGGTCTGCAAAGCTTTTGGCTTGACCGGTACGCAGGGGGTGATGATCCCTCATCAGAATGTGAAAGACCTAATGCTCAAGAACGAGGTGGTGGAGGCGGTAAAACAAGGAAAATTCCGCATATATCCGGTAAAGACCATCGATCAGGGGATTGAGATTCTCACCGGGGTTAAGGCAGGGGAAAGAAAAGAGGATGGCACCTTTGAGGAGGGAAGCGTAAACTACCTGGTGGACAAACAATTAAGACAGTATGCCGAAAGCTGGAAGAGTTTCGGCGTAGAAGAAGCTCGCAAAGAAGAAAGACCGTAATTTGCTGGTATGCGTAGGGACAAGGCTTGCTTGCACCGAGAGTTTGGTTCGAGGTGTCCCTGTCCTTTAATGAGGACAGCCACGAGGGCTGTCCCTACGAATAAACAAGCGGTAGCCGCACCCTTCAGGGTGCGTGAAACTGCGCAGGCTACCATTTCGCTTGGTGCGGTAGTCGCGACCTTTAGGTTGCGTGATCTTTAGCAACAAGAAATGACCTCACCCCCTTTTGTCCCCCTCTCCATTTTATGGAGAGGGGGTTCACCCTGAAGGATTCACCCTGAAAGGGATTAAGGGGGAGAGGTTAAAGTTGTAGCGTCGGGTCTTGTACCCGACGAAAACCGAAGGCGTCGTGCACAGAGGCACGACGCTACATTAACACCGTAGGTCGGGCTGTCGCAAGATGCGTATGCATTCATACGAACTGCCCGACAGAAAAGGGCCGTGTGCATGAAAAAGAAAGAGTGGAAACCGAAAAGGCCAAAAAGTGTGCTTGAAAAGATTCTAATAATAGCAGGAATACTTGGCGGTATTGCAGCGGTTATCGCAATAGGTTATTTTGTGTACGACCGCTTCTTTCTTACTCCGCCAGAAGAAATGATTGAAAAGATGGAAGTCTTTGAGAAAAAGGTCGATGACCTCGCAGAGTATCTCGATGGCCTGTCTGAAACCAAAAACCCAAAGCTGAAAGAACTTTTTGAAAAAGGGTATGCTTTATATGAAGATGAAGAATACCCCGAAGCCATAGATACGTTTAGGGCGTGCTTAGAACTGAAAACCGAGGACGGCGAAAGATTAGGACTTTTGATCCTGATTGGTAATGCCTACTTTACACTTGGCAAGCTCAAGGAGGCCGAAGATCATTACCAAGAGGCTCTGTTAATTGGAGAAAGAATTCATGACCAAGAAGGAAAAGGCAAGGCTTTGGGCAACATTGGTCTGATTTACCAAGTTAAGGGTGATCTAGATCGGGCTTTGAAGTATCATCAGGGGGCTTTCAAGATTCATAACGAGGCTTTTAAGATTCATCATGAGATAGGTTTCAGGAAAGGTGAGGCAACTGCTTTGGGCAACATCGGTCGGATCCATCAAACTAAAGGTAACCTGGATCAGGCTTTGAAGTACCATCAGGATGCTTTAGAGATCAGTCGAGACATAGGTTACAGGAAAAATGAGGCAAATCAGTTGGGTAATATCGGTCTGATCTATCAAGCGAGAGGTGGTCTGGATCAGGCTTTGAAGTATCATCAAGAGTCTTTAGAGATTAGTAGAGACATAAGTAACAGGAGAAATGAGGCAAATCAGTTGGGTAATATCGGACTAATCTATAAAACTAAATGTGAGCTGGATAAGGCTTTGAAACGTTTTGAAGAAGTATTAGCGATCGAAAGAGAATTGGGACGGAGATGGGGTGAAGCAACTGCTTTAGGCAACATCGGTCTAATCTATAAAGCTAAAGGTGATCTGAATCAGGCTCTGAAGTATCATGAGGATGCTCTAGAAATCCACAGGCAAATAGGTAACAAGCAAGGCGTAGCAAATCAATTGCTCAACATCGGTTTGATCTATCAAGCTAAAGGTAATCTGGATCAGGCTTTGAAGTATCATCAGGAGGCTTTAGAGATTAATATACAGATAGGTTTCAGGAAGGGCGAGGCAAATGCTTTAGCGAGCATCGGTTTGATCTATCAAGCTAAAAGTGAACTGGGTCAAGCTTTGAAGTATCATGAGGAAGCTTTGAAGATTCATAAGGAAATAAGTTTCAAGCAAGGTGAGGCAATTGATTTGGGCAACATCGGTGCGATCTATCAAGCTAAAGGTTACCTTGACAAGGCCTTGAAGTATCATCAGGAGGCTTTACACCTTAGTAAGAAGATAGGTGACAGGGAGAATGAGGCAAACCAGTTGGGCAACATTGGTGCGATCTACGCAGCCAAAGGTGATCCGGATCAGGCTTTGAAGTATTTACAGGAGACGTTAGAGATATTCAAAGACATTGGGATGCCAGAGCAAGTTGAGAAAGCGAAACAGATTATTGAAATGTTTTCCCGGCAGAAAAATCAGATGAAAAACAAATGACCTCACCTCCTCTATCCCCCTCTCCACAAATGTGGAGAGGGGGATAGAGGGGGTGAGGTGTGGCGTCGGAGCTTGTCTCCGACGATAGCGTCTCAGTTCCCTCTCCCTTGATGGGAGATGCGTATGCATGCTTCGCAGGGATAGGTCGAAGATCCCGCCAAAGGCGGGGGAGAGGGTGACACAGATCGTAGGTCGCGCCGCCGACAGGCTGCCCGACAAATAAAGATGTCATGCTGAGCGAAGCGAAGCATCTCACTTCCAGATTCTTCGGCCTTCGGCCTCAGAATGACAAGTGTATGGATGTCCGTAGCTTAGTTAACCCAGTAAACCGAATGTAAGGAACGCTGTCATGAAATGGTCGTTTCAGATCGGAAAGCTTTTTGGAATACCGATTAGGGTTCATGTCACCTTTTTGCTTCTTCTTTTTTTCATCGGCATCCTCGGGTCGAGAGAGGCAGGAGCATCGGGTGCCATTTTCGGAATGGTCTCCATTGCTTTTATCTTTCTTTGCGTGGTATTGCATGAGATGGGGCACAGCTTGATGGCTATTCACTATGGAACAAATGTGAAAGATATCGTGCTTTTGCCCATCGGCGGCGTCTCCCGCATGGAGGATATTCCGGAGGATCCCAAAAAGGAGATAACCATCTCCCTGGTCGGACCCCTAGTCAGCTTTGGTTTGGCGATCTTGTTCTTTCTCATTGCAAAGGCGACAGGAGCGAGCATAGACATAAAAAAGCTCTCGCTTTTCGAAGGGAATCTGATCGTCAATCTTTTCTGGATAAACCTGATTTTAGGCATGTTCAATCTGATTCCCGCCTTTCCAATGGATGGGGGGAGGGTGCTGAGGGGCATTCTGGCAACCGGCATGGACAGTCTGAGGGCGACAAAGATAGCAGTAAGCGTGGGACAGGTATTTGCCATACTTCTCTTCTTCTTTGGAATATTCTTCAACTGGTGGATGGCTTTGATCGCAATCTTTATCTATCTGGGAGCGGAGGCGGAGGAGAAGATGGTAGCTTTAAGAGCCACTCTGGGCAAATCCCCGGTCGGGCTGGCAATGATTACAGACGTTCATACCATCTCTCCTGACCGGACAATAGGAGAGGTTTTGGAGACAATTTGCCACGGGTTTCAACAGGATTTTCCGGTGGTGGAAGAGGGAGAAGTGGTGGGGATTTTGACCAAAGAAGCAATCTTCTCTGCCCTGCATAAGCACGAAAAATCTGCTCTGGTGAGAGATGTCATGCAAAAAGATTTCGTCTCCACCACAGAAGATGCCTCTCTGTCTGATATCTTCAAAAAAATGACGGCCGAAAAGCTTTCAGTGATTCCGGTGATGAAAGATAAAGAGTTACGAGGGATGATCAACTTAGAGCAGATAGGCAAGTATCATATGATCTGTCAGGAAGGTGGTTGAGATTCTATCCATGCTGGAGAAACCTTGCAGATAGGCGAAGATGTTTTTGCTTTGAAATCTTTGGTGAATTTCAAAGGATAACTTCATGCATGATCTCATCATAAATTTTGGATACCCGGCATTGTTTTTGGGCTGTCTTTTGGAAGGAGAATCGGTTCTGATCGCGGCTGGATTTTTGGCCAGAAGTGGCTATTTAGATCTTAATCTGGTCATGCTGGTTGCTCTGGTAGGAACATACACAGCGGACGTGACGATATATTTTTTGGGGAGGAAAAAAGGTGAAGGAATAATCTCGAAGTTTCCCGTAGCAAAAAAGTATTATCCCAAAGTCAAAACCCTGTTTGACAGATATGGCATCTGGGCTATCTTCATCACCCGATACCTTTACGGTTTTAGATTAGCCACAGCCGCCTCTCTGGGACTGATGAAGATGAGGAGAAGAAAATATTTACCCTTTAATTTTCTCTCCTGCATGATCTGGGCTATCCTTATCGGCGGCTTGGGTTATATGTTTGGCGCAAGCCTGGAAGCTTTGATAGGACAGGTCAAGCATTATGAGAAGATAGTTGTATTATTCATCATCATTATAGGGTTAGGAGCCTGGTTGCTTCGGAGAGTATGGAACAGACGGCAATGTGAAAAGATTAATCAAAATGAAAGGGAAGGGTGAAAATTTGCTGTTATTGCGGGTACCCTTCGTCCTGAGTCCTCAGGGCAAGCCCCTTCCCCGCAACCCATATGGTTCGGGGTGAGGGCACCACTGTTGTCCCCAAGATTTTTGGGATGACAGAAACCCTTGTTGCACGGACGCCCACCCGTACGGGTGCCTGCCCGTCTGGGCATCGGGATTTCGTCCTTATGGATCTTGAGATAATCCCGATGCTGATTTTGTGCTATTCGGGAACAGCGTCGGGAAAATCCATATGGAATCCATACGGAACAATTTCCCGACGCAACTTGGTCTTAAATTCCGATAAGCTATTGAAACACATAAGCGAATTTTGGGAACACTTGTGGTGAGGGCACTCTGAACCAATGCCGACGAAAACTTTCCGAAACTCCGAGACGATCATAATCGTATGCACAGTTGAGAGACGTAAAAGATTTCTTAACTCGAGGGATCATGTTGAGAAAAAAACTTCAAACTTTGTGGTGTTTTTATGTAGCTTGCTTCTTTCTGCTTGCACTCTTCATTTTATCGGATACTGCATTTGCTTTTGAACGATACACACGTAGCTCCCAGGCTAAGGTTTCAGGAAAAGGGGTGGAGGAATTTCACATAACCGCTCCGGCCAATCTGGCGGGCAAGATGAATTTACAAGTGGGGGATGAAGACGTTTGTCTGGTGGAATTCGAATGCTGGGCCAGAGCCAAAAATCGTAAGATGGCAAAAGAGTTTACTGAGCTGGTGGAGATGAATCTGGAAAAAGAAGCGGAGGTGGTTACTCTAAAACTGATTACTCCCCGTGGTGCCCCCTGGGAGGGAACAAACTACGGAATAGGAGTAACCCTGGATATATACATCCCTCCGGATATGGTGGTGGAGACTAAGACCTCAGGTTTCGACTTAGATATTTCGGGTCCGCTTAAAAAGGTGTATATCAGAAACAGGTATGGAGACATTCAGCTAAAGGACGTTTCCGAGGAGACCGATATCAGCGGAGCCTATAATCAGGTGGAGGTGGAGGACATAGAAGGGGATCTGGATATCGAAACCACCTATAATTCCATCTTTGTCAAGGATATAAATACAAAAGATGGCAAAGCTTTTCTTAAAACCACTTATGGCAAAATCGAGGTGGAAAATTTTACCGGACAATTGGAGGCAACCACCGTATACAGCCCCATCCACGCCTCCGACATAAGGTTGATCGGCGGGAAAAATGAAATTAAGACCGTCTATTCTAAGATCGACTTAGAACTTGAAGACATAAAGGATTGTGAGCTTTATGTGAAGAATACCTATGGCAACATTAATGTGGAGGCTCCCAGAAATCTCTCCGCCCGACTGATACTTACTGTGGGCGGCGGCGGAAAGATTCATACCAACCGGATTTTGATCAAACCGTTGGTGTTAGAGAAAACCAGACTGGAGGGAATCTCAGGCGACGGGGACTCTGAGATTGAGCTGGAGATAAAAGGTATTGGAAAAATCCTTCTGGAGGGAAGATAATTTACCTGATGTTTACCTCTCCCCCTTTCCCTGACGGGTCTCCGAGTTCCTCCTCTCCATGCAATGGAGAGGGGTTCACCCTGAAGGATTCACCCTGAAGGGGATAGGGGGTGAGGTATTCTCCAGAAATCTATAGGCACAGGAAAGTCTAAAAAAGCCAACCTGGAGTGCACCAGCTTGCTGGTGCGAAGTTGATTTTAAGCTTTAAAACCGCAGAAGCCCCGCAAAGCGGGATCCTGCGGACAAGCTTCTGCACTCCAAAACAGAACTACTTTTTCAACAATCCCTGAAGGTGAACACTTCAAATTCTCCTTTTCAATCAGCGCGAAGCATTCATACGATTTTTTTTCAAATACCTCACACAAAAATATTGGTTATGAGATTCTGCGAACATCCATGGGATGAAAAAGTTTTTCCATAGTTACAAAGCTATTAAACTTTGTTCTTACCGGGAGGTTTAAAATGAGAAGGGTTATCTTTCTTGTCGTTATTGTTTTTGGTCTATTCTTCGTTTCCTCTGCATATTGCTATAAATCACCCACGGAGAGTTTCGTTCTTCCTTACAATTCTGTGGCAACCTCAGATGATATTTCCGCAATAAAGTTCAACCCCGCGGGCTTGGGGCTGGGGAGAGGTTTTCAGACCGGCTTCTTCCACACGTTTTCTGACTCCAGCTTTGAAGGAGACAACGGTTTGTTTCTATCCGCGGGGAAACTGGGTTTCTCGGTGGAGTGGCTGGGAAATATCACCTCCCAGACTTATAGAAAGTATACCTTGTCCCACGGAGGGGAACTTGGGGATGGTCTCTTTTGGGGCACGAGTTACAGCTGGTTTGGATCAAGGCATAAAGACTATGATAAGCTCAAGTCCTGGAAGGTAGGACTGCTTGCCCGACCTTTCGAATTTCTCTCATTTGGAGCAGTGGCAAAAGATCTCAATCGTCCCCGGTTTTCCGGCGAAAGAACCGAAGTCTCCTACGATTTTGGTCTGGCAGTAAGACCTGTGGGTGGAGCTTTACGTGACAGGCTCACTTTATCCGTGGATGCTTCTTTTGCTCAAAACGAAAAGCTAAAGGATGCCACCACCAGATTCAGAGCAGAGGCTGAACCTGTGGATGGTTTCGTCTTTTTCGGAGATATAGATAACGAGGGCAATTTCGGCATAGGGGGGAGGATTAACCTGCCTAATCTGGGGGCTGGTTCCTATAATTCGGTCACAAAAGATTACGATTTCAACCAGGGAATCATATACGTTACTTCCTCAAAGGAGAGATACCGCACCCTGCTTGAAAGAGGGGATAATTTCCTGGAGGTCGGGCTTTCCGGCAAGATCGTGGAGGAGAACACCCGGGTGAGCATCTTCGGAAAAAAGAGGCCCACCTTAATGGATTTGCTCACCGATATTGGCAGAGCAAAAGATGACAAGACAATCAAGGGAATATTGCTCCGCATCGATTCTTTCGATATGGGTCTGGCAAAGACTCAGGAGATCAGAGAAGCTATCTTGGATTTTAAAAAGAGTGGAAAGAGAGTGATCGCTTTTATGGAAATCGGGGGTAACAAGGAATATTATTTAGCTACTGCGGCACACAAAATCGTCCTGTTGCCCACCGGATATCTTTCTTTAACTGGACTTGCGGCAGAGGTCACCTTCATAAAGGGAACTTTAGATAAGCTGGGTATCGTGGCTGATCTGGAACACATCGGCGACTATAAGAGTGCCTCTGATCTGGTTACCCGGGAGAGCATGTCCCCGGCTCACCGGGAAGTAGTCAACTCTCTTTTAGATGACTTTTACGATCAAATGACCAGCGAGATAGCTGAAAGTAGAGGATGGACTCAGGAGGTGACCAAATCCAAAATAGACATGGGACCTTTCACCGCTACGGAGGCATGGAAAGCGGATTTGGTGGATACTCTTTTGTTTTACGATCAGATAGATGATCTGATCAAACAGGTGGTGGAAACAAAGACCAAAAGACTTGCTCACCAAACTTACCGGAAGCGGCGCTACTACAAATATAGCTGGGCCATCCCGCCCAAGATTGCAGTCATTTTTGCCACCGGTTTCATCAACTCCGGGAAAAGTGGGAGAGAGTTCCTCATAGGGGATATCATGGGATCTGAGACCATCTCTAAAGCTATAAGAAAGGCACGAGAAGATAAGACGGTAAAAGCGATCGTCTTTCGGGTGGACAGTGGAGGAGGTTCCGGAATCGCCTCGGACGTGATCTTAAGGGAGATCATAAAAACCAAAGGAAAAAAGCCCTTCATCGTCTCCATGTCGGATGTGGCTGGATCAGGGGGATACTGGATCTCCTGCGCCGCCGACACGATCATCTCCATGCCCGGCACATATACCGGTTCCATCGGGGTGATATCAGGAAAGGTGAACCTGAAGGGACTATATGAAAAGATAGGCTTTTCCATCGAGACGGTTAAGAGAGGAAAGCATGCTGACTTTTTTACCTCTACCCGAGAGTTTAACGATGAGGAAAGGGAGGTGGTCAAAAGGCAGATAAAGGAATTTTACTCCGATTTCGTCAGTAAGGTTGCAAAGGAAAGAGGAATGTCCTACGCAGAAGTGGACTCCATCGCACAGGGACGAGTGTGGACCGGAAGACAGGCAAAAGACAACGGGCTGGTAGATATGCTGGGAGGTTTGAATCTGGCATTAGCCATAGCTAAAGAAAAGGCGGGGTTGCCGGAAGATGCCGAAGTGGAGATAGTTACCTATCCTGAGCGGAAGCTTTTCCTCGAGTTGGGCTGGAAAACCGCGCTTTCTTCCTCACCCGACCTGAAATCGATCATAGAAGAACTGAAAGAGGAAAATATCTTCAAGGATAATCAAATTCTTCTGCTTATGCCTTATACCATTGACATCAAATGAGAAAGACCGTATATTTGTTAGACATATTGTTGAAGCTTTTGAAGAACAATGAGAATCTGGCAGGCAAGGATGCTCGCACCCTGAGCCAACCTTTACCAGACAAGAATAGTAATTCTTGAGAGTTGAAAAATGAATTATCCAAAAACCACTATTCTGGAGAAAAACCTTAACTTCTAACCGGGAGGTAGATATGTTCAAATCCTTTACAAGAGCCCTTTTAATCACCCTGTTTCTGGCTTTCCTATGCCAGGCCAGCCTGGGTCAGATCCAGTTTCCGGTGGAAAAGCATGTGCTGGATAACGGTCTGACCGTTCTGATCTCTGAGGATCACTCTGCGCCGGTGGTGAGCTTTCAGATATGGTTTCACGTTGGATCCAAAAACGAAAGACCGGGCATAACCGGTATCTCACATATATGCGAGCACATGATGTTCAGGGGATCGGAGAACTATGGTCCGGAGGAGCATTCCAAGATTATCCAGGCCAACGGAGGAATCGACAATGCCGGGACCTCGTTTGACTACACCGTGTACTGGGAGAAGCTCTCCAGTGACAAACTGGAGCTGGCAATAGACCTGGAGGCTGAAAGGTTAAAACGCCTGAAACCCACCGATGAGAACTTTTTGTCGGAGAGGGAGGTGATAAAGGAAGAGCGGAGAATGGCCATAGACAATTCCCCCTATGGCGTCGTATTCGAGCAGCTGCTTAACACTGCCTTTGCGGCTCATCCTTATCACTGGCACGTGATCGGTTATATGTCCGACATTGGCAATACCACCGTAGACGACCTCAAGGAGCATTATAGAACCTACTATGTTCCCACCAATGCCACGGTGGTGGTGGCCGGTGACGTCAAACCCAAAGAGGTGATGAAGCTGATTAACGACTATTTGGGGGACATCCCTTTCCAGCCGCCGCCTGAGGGAGTAAGAACAGTGGAGCCGGAGCAAAAGGGGGAGAGGATTGCATACGTGCATAAGATTGGTCAGATGCCGGCCTTCACGGTAGGATATCATATTCCCGAGTTCGGTCATGATGATATTTACCCGCTTACCGTGGCGGCCCGGATTCTATTTAAGGGTGAAAGTTCCAGGCTGTATCAGAAGATGGTATATCAGGATCAATCGGCATTAGCCGTGATGGGAGATTGTTTTTCCCTGGAGGATCCCGGTCTCTTCTTTACCTTCGCCATAATGCAGCCGGGACGTACCGCAGAGGAGGGTCAACAAAGTCTATTCGAACAGATTGACAAGCTCAAAGAGGAGCCGGTGGACTCGACTGAACTGGCAAAGGCAAAGAACCAACTTGAGGCTGAGTTTATTTTCGGACTTCAATCGGTAAGCTCCAAAGGTAATGAGATAGGCTACTACCAGACCCTGTTGGGGGACTATACCAGGTTGTTTGAGGAAGCGAACAAATACCAGGCGGTCACAGCTGAGGACGTGATGCGCGTGGCAAAGAAATATTTTGACAAGAAGAACAGAACCGTGGCGGTGCTGGTTCCTGAGATGCCTCCGGGGATGCCGTCTCCCGAATAAATGAGGATGATCACGTCAAATTGAAACAAAACATATCAAAGTTTGAAAAGGAGCTGAAAAATGGAGATGAAAAATTTTAAATCCAAATTGATCTACTTCTTTATCCTCTCTTTTCTTCTCTTTTTAGTCTGTGGCAGTCTCATCACTGCCACTGCCCAAGAGATTAAACTTCCCCCCATCAAGAAGACCACCCTGGATAATGGTCTGAAGGTGATAATAATCGAGCATCATGAGCTTCCGGTGGTGGCTTTCCGGGTGGTTTTTAAATCGGGCTCTGCCTGCGATCCCTCGGGCAAAGCCGGATTAGCTAATCTTACCGCGGGGCTTTTGCGCAAGGGGACCAAGACCAGGAGCGCCACCCAGATTGCCGAGGAGATAGATTTTGTGGGAGGAAGCTGGGGCGGTGGCGCTGGCCTGGACGCTACTTATGCCACATGCCAGGTGCTCACCAAATACTTTGATGTGGGTCTGGACTTGCTCTCCGATATAATCCTTAATCCCACCTTCAAGGAGGATGAGATCGAAAGACTTGCAAAACAGACCCTGGCGGGAATAAAGCAACAGAAGGACGACCCGGAAAGCGTAGCGGAGGAAAAATTCAGAGAGTTTGTCTTTGGTGATCACCCTTATGGTCAGCCCAGCGAAGGGACCGAGGAAAGTATCGTCGACTTAACCCGGGATGATATTGTCAACTTCCACAAAAAGCACTACGTGCCTAACAATGCTATCCTGGCGGTGGTGGGAGATGTGAAAAGCGATGATGTCATAAATAAGGTCAAAGCAAAATTCTCACAATGGAGAGGTGCAGAGGTCACACCGCCCAGCTTTGTTGATCCTCCGGCAATAAAAGGACATCAAATCCTTCTGGTGGACAAGCCTGATCTGACTCAAACTTACATAAGGGTGGGGCATTTGGGCATCGAAAGAAAGAATCCAGACTACTTTGCGGTGAGGGTGATGAATTATATCTTAGGAGGTGGAGGATTTGCCTCCCGACTGATGGATGAGGTGAGAGCTAAAAGAGGGCTTACCTATGGAATCAGGTGTAACTTCGATTCACACAAGCTAAGAGGGGCATACGAGGTCAGCACCTTCACCCGGAATGATTCCACCGCCGCTGCCATCGGCGCGATAATTGAACAAATAAAAAAGATACGGGCTGAGGGAGTGACAGACAAGGAGTTGGAGGAGACCAAATCATTTTACAACGGATATTTCCCCCTCCAGTTTGAGACGCCAAGCCAGATCGCCACACAGATCTTGGATGTGGAGCTTTACGATTTAGGTGATGATTATATCAAGAATTTCCGGAAGAACATAAAAGCGGTGACCAAAAAAGACATTTTAAGGGTGGCTCAGAAGTATTTAGATCCGGATAATCTGAAGCTGGTGGTGGTGAGCAAAGCAGACGACGTCAAATCGTCACTTGAGTCGCTGGGAAGCGTGGAGGTCACTTCGTTTTTGGAATAAAAGATAAGCGCACCACATGTTAAGAAGAAAGTCAGAAATCTATTCCCATTCTATGTAGTATATATACTACATAGAATGGCTACATACCTACTGCAGAGTCATTGGTAACAGTAATAATTCTGGAAGGTTACAAACATAGAACGACCCGCCGACGTAGTATTTTACGTAGTATACATACTACGTAAAATGACATCAGACTTAGCTTTCACTCACTCCTTTTTCATAGACCAAATCTGATGTTATCAGCTTCTATTCTAAAACGCACATACACTTAGGCTTACATTAGTGGCCTTCTGAAAGAAACAAGAATTGAACTTTATAGAGAACTGCTTATGACCAGGGGATGGTTCATTTAAGTATATATACTTAAATGAAAGGAGATAATTATGACAAATATCAGACTACAAATAGCTAAACAGGATATCGTTAGGCTTTTTGAGGCTCAGCCCAACAAAGTCTTCACCCGGTCTCAAATTATACAGATCCTTTCCCGAAGTAGGGAATTCTGGCGAGTTTCTGATTCTACCACGGTGAATAAGTTTATTACTTTCTTGCTCGAGGAAACCAAACTCAAAGAAATTAAGTTCGCATTCCCGTCGCGTCGTGAGATTAGGTACATGTGGGGAGAGGTGTCCATCTATGAGTTAGCCCTTTGCTTGAAACCAGATTCCTATTTTACCCATTATACTGCCATGTTCTTCCATGAGTTGACAGAGCAGATTCCGAGCACCATCTACTTAAATCATGAGCAGGCTCCGAAGCATTACCGGGAGAGGGAACTTGAACAAAGCTCCATAGATATGGCCTTTGAAAGACCGGTTAGGGTATCAAATAACATAGCCGCATATAAAGACCAAAAGATATGCGTATTGAATGGCATGTACACCGGCAAACTTGGTGTCATTCAGATCGAAGGACCGCGAGGAGAGCAAATCCAGGTGACAGATGTAGAGAGGACCCTTATAGATGCAACAGTAAGGCCGGTATATTCAGGAGGTGTGTTTGAGGTTCTGAACGCCTATCGATTGGCAAAGGGCAAAGTGTCTGTCAATAAGCTGGCCGCTATGCTAAAAAAGCTTAATTATACTTATCCCTATCACCAAGCTGTGGGATTCTATCTTGAAAGGGCTGGTGTATACAGGGATTCTTTAATTGCGTTGTTGCGCAAATTTGAAAGGAAATATGATTTCTACCTAACCCACCAAATAAAGGAGAAGTCCTACTCCAAGGCATGGCGGCTATACTACCCCAAGGGATTTTAAAGTTCCACATTGCTCAACAACATAATTGAAATAAAAATCGAAGTCCTTTAACTGCGTGGTCATTTTTACTGTGTCCTTCACAGCAGCAAAGTTTTCACGGTGAAATTCTCTGTATTCCTCAATTCTTGGAATGAGTTCCAACGGAACCTTTTTGGCGGCGAATATGTTCTTTAGCAGGTCAATATTTTCTGCCGTTGTTAGATCGATTTTAAAGCTTTCAAGAACAATGTAAATGTCGAAAAAATCCCTGGCCCTAGGTGATCGAGAGGGGTCTTTAACCATCATAGCGTATTCTGGCATCTGCTGGCATATGGCTCGCAGCTTTTCAAAAACTATCATCTCAGGGGTATAAACATATATTGTGAAACCGTCTAGTTCGCTTTCCTGTTTTGTCCTGCAATACTCGAATTTGCTGATATCAATCTTGATTTTTCTTTTTTGGCCTCCTCCTACTACTGTTGCTTGGCGGCGTAAAGATTGGATATTTGAAGCCAGTTGCTTATACTTAGCCGTTTCGATTATCTTAAATTCGACCACATAACCTCCCCAAAAACTCGCCATCTCGGGGCTGATCTTTTCCGGCCTCTTCACGAAGGTTATATCAAAGACTTCGTAGCCTTCCGCCTTGAATGTGTCTCTCAAAGTTTTTTGGATTTTTTCTTCTATGATGGCGAGCTCCTCCTTAAATTCATTTTCGATTGAGAAGTCTAGGTCCACTGATCCACGCTGGGCAACCTTATGAACTATGTCGAGGGCGTTCCCGCCCTTCAGGACTAACTTGTGCATTAGATCGTCATCAGAAAACATGGCGATAATGGTCAACTTTTTGACTTTTTCGAGATGTTCAAAATCCATGAGTTATTGCTCTGGTTATTGTCAATTTCATCGAGTAGAATATATGTACAATTACCACACTTTTCAATGGATTTCTTCTTCGCTTTGTGCACTCTTCAGGCAACCTTTCAGAGACAGGTCCTAAATATTCCTCACCGGGGAAATCTCGGACGAATAGGCGGTGTGTTTTTTTATCTTGACAGATGCGGGGATTTCCCTTTATTCTTTCCGGGTAATATCTTGCCAGAGCGAAGGAGTGAAAGATGCCTATTACCTTAAAAGATGTGGAGTATGTGGCTAACTTGGCTAAATTGGAGCTTTCCCAAAAGGAGAAGGTTAAGTTTCAAAAGGAGCTGGATAACATCATAAAATATATTGATCAGCTAAATGAATTGAACACGGAAAACGTGCCCACAACCTCACATGTGGTTCCTCTGGAAAATGTTTTCCGGAGGGATAGAGTTTTGCCCTCCCTTCCTCAAGACAAGGCCTTAGCCAATGCCCCCAAGAAAAAAGATGGGTTCTTCAGGGTGCCAAAGGTGATTGGATAATAAGATTTGTAGTTTGATTCTGATAAGATGGCGGTCCTTATTTTAGGATCGCCATAATTTTTTGTTGACAACTGTTGGGGAGTTTCGTAAAATGCGGACTGAATTATAACTCTTTTTTATATGCAGAACCCTGTGGGAAAAAGATGAGCAAATCAAAAATCATCGGGATAATTCCTGCCAGGTTAGGTTCCAAACGACTTGCCGGAAAACCTTTAATAATGGTTCAGGGGAAACCTTTAATTCAGAACGTGTATGAAAGTGCAGCCAAGTCAAAACGTTTGGATCGCCTGATGGTGGTAACAGATTCCTCTAGGGTCTCTGATTTAGTATTCGCCTTTGGAGGAGAAGCTTACGTAAGCCTGAGGGATCATCTCACCGGAACCGATCGGGTGGCGGAGGTGGCAAGGAGTTTGAACTATGATTTGGTGATAAACATTCAATGTGATCTACCCAATTTCTCCCCCACTCTCATTGATCTTTTGGCTTCCTCCATGTTAAAAGAAAAAGGGGTCTTGATGGGCACCTTAGCCACCAGGATAAATGATCCCCTTAAATTGAAAAATCCGAACGTGGTCAAGGTGGTGCTGGACAAAAGTGGTTTCGCCCTTTATTTCTCCCGTCATCCCATTCCGTATGTTAGGGGCTGGGGGCTTGAGACTGGAGACTGGAAACTGGAGACTGGTTTGAAGCAGTTACCTTTCTATGAGCATATCGGAATATATGGATTCCGTAAGGATTTTCTTATGAAATTCTCTTCCTTAAAACAAACTCCCCTGGAAAAGTCAGAACGGCTGGAACAGATCCGAGCTTTGGAAAATGGATATAAGATTAAGGTTTATCTAACTCAATCTAAACCTGTAACTTTAGACGTGCCTGCTGACTTGAAGAAGTTGAGGACGCGGAAAGGAGGGGTGGCGAGGTGAAAAACCAAAAACATAAAGTGAAATATATATTCATCACCGGCGGGGTGGTCTCCTCTCTGGGGAAGGGGATCGCTTCTGCCTCCATCGGTCTTTTGCTTAAGAAAAGGGGATTAAAAGTAAACATCCAGAAATTTGATCCTTATATAAACGTTGATCCCGGCACCATGAATCCCTTTCAGCATGGGGAGGTCTTTGTTTTAGACGATGGTGCAGAGACAGATTTAGATCTGGGACACTATGAGAGATTCATCGACGAGAGTTTGACCAAAGATAACAATCTCACCTCCGGACAGATCTACGATGCGGTCATAGCCCGGGAAAGGCGCGGGGATTATCTTGGCTCCACCGTGCAGGTCATTCCTCATATAACCAATGAGATCAAGGACCGGATAAAAAAGGTAGGGGAAAGAGACGGGGAGGTGGATGTGGTGATCACCGAGATCGGAGGAACGGTGGGAGATATCGAAAGCCTTCCCTTTCTGGAGTCCATCAGGCAGATGGGACTGGAATGCGGTCTCCAGTGCAGTCTATTCATCCATCTGACATTGGTTCCATACATAGAGTCAGCCGGGGAGGTTAAAACCAAGCCCACCCAGCACAGCGTGAAGGAGCTGAGGGAGATCGGTATTCAGCCTAACATACTTCTTTGTCGCACCGCCCAGCCATTGACCCAGCAGATCAAGGAGAAGATCGGGCTTTTCTGTAACGTTCCCAGCCAGGCGGTGATTCAAGCCCTCGACGTGGACTGCATTTACGAGGTCCCTATCCTTTTTCATAAGGAAGGCCTGGATAACCTGATCATCCAGCATCTTGATCTTAAATGCGGAGAACTGGCCATGAATGACTGGATCAAGATGGTGGAGAAGATAAAAAGTCCCAGACACCAAGTCAGGATAGGAATCTGCGGCAAATACACTCATCTGAAAGATGCTTACAAAAGCATTATTGAAGCTTTTGTGCATGCCGGGGTGGAAAATGATGCCAGGGTGGAGTTGAAATGGATCAATGCGGAGGAGGTGACTCCCCAGAATGCTATAAAGAATTTTGAGGACATAGATGGGGTGTTGATCCCGGGCGGATTCGGAGAGAGGGGAATCGAGGGGAAAATTGAAGCGGCAAGATACATGAGAGAAAATAAAATCCCCTATCTGGGCATCTGTCTGGGAATGCAGTGCGCGGTGATAGAGTTTGCCCGCAATGTTTGTCATCTAAAGAAAGCCAACAGCTTCGAGTTTGATCAGGCAACCCCCTATCCGGTGATCCATCTTATGCCGGATCAGGAGAAGATCACCGATTTGGGGGGCACCATGCGGCTGGGAGCTTATCCCTGCAATTTGGAAAAAGACACTCTGGCTTATAAAGCTTACGGAGAAGCGAAAATCAGTGAGCGACACCGGCATAGATATGAGTTTTATAACCAGTTCAGGGAAGAGGTGACTAAAGCTGGACTTAAGTTATCCGGGCTTTCACCGGACGGAAGGCTGGTGGAGATAGTTGAGCTTTCAGATCACCCCTGGTTCGTGGCGGTACAGTTTCATCCGGAGCTTAAATCCCGCCCCACCAAAGCTCACCCCCTGTTCAGGGATTTAGTCAAATCCGCTTTGAGATATAGAAAATCCAAAAGATCGACTCCCTCGGAAGAGAAAGAATCGGTCAAAAGATGACGCGTGCTCCCGCTGGATTGTCTATTTGGATCCGTAGGATTATCATCCAGCGGTATGAACCTTGCGGTTCAAACCAGTGGAGAAGCAGGCGGATGATAACATCCGCCTGGGAGCAAAGATAGAGCAGATGATAATTGGAACGATCTGTAGGACAGCCGCCAAAGACGGAACCCCGCTCCCCGAGGGATGTTATCCCAGACGGGTCTCCGTCATCCCGGGAATAATGTTCAAAAAGTATTGATTAAACTATAGTTAAGTTGTTTAATAATGTCATTTTAGGAATACAATTGTTGAACCTGCTTAAAGATTGAGTCATAATATGAGACAAAAAGTGGTGTCCGCA
>Ga0209979_1001547_pt1 | contig 24874 bp, 23 predicted proteins | sample AnhtaG_FD_183114 | JGI IMG/M metagenome (GOLD analysis project Ga0209979, IMG submission 183114) | Deep subsurface microbial communities from Anholt, Denmark to uncover new lineages of life (NeLLi) - Anholt_01485 metaG (SPAdes) (version 2) | ecosystem: Environmental > Aquatic > Marine > Oceanic...
CCAAAAACTCCTCCTTAAATAGTTCTAAAGAAAAGGTTTTCTCTCGAAAAGTAATTCCCTGAACCAACCGATATGCCATTCCGCAGATCTCATTATCTAAAACTAACTTCTCCATACTCTGGCAACTTTCAAAATCGAGCATCCCTGGTCCGGAGATTATATTTACCCCGGATAAAGCGGCTAAAATTGCCCCGATCCCTGATTCTAAGCCCGATTGATAATCTAAGGTCTTAGAATCGCTTAAGCCCATATAGGCATGAGTGGGAAGTCCAAAATATTTCCCGATCTGATTAAAAGCAGAATCTATCATCATACTCTCGATTGCACCCATAGGAGTTGTCCCGCTCCTCATATCAAAACAGGCTGGGGAACCTCCGTAGATAATCGGCGAACTCATCTGAGCAAGCTGATGGATAACGATCCCACTTAAGTTCTCCGCAGTATGCTGAACTAAAGTTGCACTTAAGGTTACTGGCGCAGTTGCTCCACTTAAAGGCATAGAAACCAGCTCAGCCGGGATTCCACTTTTTGCACAATCGATTAAGTTCTGACAGGTGAGCTCACTCCATTTCAAAGGCGGGGAAGGACAGCAGTCAAAGATGGCTAAGGGCTTTTTTCTTAAGTTATCCTCGCCTCCTCTAATACAAACCAGCATATCCTTCATAACCTTAAAACCGTCTTTCTCAAATGTCCCGGTGATAACTGGCTTGGAGGAATATAAAAGTGAAATGAAAAGTCGATACCGATCCGCTATCTTTGGGGGCACATCCGCAGGGATTAAAGCGGTGCTCTGAGCCTTGAGGTATTTTAGCCCATCTGCAAGCTGGGCAAATCTGACCAGATCAGAAGTAAGCGCTGCTCTGATTTTATCTTTTTTTAAATCATATATCCATAAGGCGGCAGAGCCGGGATTAAAATGGATATTATCCCCTTTAAGGTCCAGAGCCAATCTACCTTCCCGATCATAGACCTTTATTCCCTTTGGAGCAGTTTTCAGACACTTTTCCACTAACTCCTTTTTTATATAGACTCTTTTCTTCTTCTTATCTATCCTCACACCAGCATTATCCAAGAGCGAAAGCCCTTCTTTATTCTCCACAAAGACCCCGACTTTTGAAAGCAGGTTAAAAGCTTCATCTATGATCTGTTCGATCCTTTTTTTATTTAAAAGCTCTAATTTAGGACGTCTTCTCAAGTTCCCTCCTTCATTTTAGCGACCCTAAAGGGGTGGCACTACTTTATTCACTTTTTTAAACCGGCACTCTTTTAAGCCGCAGATTTTGCAGGGGGTTAAGCTTTGACCTTTAAAAGGATTTCTGCTTAAATTGATTGCAAAGGAGACCGATTTTCTTGGTATCATCATATAAGACTCATTCAAGAAAACTCCGATCTTTCCCGCTGGCAGAAGATTGAAGATGAGTTTCTGCCCTTCCAGTTTCCAGCCTCCATATCCGGGGCTGAATCTGGTGCTAAAATATAAACTCTTTCTCTTAACCTCAGCTGAGATAACCTGATTGAGATATTCAGCTGTAGATTCAGCTGCTACAGAGCCGATGGCATCCAAGATAACTGCTCTGGTAAGTTCACCCTTATAGCTTAGCTTCACAACCTTCTTTTCTAAGTCCTCACCGATGGTACAGATGCAGAAAGTCACTTTTTCGGCTGAGTTAAAAAAGCATTTACCTTTTAATTCTTTTGATCCTTTTATTGTATAAATCCCTTTTGATTTGATCAGTTCAAAAGAAAGCTCTATCATCTCCTTAATCAGTTTTTTTGAGGTATCCTTCATATTTTTAGCTCTTTTCGAATGGATCCATTTTGGAGAGGTATGACCCAAAAGTCTTAAGATTTCTTTCTGGTCGATCTTTACCTCAAAGTCTTTAACTGTCTCAGTCATTTTTACCTTAAACCCTTACGGATCATCTTTATAAATCCCGGGGTAGTGCCGCAACAACCTCCAGCAAAATTTACCCCTAAATCTATCATCTTCAATATATCCTTAGCAAAAGAAGCTGGCTTCTGCAAATAGACCGTTTCCCCTTTAACCAGTTTTGGCTTTCCTGCATTCGGCTGAGCGATTAGCGGAAGATTTGTGCTTTTCCTCATAACGGAGACCAATCCTACCATATCTTCACTCCCCAGGGTGCAGTTAGCTCCAACCACATCCGCACCTGCATCCTCAAGCTTTCTAAAAGAAGATGAAACCTCATCTCCCATCAGGGTAAAATAACCTTTAGGCTTTTTCTCAAAGGTCATACACACGAAAAGGGGAAGAGAAGATACCTCTCTTACACCTTCAACTGCGGCCAAGGCTTCTCTCAAATCATACATAGTCTCAATAGAGAAAAGGTCAACCCCTGCAGAAAGAAGTGTCTCCGCCTGCTCAGAAAAAGCTTTCTTCAACTCTTTGAATTTTGCTTTCCCTACTGGTTCCAAAAACTCACCACTGGGTCCGATATTCCCGGCAACATACTTTTTAGCCGGACAGGCCTTTTTTGCAATTCTGACTGCAGCTAGATTAATCTTTTCCATCTCTTTTTCATATCCTGATTTTTTCAACTTCAAATTATTTGCTCCGAAGGTATTGGTCTGGATAACATCTGCACCTGTCCAGACATATCTCTGGAGAATCTTAAAAACCACCTCCGGATGTGAGAGGTTCCAGAGCTCAGGCGGTTTATCAAAAGGCAGCCCGTAGGAGAAAAGCATAGTGCCCATGGCCCCATCAAATAAGACCACCCTTTCTTTACACAATTCTAATATAGACTTTTTACCTTCTTTTCTTTTCATAGCCTCACTCTTTTTGAGCAATCCTGACCGCAGAAATAGCATTCTCTGCATAGAAATCTGCTCCGATCTCCCTTGCCCAGGAAGAGCTTGCCGGTGCTCCACCCACCATAACTTTGAGTTTTTTTCTGAGATGAGCTTTTTTCAACCCCTCTATCACTTTGACCTCATTCTGCATAGTGGTAGTAAGCAAAGAGGAGATACAGAGAAATTTCGGCTCATACTTTTTTACTATCTTAACGAAAACCTCGGCTTTAACATCCACACCTAAGTCGATCACCTCAAAGCCATTGGCTGAAAGCATAGTTGCAACTAACATCTTCCCGATATCATGTATATCCCCCTCGATGGTGCCGATTACCACCCTGGGCAGGCTTTTCTTTATGGACTTCCCTTTTAAAACCTGCTTCTGTAGGATGGAAATGCCTGATTTTACTGCCTCTGCACCTAAGACCAGCTCAGGTAGAAAACAGCTCCCCTCCTCCCAGAGCCTTCCTAATTTTTTAATGCCTTTAACCAACCCTTTTTCAATCACCAGATAAGGGTCATAGCCCAATTTGACAGCCTCTGTGGCTAACTTTTGTGCCTCCTCTTTATTTCCCTCTAAGACTGAACTATAAGTTTTTTCCAGAAAAACTTTTAACTCTTTTCCCATCCGCTTTAGCTCCTCTGCTTTTATCCGGTTTGTTCTCTTTAGAACCTTTTTATCCGAATTTGTCCAGAATGGATCCAATTGGAGATCCATAGAATAAGTAAGCATTAAAGCCTGATTTGTCAATCAGATTTAACCTCTAACTAATTTACTTTATGTCCTTATCCTGTCATTTCGAGGAGTCTCGTTATAGGCGGGACGAGAAGGTAATCCAATTAGTAGGGGCGACCCGCCGGGTCGCCCTTACCTCCTATGCAAACTTTTCTTCCTTATCCACCATAGAAAGATTCTTCTTGATTCCTTTAAAATTGCATTATATTAAACAGCAGAAAAGTTAAATAGAATGAATTGTAAAGATGCTTTCTGAGAAACAATTCGAAATCCTGGTTTGCCCTTTTGACCAGTCAGAGTTGACTTTTGAGCAGACTAACTTTGTCTGTCAAAGATGCAAAAGAGAATTCCGGCTTTCCGGTCGTATCCCCATAATGCTTGATCCCAGGCTTATTCAGGAGGAGTCTCGCAAAAAAGAGGAGATGGAAATCTTCGACAATTTGAGTTCTTACCAGGATTTTATGAACCGGGCTTATCTGAAAGCGCTAAAAGAAGACACCTTAAACTCCATCTTGAGTTTTGATTTGCAGGATAAGGATATCTTGGAGATAGGTGCGGGGATAAGTCTTTTTGCAGAGAAACTATCAGAAAAAAATCGGGTTATCCTCACTGATATAAATGAGACCCTGCTGAATCAGAATCCAAAAAGTTGTGACTTAGTCGTAGCTGATGCTGAGAACCTCCCTTTTCCGGAGAAAAGTTTCGATTTCATCTATTTAATCGGGATTTTGCATCATCTCCCGGATCAGAGCAAAGGGCTCAAAGAGATAAGAAGGGTTTTAAAAGAGGATGGGAAAGTCTTTATCAGTGAGCCAACTAAATGGAGTGTCAATTTAATCTATTATCTGGGTAGAAAACTCCTCATCTTTTTATTAGGTAAAGATTTTGTCAAAAGGCTCGTAGGCTGCGGCACCCCGGATGAGGCTTTCCTGAATTCAAAGGAGCTCAAAAGGACTTTCTCCGCTGAATTTCAGATTAAGATTAGAAAGATCTCTCCAATCAGGCTTCTGCCCATAAGATTTTTTGATAATTTGAGCTTTATCCCCAAACTGAACCATCACTTAGAGAAGCTCCCACTTTTCCGAAACTTTGGAGCAATTGCCCAGATAACGTTATTACCTAAAAGATAAATTTTACCTGAACTAATATAGTTTGTCATTGCGAGGAGCGAAGCGACGAAGCAATCTACCCAAAAGAACAGATTGCTTCGCCTCAGGCTCGCAATGACAAGTAAGTTTCTCCACTTTGCCTTTAAGGTAGAACAATTAATCCATACTAAAGCTTCGTAGGTCTGTGGAAAAAACTTGACAACAGTCCTTTTTGAGCACTATATTTGTCGACAAGTAAGAACTTTTGTTTGTGGTATCAGGTCCTAGACCTGACAAAAAAAGATTGCGCCTTTAGCTCAGTTGGTAGAGCAACTGACTCTTAATCAGTGGGTCGTGGGTTCGAGCCCCTCAAGGCGCATTAAATTTTAATTCTTGGACAATAAGTGGTGTAATTGTTGATTTCTATTTCTAAAAAAGATATGCTCGGATCCGCCTGATAATACCTTCCCAAGCTCGGCTCATAATACCTGTGCCAGTTATAATAAAGACCGGTATTTCGGTCGTGATACTGTCCGGGGAACCTTATCTCATTAGTAGGTGTAACGGTCAGCTCACTGTAAAGCTTGCCAAAAGGAAGGTAATCCGCTGTCCACATTATCCCCCGGTTAGTACCGCTTAATGCCAGAGGTGTGCCCAGATGGTCTAAATGATAATAATACACTATATCCGAATCAGGAGGAATTGGAGGTGGTGGACCACCCATAGCCGTTGAACCACCCTGACTGCCTTTCTTGTAAATCTTGGCCACTAACTTGCCAATTGCCCAGTATTTTATGATCCTTGAGCGTTTGCTGAACGCTTTGTCCAAGTTGCTGGGGAACAAATATTTCGATTAAACGCATCGCCATTTAATCCTCCAGTCCTGTCAAGGCTATACAAGTATACATTCTATTACATCTCTTCATGGCCATCTTTTCCTCTTGAAATAACATTCCAAAGATTATAATCATTATAGAAATCAACTCAACTTAATCAATCTCCCCATCTGGCTCTAAATCCCCTGGCATCCACATGCACGAAGGGCCCGTGATTAGGTGTTCTCTTATACCGGCCCAATCCACCTAAAAATGGCACATACCAGGGTTTCCCGTACATATCATCAATGATATCATAGATGAGACCCGCATCTTTATAGTCGATCTTACCATCCCGATTCAGGTCATCCATCATATCGTCCACTGGGTTTTCATCGATGAATATATCCGCCGCACCTCCATACACGTGTCGACTATATTTCACATTTCCGATGGATTTATTGTAAAAAGGAGTGCGATAACCACTGAGGATGTTAAAAGTATTACAAAAAAAACCTTTCTGGTTTACCTTTTCCAAGATTAATTCCAATTTCAATAAAAGCCTTTCTCTGAGCACAATATATTTGGGGTAATTACCTTCCTGCTTACACAAAAACTGCTTTAATTTGAAATGAGGTGAAACAGGTGTTTCCTCATTTTCTTTGGTGACCTGGATGAAACCTTTAGGTGGTTTATAAAGTGGCAACTGTTTGTAAGGGATGGTAGGGTATTTACCTATTCGGTAACCATTAAGATATTCCCCTTTCAACTCTGAGTAGGGCACCATCACAAAGACATTAAGGGTTATGGAATCTCCGGAGAGAGGGTTGAATATCATAAGAGGGTAGACCCCTTTCTCTATCGGAGCTTTCCATGTCCATTTATTTGCCTCTATCTGGGTTGCACTGCTAAGTGAGTCTTGTAATAGATACTGTATTTTTTTACCTGAATCCCGCACTTCGAAGGTAATTACCTCTTCAGGAACTACGAACACCCCCATCACTCGGTAAGGTGAAGCTTCATCTTTGAACTTAACTGTAAACCCAGCTTTCTCCGTGGAAAATTTAGTAGCTGAGATACTAGACAAGTTACCAGAGAAAGAAACAATCAGAATAATCAGTAAAAAAATTTTTGGGACATCTATTCATCTTCTCTCCTATTCACTTTTAAGGGAAAGGGGTGGGTTTTCTGCCAGGGCTTCTGCCAGTAATTTGTCTCGGCCGTAGATATCCTTGCGAAAATGAACTGTCCCATCCTTATCTGCCCAGGCAGTCCAGTAAAGTAGGTGTATGGGGATAGCCTCCGGTAATCGAATGATCTGCTCCTCCCATTTGGAGATAGCCAAGAGTATTTTTGCTTTAGTCCATTTGGGATCCCCCTTCAGCACATACTCTGCAAGTTCTATTGGTTTTTCTATTCTAATACAGCCTGAACTGAAAGTACGCTCAGTTTTTGCAAAAAGCTCCCTAGAGGGTGTATCGTGAAGGTACACATCGAATCTGTTTGGGAACATAAATTTCACTCGTCCAAGCGCATTTTTAGGACCGGGCTCCTGACGTAATCTATAATTGAAATTTCTGGATGTAACCTTGGACCAGTCAACACTTGTAGGCTCAATTTCTACTGTTTCATCTCCCCAGCCTTGAAGGAGTTTAAAATTTTCATTGATCAGATGACCAGGGTTTTTCTTAACCAAAGGTAGGATATCCTTGACCGCGATCTTGGGTGGGACTTCCCAGTAAGGACAAAGCACCAAATAAGTTATTCTACCACTGAATACCGGGGTATGGCGATAATGTTTCCCCACAATCGCTTTCATATCCATCAAAAGTTTTGTGTTTTCAACCACCTCCAGTTCGAAGTTGGTGATATTTATCAGGATATAGCGTTTTCCTAAGTCCTGTTGAAGCCAGCGCCAGCGTTCCAGATTTAATCGAATCTGTTCTATACGGGCCTCTACCGGAACATTTAATGCGGCAAGTGTCTTAGGTCCAACTACTCCATCTGTCTCCAAACCGTGCCTCTTCTGGAATCTGAGAACAGCTTGCTCTAAGGGCTCATCAAATATATCTTCTTCTATTCCCTTTATAAAATCGAGGTCGCCTGTGGCTAAAAGTCGATTTTTTAGTGCCATAACCCGTTCGCCTCGGTCCCCTTTTTGTAACTTAGAACCATCAGGCACTATGGGCCATCCCCCTTTTTCTGCAATATCCCGATAACGGGCTAATGCCTCTCGAAGTTTGACATAGGAGTCATAAGGGGGTAAAAGAGATTTCAGTTCCTCTTCAATTCGATTTGAATTCAGAGCAGTTTGAAGGACTGAAGCTAAGTCCTTCTCCCGTCGGTTGGCACGCCATTCCGGGTCAATAGTCTCCGGGTTAACCTTACCAGCCAATAAATGGGAAGCATAAATCAGGAAAGCATCAGTCAGGAGTAAATCCAGGTTTATTAATCTGCGAGGGCTGAGCGGAAGTTTTTTTGCTCTATTTTGTCGAACCTCTTTCAAGATGGCCTCAATCTTAATCAGATGATAATTCTCTGGCTTTAAACCTTCCTTATCAGCTTCTTTGAGCACTTTAAGCAAAGAGGCTACTTGAGGGAGAGGGCCATCCTTATTGCTCCAGGCAGGCTGGTAAGCTCGTTTTTTATAGAAAAGTGGTGACATCACCGAAGCATGAATTAGCTCCTCTCCCACAGTGATTTTGGGAGAGGCATCTGCAGTTTCGATGCGATTTCGCAGAAGCTCCTGAGGTTGATTGGATAAAATTTGAGCTAAGGTATTCTGGAGTGAAGCAAAGATGCTGAGCAATATTACTCCAATTGAGAGCAACTTACGGATACTCATGGGAATTTACCTAGAAGACATCCTTTCAAAGCCATTTTTTCCTTCTGAAATAAAACACCATGAAACCCGCAACGCCTGCTATGACCAGCCAAAAAGCCCAGGGATAAACCCAGTGCCATTTGAGTTCAGGCATGAATTCGAAATTCATGCCATAGATCCCAGCGACAAAAGTCAGGGGTATGAATATGGTGGCGATGATGGTTAAGACCTTCATCACCTCATTCATTTTGTTGCTTACACTTGAAAGATAAATATCCAGCATTCCAGAAACCATATCCCGAAAAGTCTCTATGGTTTCGATCACCTGAATTGTATGGTCATATACATCCCGGATGTAAATACCTGTGGTTTTCTGAATAAGCAATGACTCACCCCTTTCCAGTTTACTGATTAACTCTCTTAATGGCCAGACGGATTTACGTAAGAAGATCATCTCTCTTTTTAAATTATGGATTGTTTGTAAGGTCTCCGGTGTTGGATTCGTTACCAATTCTTCTTCCATTGACTCTATCTTTTCTCCAAGCTTTTCCAGGATTATGAAATAGTTATCAACTACAGCATCTATTAATGCATAAGTAAGATAATCCGCCCCCACCTTCCGAATCCGACCTTTTGCATTTCTGATTCTTTCCCTGATGGGATTAAAAACATCACCTACTCTTTCCTGGAAAGAAATCACAAAATTAGAACCGAGGATTAAGCTGAGTTGTTCAGTTATAACCTCATTCTCTTTTTCATCATAATAAAGCATTTTCAAAACCACAAAAATGTAACCGTCAAAATCCTCCATTTTCGGACGTTGGCCGGTATTAACGATATCCTCCAGGACAAGCGGATGCACGTCATAACATTTCCCGATTTTCTCGATTATCTCAACTTCATGAAGTCCGTCTATATTTATCCAGGTAACTGTTGGTTTTTCTTTAAAGGGAAAACATTCCTCGATCTTTTCTACTTCTTTTTCCTCCAATTGAGATTCATCATAGTCAATGACTCTAATTCTTGTTTTTATTACCTTCTTATTGCCAATATGAACTAAAGTCCCTGGAGAGAGTCCAATCTTTTTTGAAAATTTTTTAAAGAATCTCGTCATTAAAGTTCACCTCCTTTTCAATAAGATAACAGTTATCAAACTAATATGCACTTCCACCTTGGATGACAAATCATTTGTTTCCTTTCACTACGGTAATTGAATTAGTGAAGAGAGTGGAATTCGGAATAAGAATCTTTTTGCCCTCAGCCTGAAGCGTGGTGTATCGAAGATCTATATCGACCACGGTTCCTTCAAAGCCGGTTACAATAATACGGTCATTGCGTTTAAAGGGTCGATAGATAAGGATGAGCGCACCTGAGAGCACATTAGAGAGGACATCCCTGAGCGCAAATCCAAGCGCAAATCCAGTGAGTCCCAAGCCTGCTACAAGAGCGGTGACGTTAACTCCCATCTTGCCCAGTGCCATCACAGCGCCCAAAACTATCAAAGCTCCTTTGATAGACTTTCCTATTAAGGTGATAGCTTCTTTTTTGCCAGGGACAAATTTCCCACCGATGCCACGAATTGCTTTTTTAATAATGATACTTAAAAACCAGAACGATAAGAAAATCAGCAGTCCCGCCACCGCTCGAGGAGTAAAAACAGCTAATGAATCCATCACCCTTTCCAGCTCTTTTAATATTCCTACCATTTTTCATTCCTCCATATTCGGATGTTTTCCTGTATTTATGAGGTCTTATAACCTTCAATATATAATCTTCCAAGGGTAATCTTTGGTTATCTTCAAATCTGTTATCTTCAGGTAAACTATATCGAGTATTATGATTTTTAAAACTTTCAATTTCCAAACCTCACATCCCCACAATAAACCTTCTCAACCAGGATATAATTCTCCCCTCATACTTGTTTTAACCACAAGTTCGTAGTGCGTCCTGCCGTTGGCGGGATTAGCCTCGCCTGAGCGACCCTAAAAGGATCGCACTACTTGTTTTTTCACGATTTCCTGTCAGGTCTGGGACCTGACAGAACAAGAAATTATAATTCACCTGCTGTTGCATTCCCATCGTTGTGATTAATTAGAAGCAGGTTTTTCTTTTTCCTCCATAAATATGTGCATAGGTGGTGCTTCACCTTGCTTATCTTTACCCAGGTAAAGTGTCAAGTGCGGAAAAGGAATTTCGATATCTTTCTCATCAAATTTCTTTTTAAGCCTTCGGTTGAATTCCCTGGCCACACCCCACTGCTTGATAGGCTTAGTTTTATTACGTGCCTTTATAACAATAGCGGAATCGGCAAATTGGTCCAATCCAAGTATCTCCACAGGCTCAAGTATATCCTCGGAAAAGTTGGGGTCGTTTCGCATTTCCTGGTCAACCTCTTTAATGATCTCTATAACCTCATCCACATCCTCGCGGTAGGCTACTCCGATGTCGAATACATAGCGGGAGTAATCTTTGGTCATATTGGTAACCAGATCGATATTCCCATTCGGGATGTAATGAACATTTCCGGCTAAATCACGAAGAACGGTCATTTTTAGATTTACCTTCTCCACAAACCCGCCTTTACCGGCAATTTGGACCACATCTCCAACCCTGATTTGGTCTTCCAGCAGAATAAAAAATCCATTGATAATATCTTTCACTAAACTCTGCGCGCCAAAGCCTATAGCCAATCCCACGATTCCAGCCGCGGCGAGTACGGGTCCAATCTCAACTCCCAATTGCCCTAAAATGGTCATGATGGCTACAATAATGATCACTGCGGTCAGCAAATGATGAATCACCGAGCTTAAAGTAGAGGCTCGCTTTTTGGATTCATCATCCACTTTTTGCTTGCTGAAGATAACGGATAACCGCATGGTAAACACTCTAACACTTTTGATCGCAATAAAAGTGATAATTGCAATCAAAAGAATTCTCAATCCAGTGGAAACAAACCAATTCCCGATTTCTTTTAGAATAACTGCGAAATCCATATATACCTCCTTTTTTTATTTGACTGCTTTTTGGAGTGCATTGACCATGTCAATGCAGCATCCATATGGATGCACTCACTTCATAATTACAATTAAAAATCATCTTTCACCGTTATTTTATTCCAAGGATATTTTTCTTTTATATGGTTTAAATAATTAGACTCTTCTCTTAATCTAAGCCTATAGCTTCCCCATAAGTAATCACTTGCCTCTTTAACATAACCATGTTTTACCGGATTAAAATAAATATAATTCAATCTTGCAAAATAAGATTTCTCGTAGGTGATACAGCTATCCCAGTAGTTATAAAACATTCTTTTCTCCTCTTTCAATTCCGGGAAATTCTCTTTTAGCCAGAGAGCAGTAAATTTATGACCTTCATCAAACAATATGCTTAATGTATTAGCATTAGCGGGAGTATTAAGCATTAAATGATAATGATTGTCAAGAATAACCCAATTTTCTAACATCCAACGGTATTTTTCACAACCTTTATTTATCGAAAATAATAGCCTGGTTTTGCTACTTTCCGAGGCAAGGAAATGCTTCTTCAGATAGGTTGCGCCTGTAACAAAGTATTTGGCATTCGGTCTAAACAAGTGAGGGGGATTATGTGCATAGACTTTATAAATTTCTTTATCCACTTTTGTCTTTTGGGGGAGCTTTTTGCTTTATGGAGTGCATTAACCGTGTCAATAGTACCAGTATATTAGTATCCCCGCCTTGCCCTCAAGGCGGGAACATAGCCCACGTTGAGGGCAACGTGGGTTTACCAATTACTGAAAGGGATTCAGTAGCATCGTCACGGACAAAACACTCCAAAACTAAATCACCCCCATCTTTTTCCCCACCTTTTCAAACACCTCTAAGACTCTATCCATTTGAGCATCGGTATGGGTGGCGGTGTAGCTGGTTCGGATGCGGGCTGTGCCGGGCGGGACTGCAGGGCTGATGGCGGTATTGGCAAATATCCCTTCGTCGAAAAGCATCTTCCAGAATTGAAAAGTCTTTAAATCCTCACCGATAATCACCGGGATTATGGGTGTCTGGGTCTGGCCAATGTCAAACCCTAAGCTTTTGAAACCATCTTGCATCCTGCGGGTTATCTGCCACAGGCGTTTTCTCCTTTCCGGCTCAGAGATGATTATATCCAGAGCCTTGGAGACTGTGGCTACTGCAGCCGGTGGCGGACTGGCAGAGAAGATCAATGCCCGGGAAAAATGTTTGACATAATGGATCACCTCTTCTGAGGCGGCTATAAATCCACCGATGGAGGCAAAGGATTTGGAGAAAGTCCCCATGATGATATCCACTTTATCTTGTAGGTTGAAATGCTCAGCTGTGCCTTTGCCATTTTTTCCCAAGACCCCTATGGAATGGGCATCATCCACCATCACCCGTGAATTGTATTTTTTGGCTAAATCCACTATCTCCGGCAGGTTGGCGATATCCCCCTCCATACTGAAAACCCCATCTACCACAATCAGTTTTCCGGCAGTTTTAGGACAGGAGGAAAGGACCCTTTTTAAGTCTGCCATATGATTGTGTTTGAACTTCAAAACCTTCCCAAAGGAGAGCCTGCAACCATCCACAATGCTGGCATGATCAGATCTATCAGTTATGATGTAATCCCCCTTGTTAACTAAAGCTGAGATCGTCCCTAAGTTGGTCTGAAAGCCGGTGGAGAAAACCAGTGCAGATTCTTTTTGCATAAACTGAGCTAACTTTCTCTCTAACTCCTCGTGAATATCTAAGGTGCCATTTAAGAAGCGAGAGCCGGTGCAACCGGAGCCGTAAATTTTTATAGCATCGATTGCCGCTTGCTTGACTTCAGGATGGGAGGTTAAACCTAAGTAGTTATTGGAGCCGATCATTATCATCTCTTTTCCCCGCACAGTTACCTCGGTATCCTGACCTGAGGAGATGGGGATAAAGAATGGATAATAGCCAGCCTCTATTACCTCTTTAGCCTCGGTAAATTTTCTGCACTTATCAAATAGATCCAACTTTTGCCTCTTTTCTAAAAATTAGTTTTTCAATTTTGACTTGCAAAGATAGTTCCAATTTAATATCTTCAAAAATCAGGTTTTATTTAAGTTTTTTTTTTGTAAATGTCAAGGGAAAACTTTTGAGCGAGTAGAGACGCATAGCAATGCATCTCTACAATGTGTAAAATTCGAGGTCTAACCTTTTCAAAGAGGGTAAACTTGAGCCCCAAAGCCTTAGTTACCGGCGGAAACGGATTTGTGGGCAGCCATTTAGTAGAAGCTCTGTTATTCAAAGGATATGAGGTTTTTTGTCTGGTCAGGGAAAAAAGTGACCTGAGATTTCTTTGCGGATTGAACTTGGAATATAGATACGGAGATCTAACGGATATAGATTCATTAAAAAAAGCTTTAAAGGGGATAGATTTTGTTTTTCATGTGGCGGGTTTAACCAAAGCTAAAAATAAAGAGGAATATTTTAAGGCAAATGCTTTGGGGACTAAAAACTTGATCTCAGCTTGTTTTGAGGTTAACCCTTTTATTCAGAGATTTATCTATGTGAGCAGTCAAGCCGCAGCCGGTCCCTGCAAAAGTTTTTACCTAATGGATGAAAATGATAGATGCCAGCCGATCACAGATTATGGCAGAAGTAAATTAGAGGGTGAAAAAGAGGTCCTGTCTTTCAAGGATAAAATCCCGGTTACAATTATCCGCCCGCCAGCAGTTTACGGCCCAAGGGATAAGGATATTTTGTTTTTTTTCCGGATGGCAAATAAAGGGCTAATCCCGATTTTTGGATTTAAAGAAAGTTACCTTTCCCTGATTTATGTTAAAGATTTAACCCGGGGAATAACTCTGGCAGCAGAAAGCCAAAAAAGCTCCGGGCAAATCTATTTTATGGCAGATGAGAAAATCTACTCCTGGTCAGAGGCTTTAAGGACCATCCAGAACTCCCTGGGAGTAAAAGCATTTAAATTAAGGATTCCTAAATTCATTTTGTTTACCTTTGCCTCTTTCTCCCAGATGCTGGCAAGACTTAAGGGTGAGTCTGCCCTGATAAATCTTCAGAAGGCACAGGAACTAACTCAGAGGTTCTGGCTCTGCAATATCTCCAAAGCTAAAAATGAATTAAGTTTTTTCCCAGAATATGATTTAGAAAAAGGTGCTCTGGAAACTATAAAATGGTACAAGGAGAATAGATGGCTCTAAAAAAAGTCAAAGATAAAGAGTTAGCCAGATACAAAAGCGAATTCCCCTTCACTCAAAAAGTTACCTTTCTTAATCACGCCTCTTTTGGTCCTATCCCTTTAAGAGCATTGAAAAAAACGCTGGAATATTATGAGGCTTTGAGTTTGAAAAAAGTTGTAGATATAGATGAAGTGACCTTTGAGATGATGGAAAAAATTAGAATATATCTGGCTAAAATGATCAGAGCAAAACCCAAAGAGATTGGTCTGGTGCCCAACACTTCCTATGGCTTAAATATCGTGGCAAATGGACTGGACTTTAAAAAAGGGGATAAGGTTTTGCTTTCGGACGTGGAGTTCCCAGCTAATGTCTATCCCTGGTTGAACTTAAGAAGAAAAGGAGTGAAGATAAAATTTATAAAAAGCCAGAACGGTTTTTTCGACCTAAACAATCTCCTTAAAGATATAGATTCAAAGTGCAAGCTCTTGGCCTTAAGTTATGTTCAGTTTTTTAACGGGTTTAAAAATGACTTAGAGACTATCGGAAAAATCTGCCAGGAAAAGGAAATCTTTTTTGTGGTGGATGGAATCCAGGGGGTTGGCTGTATAGATTTAGATGTCAAAAGATGTAAAATAGATTTCTTAGCCTGTGGAGGTCAGAAATGGCTACTCTCCTCTTTGGGCACAGGGTTTTTCTATCTTTCAGATGAAGCCAAAATGAAAATCAACCCAACTTTTTTCGGCTGGATGGGTGTGGACTGGAAGTTAAATTTCTCTGACCTTTTAAAATATAACCTTTTGCCCTTTTCTTCCAGTCGCAGATTTGAGATAGGGACATACCCCTTCTCCACTCTCTGGACCATGTTTTCCTCTGCGGAGCTTTTGTCTAGGATTGGAACTAAAGCCATCGAAAAGAAAGTCTTAAGCCTTCTAGACCTTTTAATAAACTACTTGAAAAACAGTCCTTATAAGATCAAAAGCTCACTTAATCCCCGGCAGAGGTCAGGTATCCTTTCCTTTTCGACCAAAGATAATTCAAAGCTTTACCATACTCTTTTACGAAAAAAGATAATTTTATCCCTCCGGGAGAATTCGATCCGGGTTTCCCCTCATTTTTACAATTCATCTGAGGAAATAGGAAAATTAATCCAGGTCTTGTCTCAAGTGGATCCATTCGGAAAAAAAGCTTAAAAGCCAAGCCTTCTTTTGTCGATAAAATTATAAAGACAAAGGAGGAAAAATGTTAAGACTTTTCAAGCTTTTTTCGATTTTACTTATCTTATTCTCATTGAGCTGTGCAGAGAGGACTATAATAATTCAAAGACCCAGTCCAGCCCCATCTCCCAAAAATTACGGTCAGTCTGTTGCCTCAAAGAAGCATCTGGCTAATGGAAAAAAATTCTATGCCCGGGGTAAATATGCCAAGGCTCTGCAGGAGTTCAAAAAGGCAGTTATAGCTGATCCCCGAAACTGGGAGGCTCACTATTATCTTGGTCTCTGCTACCAGAAATTTGACCATTATAAAGAGTCCATACCCGAGTTTGAGCTCTGCCTGAAGGCAGGAATTGAAGACAAATTCTCTATCTCCAAAGTCAGGTTCTCCTTAGCTTACTCCTTGGAGATAAGAGGGTCTTTAAAGGAATCTGAGGTGCAGTATAAACTGGCTTACTCCCTTAACCCGGATAACAAAGCCGCCTATAAAGGGATGGAAAGGGTGAAAGGTAAAAGGGCAAAGCTCTCCAAGATCAAGATAATAGAGAAATAGAAGTAGGGGCACGGTGCGCCGTGCCCCTACCATCTTTCAATCGGTAGAATCACATTACCCTCAATGTGGGTAAATCTTTAGTTGTTATTGCGAGTGATGTGGGGGCGACCCGTCGGGTCGCCCCTTTTTTTTAATGTAGAGTCCCGCATATTGCGGGAGGAACAAAGTAAAACGCCCGACACTAAGGTCAGACGCTACGAGCTGTGTAGCGGAAGGCCTCAAGGTCTTGTCCACAGGATCCTGCGGAAGACTTCAGCCTTCCATTCTCTTACTGGAAACCTAAAGGTTTCCGCTACATAAAAGCTTGGCAGCCCACCTTGCCCTCAAGGTAGGATAAGGTTTTTTGTCATTCTGAGGGAGCGAAAGCGACCGAATCCGCCTCTGGTGGATGTAGATTCTTCGTCCTACAGACTCAGAATGACAGATTAAGTGTAAGGGCGAACCTATCCTACGGATCCGTTTTAGGATGTGTTCGCCCAAATTATCAGGGTAGACACGCAGGTCTGCCCCTACAATCTGTAATCTCCTGCCTCAGTTTTTTTAGAGGAAAAATTAGGTTTTTTAATTTGAGAGGCTCTAACTAAAAGGGGAGAGCCTTTTTTATTTTAGGCTGAAAAGTTCGCAGGAAATCTTCAAATATAAGCAGAGCCTCTTTTTCTGAGAGCTGGTTTAGAGGTATGTTTATGCGGATAAAGGCGGCATCAGTAGGCGCCATCTTTAGCGAATTTAAAACTAAATCCAGTTTCAATCCTAACTCACTGGTTAAAATCCCTCCTCTGGTCTGAAACCAGTAGTACATAATCTCTTTGGAGAGTTTATCCGAGATCAAAAGTTTATTCACCACAAGATCTGAGCCTGTATCGGTGTTAATCCGGATTTTCTTTCGACTCAAAATTTTCCAACCGCTGCCCGGCAGGCAGTTCTTTGGAGAGTGGATCTGGGAGCCGTATTCCTGGCTTTTAAAATAGGAGATGAAAAGCCAGAGCTTTCTTCCCTCCCTGTTGGTATATCTCCTTAAGGTAGAGAGATCCGCTTTGAGGAACTCATAGGTCTGGTCAGAGAAGAAATATTCCTCTCCCTTCCAGTTTTCAGACTCCAGAGGTATAAGGGAGAAGCTGGGGAGTCTTTTGGATTCCACCCGGGAATAGCGCAAAAGGTTTACCAGGATACCAGTTAAAATAAAAAGCCCTATGATTATCCAGAACTCTTTTTTCTTCCAGTTCATATTGATACTCTAAAAAGGAAATATAAAGAATTAGGACTAAAAGTCAACTCTTAGAGTATAAATTGAGAAAGGTCCAGCTTATATTTCTGAGGATCCAAGCAACTTATAATCATCTTAGGTTTTCCCTTCTCAGCGGAGGTTTGAGAGCTTTTGCTCAAATCCAGAATTTCAGGAGTTCCCTTAATCCCATTCTGGTCTGCGATGATTTTTATTTGGGGAAAAGAGAGATTCTCAGGGTTATTCTTTATCACCATTCCGAGCTCTCCATTATTCAAAAGGACCAAGGAGCCCACCGGATAAACCCCTAACATATTGATGAAAAATTTCAACAGGATAGAGTCATATACCTTATCCTGGGCATAAAACATCTTTCTTAAAGCCTCATCCGGTGGATAAGGAATTCTGGCATATACCCTGCCTGAGGTCATAGCATCATACGCATCGGCAATACTTACCATGCGGGAGAATAAATTTAATTTCCTTTTATTTTTGAGCTGAGGATAACCGGAAAGGTCAAGATTAAGATGGTGTTCAAAACTCACCAGCATAGCTCTGATTGAAAAAGGGTCAAACTTTAAGCTGGTTAAAAGATTTTTTACTCCCATAATGGGGTGCTTTTTCATCTTCACCCATTCAGATTCATCGAATTCAGAAGGTTTATTCAAAAGGTCCAAGGGTAGATTTATCTTTCCGATATCATGAAACAGGGCGGAAAGTCCTAATTCGCATAACTCCCTTTTGCTTAAGCCCATCCTTAGGCCCAAAACTAAAGAGAGTATGCAGACGTTTGTGGAATGGAGATAGGTATATTCATCATAATTTTTTAAAGAGGAAAGCTCTAAGAAGATCTCCTCGTTCTGCAGGATCTGATCCACCAGAGATTGAACCAGTCTTTTCACCTTAACTAAGTTTATCTCCTTGTTGGCCTGAGCCCTCTGGCTTATCTCCCGAATCACTGAGACAGATTTGAAGAAAGTTTTTTTAGCAATTTTTCTTTGGTCCAAAGAAATTCGGTTAGCTTCCGAAACTGAAAATTCTTTTTCCTTTTCCAGGCAAAGATGTTGAAGATTTTCCTCAAAGATTTTTTTCTCTAAGGAATCATATGGCTCTTTCTCATTCTGGTCTATCTGTACCAGGATATAGATAAAACTTTGCAACTCCTGCTGGTTTAACCCTAACTCCAGGGTAAGTTTATAAATTTTAAGTTTCTGAAAGAACTCCAGGATGAACCTTGTAGCCACATAACTTTCGAAATCAAATCTCAGGCGAGCCTGATTTAAAAACAGATACCCCTCCTGGGTACTTAAATTTAGCTCTCCTTCCTGCTCAATTATCTTATTAACCAAACCCATCAAAGGATGAATCTGTTTCTGAAAAGCATCATTATTAGGTTCATACAAAAGGGCAGTCTTCAGGGTAGAATAGAATAGATTTAAAAGCTCCTTCCCTTTTTCTAAAAGATACAGGAAGTTCTCTTTGTTCTCCTTCCTTCCTTGACTTTTAACCTGTTCAGCTAAGGTATTCAAAATTCAAACTCCTGTCCTTCTTTAGAGGTTTTAATCTTTTCCGGCTGATGAAGAGAAGAAACCTTCTCCCACAAAGCTTTGGCTTGCTTTCGGATTTTTCTACCACCTCTGAAGCTGAGATCTTTTAAGGTATCCCGGCTTAAAGGGGTATTTATGAAGGCCAAAGCTTTTAAAGCCAGGTAGGAGGTCTCCCTTTGTTTTTCTCTTTTCAACCAGGCTCTTTTTAAGACCAATTTCTTGAGCAAAGGGATGGCTTCATCTTTACCTATTTCAACCCAGGCCTCCAAGAGAATCTCCTTCTCCGCTTGATTTTTACTCCTGAAATCTTTTCTTAAAAGCAGACTTCTGATATAATCAAAAGCCTCCCGTTCAGGCCTTTGACTTAAAAGCTTAGCCGCTTTAATCCTGAGCCTTTCCTCAGAATCCTCTAAGGCATTTAAAAGAATCTTTGTAACCTCCTTCCCCTGGATGCGGGAAAGGGCCTCTATGGTCTCTTTTCTCACCCTTAAATCCTGATGGGTACTGGTTTTCTTCAGATAGGGGATGGCAACAGTAGAGCCGATTCTACCTAATACCCCTACGATGTTTCTGACCACATACCATCTTCGGTCATAGACCCCTTTACCCAAGAGGTTAATATTTTTCTCCTCCACATTCCCCAAAATAGAACAGACCATCTTCCTATCAGCAAAATTTTCTAACTCGCCCAACATATCTACTAAATGGGGGATGGTATTCCAGTTTAAAAGGCTTAGATATTTTCTGGCAGAGAAAAGGTCTAACCTGGGGTTCTGATTTAAAACCCGGGTAAGGATTTTCATTCGCTCTTTATCTCCAGCCCGGTTTATGGCCTCTCTAATCCTTTCGGACCTGTTAGCCTGACCCGTTTCAGCCTGGGTTTTTTCTATTTCTTTGAGCAGGAGTAATACCTCAGAGGCTAAATAGAAATCTCCCTGGCTGACCAGGGAATCTAAGAGTTTCTCAAAAATGGAGATTGTTTCTGAAAAATCAGGTAATTCCTTTTCGCTCAAAAAGATCTCCTTCAGAACGGAGAAGAGCTCTTTTAAAGGCTCGTAGTTTTTGTCTTCCTCCAAAAGGGCTTTAAGCTCTTTTAAATCTTTCTCTGGAATAAGATCTAAATCCCGGATGAACTTTTCTATTTCTATCTTGGTGGGTAACTCTTTTTCCTTTTCTTTTTTCCCCTCTAAATTCACCTCTGAATAATAGAGCTTTTTTAAGTCTTTATTTCCCACCGTTTGAGGTAAATCCATAAAATCCTCACTCAGGAATTCATCCACCACTAAAAATTTTATATGAGATAACTCCTTCTCCCAGAAAAGAGTGACCAGATCATCCTCAGGCAGAAACGATTTTAGACCACGGCTTATAATCTCCAGGAATGAAAAAAGCTCCTCCTGGTCTATTCCTCTCTGAAAAGTAATCTCCCTGATCCCATCCCGGTATAAGGCAAAGGAGACCCCTTCATCTTTTTTCTTCTCTTGCAGGATAACTTTATCTCTGAAAAAGAACTTGGATTGGTCCACCCTGAGTTTCAACTCCTCATTTTTCTCCAAAAATTCTAAAAGTCTTTTGAACAGGTTATTCTTGAACTCCTTAGGTATAGGGTTATCCGGAGGATAGATGCAGAATATCTTCAGGGTTTTGACCAAAAGGGTACCTATCTCCTGAACCTCTTTAAAGAGCTCAATAGAGTAGTCCGGGAGCTCTTCTAACTCTGACTGCAGTCTAATTGTCTTTTCAGGCATATTTATCCAGCAGGTGAGTTTTTTAAGACCTTTTCACCCTTTCTTATTAATTATCGTCAGATATAAGGATGGATTTAGAGAAGAATGAAGGCCTCAGGGAGCATAATCATCCGCACATTATATGTCATTGCGAGGAGTCCCGCCAAAGGCGGGACGACGAAGCAATCTGCTGAAAGTAAAAGGATTGCTTCGCTCCTTGAAGTCGCTCGCAATGACAGCCTAAATATACAAAAGCAGATACTTCCTACTTGCTGAATTCTTTTTAGATATGATTTAGCATCTCATCAGCTATCTGATTAGCTTTTTCCCAGTCTTCCTCCGGGACCCACAAACTGATTTCCACTGGTGAGGTGGTGGAATAGCTCCCCAACATTATCCCGATATCATCCCCTTTTATCAGAGAGAGAATTCCAGAATTTTGTAACGATTCCTTAAGCATCTCTGCATAGAGCCGACTGGGCAGGTTGCGCAGGAACTTATATTTAACCTCCACAAAGGTTTCCTCAGACAGCTTTTCAACTAAAGGTATATCACAATCTCTGCATCTTTTAATGCCAGCTTTATATTCGGCTTTACATTTGGGGCAATAGGGCATAAAGCTCCTTTTTTTGTTTTGGAGTGCATTGACCGTGTCAATGCGGCATCCATATGGATGCACTCCATAGTTGTAGCGGAGGTCTTCAGACCTCCATTTTGATTTCCCGCTGGTTGTTGGTCTCCTGACCAACGACCTTGCCTTCGTTGGTGAGGACACCAACGAAGAGCAAATTATAGCAAACTATAGTGTAGGTCTCCAGACCTTCCTTTTCTATTAGCTAATTTAATTCAAGAAAGCTTAAATTTCAAGGCTTTTTTGTGAGCTTGAGGGAGTCCCGCCAAGGGCGGGACGACCGAATCCCGCTTTTAGCGGGATGTGGACTCTTCGTTTACGCTCAGAATAACATTGCTTTTCATTGGTGATAACATCAACGAAAAGCAGATTAAAATAATCTAAATCAAAAGAGCTTTTCTTACAAAGCCACCTGCTTTTTTCAACCTTTTTTCTGCCTTAATTCTATCAACTTTTGAAAGTATCATCACCAGAGCAGTTTTAACCTTTCCGCCGGAAAGATGAAGGTATTTTTCTGATTGTTTATAACTTATCCCGGTTACCTCCATTATTATCCTCTTGGACCTCTCTGAGAGTTTCTGGCTTCTTGCCTGAAGGTCCACCATCAGATTCTGATAGACTTTACCTATTTCTATCATAGCACAGGTGGTAAGCATATTCAAAATCAGTTTCTGAGCAGTTCCGGCTTTCATGCGGGTGGAGCCGGTTATAACCTCAGGTCCTAAGACCGGGGAGATGACCACATCCGGCTTAATTTTGAGCCCTTTTTCCGGATTAAAGAATATAAAAATTGTCTTTGCTCCTAATTTTTTTGCATATTTCAAAGCCCCTAAGACATAAGGGGTCCTCTTAGATGCGGCTATTCCTACCACCACATCCTTTTTCTTCAAACCCGCTTTTTTTAAATCTAAAGCCCCGGCTTTGAGATTATCCTCTACCCCTTCTTTTGAGCGGATCAAACTTCTGTATCCTCCGGCGATTATCCCTTTGATCATCTGAGGAGAAGTCCCAAAAGTGGGGGGACATTCTGCCGCATCTAAGATCCCTAACCTTCCGCTGGTCCCGGCTCCGATATAAAAAAGCCGTCCACCTTTTTTGAAAGTTTTTACGACCAGTTCTACCCCTTTAACTATCTGAGGGAGTTCTTTTTCAATGGCTAAAGGGACTTTTTTATCCTCAGCATTGATCAGTCTCAAAATCTCTAAGGTGGATTTTGAGTCGATATCAAAAGTGGCAGGATTTCTTGCTTCGGTAATTAAATTTCTAATCTCCTCAAAGATTTTTCTGGACAAAAAATAAGACTCCAGTTACTGAGAAAGGGTTATCAAGGTTATGGTAGCTTTCTTAGCTATAACTCCTGCCCCAATCGTCCCTTTAGCTCCAGAAATATTATTGGCTGGCAGTCCAGCAGGTAGCTCAAAAGGTATTTCAGGATAGTTCACAAAACTCTTGTTATAAGCCACAACGTATATCCAATAATCACCCGTTACCAGATCACCCATTCCAGCTTTATAAAAGGCCTCTTGTGGAATGGATCTCGGAGGACTATCAACAGTGGCACTGTATAATACAGCCCCGGTAATAGTATCACCCTTAGCTACACCGATTATATACCCATCAGCGTTATACGGGGCTCTCCAATCTACACTAATTGGAAGGTCTTGCACAGTGAATGTATCTTTATCTGAAAGAATCTTCGTACTAAAGGTATCCGGCATAGTGAAACTGAAAGTTATAGTAATTGTATCTTGTGAACTAATGATGGAGTCTATATAGGCGGTTTTAACCTGAAAGGTAGTATCCACGAACACAGAATCGTATAAACCAGAGCCGGTATTAGGTATATTTTGATTTCCCACTTTCACAACTGCGTCATTATAGAGGGTATCATTTCTCCAGACTTCGAAAGAGGCTATATCTTTTTCAGTATTCATATCCTTAACCACTACTCCATTGATGGTAAAACTTGGTTTCTCTGAGATGGGTCCGATGGGTTTTTTCTCGCAGGAATAGCTAAATAGTAAAGTTGCTGTTAATAAGAACCAAATTAGTTTTTTCATCTTAACCTCTCCTATGGATCCGTTTCTCGGACCCAAATACCTTTAAAGTTTTTCATCTTTTCTAAGGCTTCTTTTATCTTTTCCCCAGGTACAGTCAAAGAGAATCTCAGATAACCTTCTCCACAAGAGCCCAAGCCTGAGCCAGGTGTGGTTAAAACTCCGGTTTTCCTTAAAAGCTCCAGACTAACTCTCTTTGAGCTTTTTCTTCTGGGTATTTTAGCCCAGACGAAAATACCTCCTCTGGGCAAATCTATTTCCCAGCCTAAGGATTTTAAGCCCGGGACTAAAATATCCCTCCTATTTTGATATTTTCGACAGATTGAAGCAATAACTTGAGGATGAAGTGAAAGGGCAACAATAGCCGCTTTTTGAATAACGTGAAATACTCCTGAATCTAAATTTGTCTTAAATTCTTTTAAAACCCGGATAAGCTTTTTATTCCCCACCACAAAACCTAACCTCCAGCCGGTCATAGAGTAGGTTTTAGAAAAAGAATGAAACTCTAAAGTGCACTCTTTTGCTCCAGGTATCTCCAAAAGGCTGAAAGATTTTTCTCCATCAAAGGTTATCTCAGAATAAGCCATATCATTACATAAAATAAGTTTATTTTTCTTGGCAAATCTCGCCACTTTTTCCAAAAATTCTTTTGGAGCCAGAGCCCCGGTAGGGTTATTAGGATAGTTTAGAAAAAAAAGTTTGGTTCTGTCTAAGACTTTTCTATTTATCCTATCTAAATCCGGCAGCCAGCCATTCTCCTTTAAAAGAGGGAGCTCATAGACTTTACCTCCGGACATAATAACGCCTCTTTTATAAACCGGATAAGCTGGATCCGGGACTAAGGCAAAATCCTGGGGGTTTAAAAAAGCTAAAGGGAGATGAGCTAATCCCTCTTTTGAGCCGATTAAAATTAAAACCTCTTCTTTCGGGTCAAGCCTGACATTAAATCTACGGTAAAACCAATCCGCAATTGCACTCTTAAGCTCGATCATCCCTTCATAAATCGGATGGCGGTGATTCTCCGGGTTATCTGCCTCTCTTTTTAAGGCTTCGACAACCTCTTTTGGCGGAGACAGGTCCGGATTACCAGCGGATAGATCGATGACCTCTATTCCGGAATTTAGGGCTTTTCTTTTTGCCCCAGCCATCTCTGCGAAAACATATTTGCCTAAGGTGGACAGGTTCTTTAATCTGAAGGAGATTTTAGCCTGGAGACCCGATTTCTTTTTCATATTAACCAAAACGATTAGTCTTAATTTTATAATCTAATATTAACTGTGCTCAAATCAAGTATTTTTACAATTTAAAATGAGATTATCGAAATCTCCAAATGTAAAAATGGGATGGGATAACCCCTTACCCTACAAAAGAATGGCACACAGTAGGGGGCGTTGCAACTTAACCCTCCAAATTTATCTTCTAATAGCGCTTATCACCCTTTCGATTCCGCATAGGTCTTTTAAGACCTCAATGGAGATAAAAT
>Ga0209979_1001548_pt1 | contig 24864 bp, 13 predicted proteins | sample AnhtaG_FD_183114 | JGI IMG/M metagenome (GOLD analysis project Ga0209979, IMG submission 183114) | Deep subsurface microbial communities from Anholt, Denmark to uncover new lineages of life (NeLLi) - Anholt_01485 metaG (SPAdes) (version 2) | ecosystem: Environmental > Aquatic > Marine > Oceanic...
GTCGTTGGGTTAGCTCTTTTATGTCGAGCAAAGGCTGCCCTAGCCAGCGGCGGAGGAGACGAGCCCCCATGGAGCTCTTGGTGAGATCGATGACGGACAGGAGAGAGGCGCTGCGTGGGCCCTGGCGCACGCTGGCGAAAAGCTCGAGGTTGCGGCGGGTCTGGCTGTCGAGGGTCATGAAGGCGCTGGCGTTGTAGGTGGAGAGTCGGGTGATGTGGCCGAGGGCGCCTCGCTGGTTTTCCTGAAGGTAGGCGAGGACGGCGCCGGCGGCGGCCACCGCCAGGGGCTGGTCGGCGCAGCCGAAGGCGTCCAGGGATGCGGCACCGAAATGGGTGAGAAGGAGCTCGGCGGCTGCCTCCGGGTCGAAGCGGTGGGTCTCCAAGTGGCTGACTGCCGCCTGAAGGCCCTCGGGCGGGTCCTGGCCTTCGGGGAGCACCAGCTCGGCGGGGCGCAGGCGGTCGAGCTCGGCGGGCAGCAGGTCGGCGTCCATCTGGGCGACTGCGAACTCGCCTGTGCTCACGTCCACGTAGGCGATGCCGGCTCGCTCCCCTTCGATCGCGAGCGCGGCCAGATAGTTGTTGGCTCGCTGGTCGAGGAGATTACCCTCCACGACTGTGCCGGGGGTGACCACCCGCACCACCTGGCGCTCCATGAGGGTGCGGCCCTTCGCTCCGCTCAGGGCAGGCTCCTTCGGCAGGCTCAGGCTTCGCCCTGAAGGGCTCAAGCCCGAAGGGGCAGGCCCTTTGGCGGCATCGCTGACCTGCTCGCAGATGGCGACCTTGTATCCTTTAGCGATTAGCTTAGCCAGGTAGCCATCGAGGGCATGGTGGGGGATGCCGGCCAGGGGTATCCGCTGCCCCTTGCCGATGGGGCGGGAGGTGAGGACGATCTCCAGCTCGCGGGAGACGAGCTCGGCGTCCTGGTCGAAGGTCTCGTAGAAGTCGCCCAGGCGGAAGAAGACGATGGCCTGGGGGAAGCGGCGCTTTATCTCCAGATACTGGCGACGCAGGGGTGTGGTCATAGCCTAAGCTCAGGGCTCTCCATGTTTGGGGCTATTATACAACCGGCAGCCTGGTGGTGAAGGCTTGATCTGGAGGTGAGCTACGGATCAGTCGCCAGTGGCCACGGCATCCACCACCTGCACCGCCTCCGGCGCCAGCTCACGGCAGGCGTCGCACTTGATGCACAGCCCCTGGTCGATGGTGTAGCGCGCTCCGCCAGAGGCGGACTCGCCTGCGGCGGCGTCTCGCTGAACGATGGCCGCCGTGGGGCAGATGGCCGCTGCCTCGGGCAGGCTGGGGCTCTCGCCCGCGATCTCGTAGCGGATGAGGCCGCGGCAGACCTTGGCCGGGCAGCGCTTCCCCTCGATGTGCTCCTGGTACTCGTCCAGGAAGGCCTCGATGGTGTTCATCACGGCGGTGGGGGCGGCCTGGCCGTGGGCGCAGTTGGCGTAGCGCATGGCGTCGGCCAGGAGGCGCAGCAGCCCGATGTCTGAGGGGCGGCCGCCGCCGTTGGCGATGCGCCGCAGGATCTCCACCATCCGTTGGGTGCCGCTGCGGCAGGTGGTGCAGCGCCCACAGGACTCGTCCTCGGCGAACCACTCGAAGTACAGGCACATATCGACGATGCAGGCGGAGTCGTCGACGATGACAAGCCCGCCGCTGCCCAGGAGTGCGCCCTTCTCCCGGAAGGGTTCGGGCTCCAGCGGCAGGTCCACGTCCCTGGGATGGAGGACGCCTCCCAAGGGCCCGCCCGGCTGGATGGCCTTGAGGGAGCGCCCCTCGGGTGGGCCGCCGCCGGCCTCGTAGACCAGCCGGCGCAGCGGCGTGCCGAAGGGCACCTCCAGCACTCCTACCCGCTGGACGTGCCCCGAGAGGCTGAAGATTGCGGTGCCCTTGTTCTTCTCAGTGCCCACCGAGGCGTACCAGGTGGCCCCGCGGCGCAGAATGAGGGGCACATTGGCGTAGGTCTCCACGTTGTTGACGTTGGTGGGCTTGCCAAACACGCCCGCCTGAGCGGGGAAGGGTGGGCGGATCTTGGGCATGCCGCGAGCGTCCTCGATGGAAGCGATGAGGCCTGTCTCCTCGCCGCAGACGTAGCTGCCAGCCCCGCGCACGATCTCCATGTCGTAGGAGAAGCCGCTGCCCAGGACGCTCTGGCCCAGGAGGTCTCGCTCGCGCGCCTGACGCAGGGCTAGCTCCATGCGCTTCACACACAGGGGGTACTCATCGCGGATGTAGATGTACCCGTAGCTGGCGCCGGTGGCGTAGGCACCGATGATCATCCCCTCGATGATGCAGTGGGGGTCGCTCTCCATGAGGGTGCGGTTGACGAATGAGCCGGGGTCGCCCTCGTCGGCGTTGCCGATCATGTACTTGGGCTTGCCCTTGGCGTCTCGCAGGAACTCCCACTTGCGACCGGTGGAGAAGGCGGCACCGCCCCGTCCCCACAGCCCGGCATCGGAGATCTCCCACATGACGTCCTCGTCGGACATGCCCAGGGCTTTGGCCAGGCCCTCGTAGCCGCTGCGGGCGATGTAGTGGTCGATGTTCTCGGGCTCGATAACGCCGCAGTTGGCCATGAGATAGCGCTCTTCTTGCACGGCCATGAAGTCGAGAGATGACAGCGGCGGCACGCCATCCACGGGCTGGGACGAAAGTGTAGCGAGGGCCAGTTCCTGGCAGATGCCGTCTGCGGACGCCAGTGCCTCCTCGACAAGCTGGGGCACCCGCTCGGCGGTCACCCGCTGGTAGAGGACGCGGGAGCCGTTGGGCTTGGCGACCTCCACCATCGGCTCGGCGTAGCAGAGGCCCCAACAGCCGGTGACGGCCACGTCCACCTCCAGGCCGCGACGCGATACCTCCTGGCGGATGGCCTCCAGCGTCTCGTCGGCGCCGACGGCCCGGCTGCAGGTAGTGATGCCGACCGCTACGCGCGGCCGCGCGGGGCTCTCCACCGCTCGCCAGGCTTCCTCCGCCTGCTGGCGCAGCTCCCGGTAGGTTCTCATCTCGCTATTCCGCTCCTCTGGCGCTGGTGGACCATGCCCACCACGCCGGAGCGTAGCTTGTCGCAAACGTTCTCGATCTTCTCGGCCAGGGGGCGCGGCAGGGTGTTCGTTCGGGTGAAGCCGAGCTTGTCGAAATACTCGGTCAGGTCGGTGGTGACGTACACGGCGTCTGTCGGGAAGCGCTCGATCAGCTCCTGCACCACCAGTCGGCCCAGGCCCCGGCCGCGCTGCTCTTCGACCACGCCCACGCAGCCCAGCTCGTACACGTCGTCGCCGTAGGGCTTGATCCGGCCGAAGGCAATGATCTCTCCGCCCTGCCGAACGGTCATGAATTGCTCGGCAGCCAGCACCTCACCGTCCAGGCGAAAGCGGCGGACGCATTCGTGGATGAAGGGCATGTCGCCTGGGCTGGCGGGCCGTATCTCGTAGGGCGTCAGGGCTAGCCTCCCTTTTCCTTCAACTCGCGGGCCAGCTTGATGGCCTCGCTGACGGTCAGGGGACCCTTGGGGTGCCCGTCGATGCGGATCAGGGGCGCCAGCGCACAGGTGCCGTCGCACTGGACCAGGTGCAGGCCGACGGCCTTGTCGGCGGTGCTCTCCCCCAGGCCGATGCCCAGCACGGCCTCCAGCGCCCGTCGGATGTTCTCCGAGCCCTTGAGGCGACAGGCCGGCCCGCTGCACCAGGAGATGATCGTGCGTGCGGGCGGCTCCCGGCGGATCTCGGAGTAGAAGGTGATGGCGCCGTAGATCATGGCGGGGGTTGTGTGCAGCTTTTCGGCCAGGAGCGGCATGGCCTGGCGCGGCACGTAGCCGTAGGCGTCTTGGATGCGATGAAAGGTGGCTAGCAGGTCAGCGTTGTCGGGCTTGAGGTCGGCCAGGAGTTGCTCGAGCTCTGGTGGGCTCTTGGTCGTGTCGGTCAAAGGGCAAGCCTTTCTCGCCTATGGACGATTGTAGATTGCTTCACTAATCATAGACTGCTGCTCGTGCTTATTCAAGGTCGGCGGCGAGCATGGCTGCCACCTTCTCCGCCAGGCGGATGCTGTAGTTCTGGCCGCGATCCTCGGGGTAGATCTGGCTCATGTTGGCCAGATACAGCCCCTCGATAGGCGTGCGATGCTCGGGGATGGAGCGCGAGTAGTGGGTGGCGATGATCGGCTGAGCGAAGGGCCCTCGAAAGAGCCAGCGGTCGACCACCCAGTCCGGCGAAAACGCCGGACTGATGCGCTGCAGGTGGGGGAAGTAGAGCTCGCACAGCTCATCGACCCCCATCTGGAGCAGGGGTGAGGCTTCCTCCAGATAGTTGGAGAGATAGGCCACGTGCAGGCCGTCGTAGTGAGAGCGCTCGATGAAGTTGGTGTGCTCGATGAGGGCCAGGAAGGGGGTGGAGCGGTCGCTGATGTTCATCCAGTAGATAGGCGATAGCGACTGCTTGAGGGCCAGCACCAGGCAGAGAGCCGACTGATGCTGCACAGTCCCCAGCTTGTTCGCGTAGTCCTCGGGGAGCTCCGGCACCAGGCCGAGAAAGCTCTGGTTGGGGACGGTGGCGAGGACGGCGTCGCAGGGTATTCTTTCCCCTTTCTCTCCACCCGCCTCCAGAGCGACGGCCCGCCCATCCTCCACGAGCATCCGCTGCACCGGCCGTCCCGTCTCCACCACGCCTCCCATCTGGCGGATGCGCTCGGCCAGGGCGTCGATCAGCAGGCCGAAGCTGCCCAGCAGATAGCCCAGTTGCTCCTTCTGGCCGGCCCCTCCCTTGCGGGAGGCGAAGCGCAGGTGGATCTTGCTCCAGAACCAGGCCATGCTGACGTCGTCGGCTCGCTGGCCGAACTTGCCCCGCAACAGCGGCCCCCAGACGACGTCGTAGTTGCGCTGGCCGGCGTGCTTGATGATCCATTCCTTGGCGGTGACGGCCTCGTAGGGCTGCCAGTTCTTCTGCCGTCGCAGCCAGAGGCCCACCAGCCCCAATCGCAGACGGTTCACGAGGGAGATGGGGGTGAAGCGCAGCAGGTCGAGGGGGGTGACGAAGTCGTACACTCGGCCATCGTAGAAGATGCCTACCTTCGATTGCCGCCAGAGCAGGCGATCGGCCAGGCCCAGCTCGTCGATCAGGGCCATGATGGCGGTATCGTTGGAGAAGATGTGGTGATAGAACTGCTCGATGCGGGCGCCGCCGATCTCGAACGTGCCCACCAGGCCTCCCAGGTTGGGCTCTGCCTCCAACAGGTGGACCTGGAAGCCCTGCTGGCAGAGTCGATAGGCCGCGGTCAGGCCGGTCAGGCCCCCGCCGATGATCCCCACCTTCATTCGCTGCCCTCCCCTTCCAGGCCCGCGCCGGGGCCGGCAGGCCGGCCGACCTTCGGCCTGGCCAGCTTGGGCTGGGCCGGACGGCGCAGGGCCTCGCCCAGCGAGAGGTTGATGACCCACAGGAAGATAAGGCCGGCGGCCACCACCGGCAGCAGGAGCAGGGCGTGCAGGGCAACGGCGTAGGCACCGGCCGTCCCCCGGCTCACCCCGACGAAGTCCAGCGTCTCCTTGGCGAAGAACTCGAAGGGCCCGATGCCGCCCGAGGTGGAAGGAAGTGTTATCGCCAGGTTGGCGGCGGCCGCCACCATCATGAAGATGGGGAAGGCTTCCCCTAGGTCGAAGGAGACGCCCACCATGAAGTACATGGTGGACTCCAGGGCCCAGGCCACCACCGAGGTGACGAGCACGGCGGCGATGCGCCAGGGGCTCTGCAAGGCGCCTAGCCCCGCTACGAACGAGCCAGCCCACTTACTGCCCTTCTCCTGGGCTCGCGCCGGCAGGAAGCGCAGGAGCCTTGCCAGCCAGCGTTCGGTTCGCTCCTGGGAGGAGGCGGCGAACAGGAAGAGGGCCAGAACGGCGACGAAGGTGGCGGACATGGCGGCGGCCAGGATGCCCAACTCCTGGCTGAGGCCCACGAAGGCCCCCACGGCTATCAGGAAGACGACCAGCACCAACCCATCGAACAGGCGCTCCACCGCAATCGTGCCCAGGGTGGACATGATGCTCAGACGATGCCTCTTGTCCATGATGTAGGCCCGCACCAGCTCGCCGGTTCGCGCCGGCAGGAGGTTGTTGGCCATGTAGCCGATGATCACGACGGGGTAGAGGGTCCGGGTGGAGAAGCTGCCCATCGGCTGTAGCAGATAGTGCCAGCGTAGGGAGCGGAACCAGGCCGAGAGGAACCAGACGGCGATGGCGGGAGCGAACCACCAGTAGTTGGCCTCGGTCAGCTTGTCGGCCATGTCGCCCAGATCGGTACGCCAGAAGAACAAACCCAGGAAGAGGGCTGTCCCCAGTACGCCAATCCAAAGCTGACGGTTGCGCAGCAAGATGTTTGGCCCGCCTTTTCCTCCCGCCTGGAGAGGGCACGCATCATTATAGGGTGGCGGCAGTTGGTCAAGCAACGCGGGTCGTCGTAGGTAACTGGTTCAGCACGGGCGGGTGAACTCCCTAACCCTGCGGGATAAATCCCGCAGCACCAAATCTTCGATTCTGGGAAGCCGCGGGTTTCTCCGCCAGAGGCGGATCCGCCTTCGGCGGAAACCCGCGGGATGGTCCGAAAACCGCTACCCACCAAGAATGAAGCAGTCACGGTCGCAGGGAGGGGCGAAGGTCAGGACACAGGCATATCGGTCAGGAGGACGCGGCGGATCTGATTGGCGCCGCTGCTGGAGATGTAGAGGAAGCCTCGGTCGTCGAGGGCCAGGCTGGTGGGGCTGATCAGAGCCGTCTCCTCCAGGCCCTCCAGAATGGATAGGATGCTGCCGTCGGCCCCGATGCGCAGGAGGCGATGGCGGGAGGTCTCGCTGGCGATGATGCTGCCATCGGGTGCCAGGGCCAGATAGGGCTTGGTGGACGGGTCATCCGGGATCCAGCCCGGCATGGGGAACTGGGCCACTGGATTGAACTGGCTGTCGAACTGCTGGATGCGGCTATTCCAGGCATCGGCCACGAAGATGTCGCCGTTGGGGGTGATCTCGATGCCGACGGGCTCGCGGAGCTGCCTCGTCTCCGAACCGGGCTCGCCCAGGCTTGCCAGGAAGGTGCCGTCGCCGGCGAACTTGAGGACGCGGCCGTTGCCGGTGTCGGCCACCCAGACGTTGCCTTCAGCATCGGTCGCCACGTCCCGCGGGCCCCAGAAATCGTACGGTTTCGGGTTGAGGAGGTCGGAGGCTGGCTGACCCCACTGGGTCACGAAGTTGAGGTCGCGGTCGAACTTCTGGATGCGGTTGTTCCAGGTGTCGGCCACGTACAGGTTTCCCTCAGTGTCCACCGCCACGCCCCAGGGCTCGTTGAACTCGCCCTCGCCCTCTCCCAGAGAGCCGACCTCCGCTATGAATTCGCCCTCGCTGTCGAACTTCTGGATGCGATGGTTGCCGCTATCGGCGACGTAGAGGTTGCCCTCTCCGTCCACGGCCAGGCCGACCGGCTTGATGAATCGACCGGGGCCGGTGCCTCGCTCGCCCAGGGTGAACCTGCCCTCGCTATCGGCCTTGGGTGCCTCCAGCGGTTCCTGCCTGTCGGCGATGTCCGCGGGCGCGAACTCCTCGGGGAAATAGGCCACCGCGTCCGCTGAGCCCGTGGGCTGCGGCGGCTCGTGGTCACGGAAGAAACGCCACCAGGTGTCCCAGGTGTCGTCATCGCCCAGAGTCACCACAAAGTCTTTGAAGATATGTAGCAGGTTCTTCTGCTTCCCGTCCTCAAGCTCGAGACTCCGATAGACCTCGGGGAACCACCAGCGGTGGGAGTAGGGCTGCCCCGGCCCGTAGCCGTCCAGGTGGGGCTGCATGTCGGCGTCGTTGCCGATGTTGACCAGGAGGATCGCGTTGGCGGGCGGTTCTTGGCCGCCGCTCAAATTGGGGTAGGAGACGCTGTGATAGTTGCGCAGGTACCACATCCAGGGCCAGGAGAAGGCGTCGCGGCTGTCCACGACTATGGGCAGGTCTTTGCCCAGGCCGGTCTCCTTCGCTACCTGCTCGATCTGGTCCAGGATCTTGGGAACTTCAGACGAGGTCTGGGTGTAAACCAGCATCTCGCGGGCGTCGGCGCCGTCGCCTTCCTGGAAGCTGGCCATCCAGGCCGCCCGACCACTGAACAGCAGGAGGACGCCAACCAGCGCTGCCAGTGGCACCAACGCCATCGCTCGTCCCCGCAGGGTGCTGGTCAAGGCGGCGATAGCCAGGGCTGCTGCCAAGCCGACCAGGATGCGAGTTACCAGGCCGCCGCTCGGGCCGAATACACCGAAGGCCACTGCCCCCGCTCCCAGGGCGGCCGCAAGCAAAGGCCAGGTGTAGCTGGGCAGACGCAAGCGCCACTCTGCCGCCTGGGCTAGCTTCCAGACCTGGCCCAGGGTGTAGGCAGCCAAGATGACCACCGGCAGGGCCAGGTGCACGTTGAGCCAGGGCATCTTCTCGCCGGCCACCGAGTAGGCGAAGAGGCTCATCAGCATCCAGAAGGCCAGGAAGCGAAGGAAGGGGTTGACCCGCAGGCTGAAGACCAGCAGGGCCAGGGCCACCAGCCCCAGTACCGTGCCGGTCGCTGAGCTCCCCGCAGCGCTGGCGGTCACGGCCAGAATGGCCAGCGAACCGGCGATAAAGAATACGATGCGGGCTAAGTGGCCCTCGGGCGTGTCGGGGCCGAAGGCGGCTTTGGCCAGGGCCACCGCCGCAGTCGCGAAGGCGAAGAGCAGGGGCAGGAACTCATAGGCGGGTAACAGCATCAGGTAGTAGTAGAAGGGCTGACCGCCGCGGCGCTCTCCCTGCTGCTCCAGCCAGTAGTCGAGGGAGTTCCATATGCCGGAGCCGAAGCCGTCCGGGTTGGTGAGGAAGGTGGAGTACAGCAGGCCGAAGACGGCGTAGAAGATGGCTCCCACGATGAGCCAGGAGCGCCAGTTCCAGCGTAGGCCGATGAAGGCCGTGGACGCCACGAGAATGAGCACGGTGAGGAATCCGGTGAGCTCCTCGACGGTCACCTTCTCGCTGCCGCTGAGCGGGCCCAGGTTGAGGGTGAACAGGTGGCGAGACCAGTCGGCCGCCTGCATGCCGAGGGCTTCCAGCGGCACCTGGATGGCCGCGGCGAACTGGGGCAGGGTTAGCGTGCCCAGGATGAGCAGGAAGTCGGCGGCGCGGGGTCTCTCCCCCAGCCCGATGCGCTGGCGTCTGCCCTCGCTCAGGAAAGGCCAGACGGCGACAATGGCCCAGGCAAAGGGCGCCAGGGCCAGGAACAGGAAGGGAGTAGCCAGCGGGTCGAGGTTGTGGCGCTCCCTGATCTGACTGGCCAGAGTCTGGGCTATCCACAGGTCGAGGAAGGCGATGAAGATCGCTGCGTTCAGGAAGGTGGCCTCTTTGGTGGCGAAGCTGAGCGCCAGAAGCCCGGCGGCGATGTACAGGTAGCGGTGACGGCCTTCCTCGATGTAGCGCCAGAGGCAGACCGCCAGCCCCAGGGTCCACAGGCCAATGTAGATGTCGTTGCGGGCGAAGCGGCTGAAGTAGAGGAGGGTGGGAGAAAAGGCGATGAGCCCGGCAGCGGCCAGTGCCCCCGAGCGGCCCAGGTGGTGTCGTAGGAAGAAGGGCAGGCCGATGAGGGCGGTGCCTGCGATGGCAGGCAGAATGCGGGCCGTATAGTCGCTTACCCCGAACAGGAGGAAGTTGAAGGCGGTGCCGAAGAACTGGAAGGGGCCGTGCATCATCGGGTTGTGGTCGTAGTCGCCGTTGTTGAACAGGTACCAGGCATACTGGGCGTGCAGGCTCTCGTCGTGGTGGAAGGCGCGCGCTCCCAGGTCCCAGAAGCGGAGGGCTGCGCCAGCCGCAATGAACAGGATATAGAGGGCCAGCTCCCAGTCCAGCCTCAGGCGCAGGGAGCCCAGGCGCTCGAATGGGCTGGCCGAGGGTGCCAGCACGGGAGAAGGGGATTCTTGACTGCTCATTCGATCCTCACCAGTAGGTCCGCTTCCCTGGATGATAAGTCACCCCAGGGCTGACGGTAAACCAGCCATCGCCACCAGTCGAGGGGATCGACGGAGTGAGGCAGCCAGCCCTCGACGATGGGCCACGTCCTCTGCCAGCGGTAGCCGGAAGGGGCTGATTCGCCGGGCAGAGTCACAATAGCTACGGCGTCCGCCGCCGGTGAGGGCGCAAAGACTACGCCGTTCACATCCCGCAGATACCACCCCAGCGAGGGAAGAAACGAATCGTGGACAGCGATCGGCCCAGGCGTCTCCGCCTCGAAGACGGCTAGCCGCTCCTGCAACTGGAAGACGCCGGGGTCGACTCGCTCGTCGGCCAGGAACTCGCTCCCCCGGCCGTACGTGACAGACATAGAGCCGTGGATCGCCAAGACCGCCAGCAGCACCAGCGCCAGGGCCAGCGAGCCGGCGGTCGCCTGACGGCCCAGCATATTCCAGGTGATCCATATCAGGGCTATCGCGCCCGCTAGGGCAAGGATCACCCTTATGCTCTCGCCTGCCGATCCCACCTCGCCGGCCTGGGCCCACTGACTAAGGACAAACGCTATGTAGGCGGCCAGGACAAGCACAGGCACCAGGTAAGGGGCCGCCCGGCGGAGGGAGGCGGGATCGGTCTCGGCGGCTATCGTCTCCAGCCAGCTACCGGCCAGGAGAGCAAGGGGCAGGAGGAGGAGGACGAGCTGCCCTGCCTCGCGATGGGTGGTGATGGCGATGATAACGGCGGCGCCGCTGGCCCAGAAGAAGAGAAAGCGCTGGAAGAGGGAGATATCCTCGCCTCTGGAGGCGATCCAGCGGCTCAGGAGCCACAGGTAGGCTGATCCGCCCAGAAGAAACAGCAGCGCTTCGTAGCTCGTCAGTATGCCGGGATGGAAGTGCCAGGGCAGGCCATCGCGCGGCAGGGCAAACATGTCCACCCACTGGCGTAGGCCGGGCAGGCTAAGGCGATCGATGGAGGTACCGAAGTGGGTGACGCCCAGCTCCAACGCTCCCAGGAAGAAGAGCAGGCCGCTGATGATAAGGACTGGGTTCTGCCTGATGGGCCCAGCCGCCGCCAGCACGTCCTGGCTTCGCCGCCAGCCCATCTCGTAGATCAGGAAGGCCACCACGATGAGGCCCGTAGAAGTGGAAACGGGGTCGCTGCCCAGCGCCAGGCCCAGGCTGAGGATCAGCACGAAGAGATAGAGAGGTCGCTGTGTCCGCAGGTAGGCGAAGAGAGATAGGACCATGGCCAGAGAGAGAAGACTGCCGACACTGTAAGGCAGACCGCTGCGGGAGACATGCACGAGGAGGGGCGAGAAGGTGACTAGACCCGCCGCCGCCAGGGCAGCACCGCCCACATATCGCGATAAGGGCCAGAACAGGGCGACCAGGGCCGCCCCGGCCAGGGCCGGCACCAGACGGGCTAGAAGGTCGCTGGAGCCGAAGATGGAGAAGAAGTAGGCAGTGAGAGAGGCGGTCATGTCCCCCGGCCAGTTGGCGGGGGTATCGCCCTGGGAGGTCTGCCAGGCGGCGAAGGCGCGGACGCTCTCGTCGATGCCCAGCGGGAGGTGATCCAGGCGGGCCAGGCGCAGAGCGGCGGCCAAGCCGATAACGGCCAGCCAGACGACCGTTTCCAGGCTGATGGACAGGGCAGGCGCTGTTGGTGATGCCCCAGCTATTGTTCCCGAAGGCTCAGTCGATAGGGTGTCATCGGGGCGTTCGCTCATGGGCGCCATCGCCTCGCTGCCACCCTAGGGGGCGCTGACAACGGTTTGTACCTCCCGAGGCATTCGATAGATGGTGACAGTTTCGTTGCGGAAGGCCACCTCCATAAAGGCGCCGAACTTGGCCAATCCTGCCGTGCCGTAGGCCTCCTTCTCCAAATGACCGACGTATACGTACTCGACGTTGTACTTTTTCAAGATCTCTCTCGCTTCCCGCGGGCTGCTGGTGGTGTAAGCTCGGGCAACGTCCTCCTGACGGTCGGTCGGGAGTTCGTCCCAGCCCCGCCATATGCGTTCGTGGCCGGGCCAGCCTATCACCGTGGGCAGGCCAGTGCGGGAGGAGATGCGGGCATAATCGCTGTAGGCGTCGCCCACCGCCTCGAGGATGACCGGGGTGCCCCTCACGTTATCGTTCAGCCAGCGGATGGCCTCGTACTCGTCGGGGTGGTGGAACTGGACGTGTACGTAGCCGTCCATACGCTGGGCGTTGGTAAAGCCGCTGGTTCGCTCGAAGGTGGCGGCCACCGTGTAGACCAGGGCGGCGGCGATGATGACAGTGGTGAGGCCGGCCCAGCAAAGGCGGGCCAAGGAGATGGCCGGGCGCCTCGGCCGCCAGTGGGCGGTGAGGTAGTACAGGCCCACGGCACCGCCGATGCTCAGAAGCGTCCAGGCCTGGTAGTACAGCTTAAAGACGGTGTTGACTCGAAAGTGGAAGACGTCTTTAAGCCAGTACAGCTCGGGCCCCAGGATGAGGAGAAGGCCCAGGCCCACCACGGTCAGGGCGAACAGGTAAGTTCGCCTCGCATCCTCATTCTCGTGTTCGCGGAAGAGTTCGCGGGCCAGGGCGAAGCCAGTGGCTGTCAGCAACGCGGCCAGGATGACAATGGTTCCCCAGCTAGGGCCGCGAGTGGTCAGTTCGTCGGCGAAGCCGCCGGGGCCGCGCGTCACCAATATCAGGAAGCCCCAGATGGCCAGGGGGGCCAGCCAGGGGAGCACAGACAGGGCAATCATGGACGGGCGCAGGCGAGGCCAGGGCCGGACAAGGATGCGTGCCACTACCAGCGACAAGCCCAGCCACACGAGGGGCAGCCAGACCATGAGGAAGTGGCCGGGACGGGTGACAATGGAATTGATAGGGTCGCCCGGCAGGATGGCCGTCTCCACCAGAGCCGGTCCCTCGGCGCTGCTGTCGACGGCAACAGGGAAGGGTAAGGCGCCAAGGTCGAAGGAGGGGTTGTAGAAGCTAATGTAGAAGGGCAGGTAGAGGAGGACGGCCACGATGGCCAGCGATGAGGCGAAGGAGGCTGTATCCCACACAGCGCGAAGATTGAGACGCCCCTCCCGCCGCCAGTTGGCCATGAGAGCGATCACCACCACCAGGAAGAAGAAGGTGGGCAGATCCCACAGGTTGAGGAAGCCCAGGGCGCCGATGGCCAGGGCCGTGAACAGAAACCGCCAGGGATGACGGACGATCCAGAGGCTGTCCAGACCCTCGCCGGAGCGGAATAGCTGGAAGGCGACGGCCACAGCGGTGATGGTGAAGGGGAGAGCAAGAACATGGGGGTGGAGATCACCAAAGTGGAAGCTGAAGAAGGGGAACTCCTGGATGTCCCAAGCGGAGCCTATGCGGGTAGCTCGCCACCACCACCAGAACTTGGTGGGGTACCACTCGTCGGTGGACTCGGGACCGGTCAGATTGAATACCCCTACCCATTCGTAGAAGGTGGACGAGCCGATGCCGTGGGCGGCCAGCATCTCGAACACGCCCTCCAGGTTGGACACCAGAAGAAGCAGCCCGGCCGCCGCTAGACCGAAGATGGCCACTCGCGGCATCAGCTTCGGGGCCGCTGCCAGGGCCTTTTCCGTGGTCTTTCGAGCGGAGGCCAGGAGGTTGTAAACGACCCCGAAGACGGCCGTAGCCGCCAGCGCTGCCACCAGCGACAGGGTGAGGTAGAAGGTGACGTTGACCCCCAGGCCGGTCAGCTTGGTCAGGGTGGAGGCCATAAGATAGCCGAAGTAGTAGTAGCTGATCGAGTTGCCGGAGAGCCAGGGGTCGTCAGGCGGGAAGAGCTCGCTGCGGTTGATGGCGTTGACGAAGGCCAGCTCGAAAGGCTTCTCGCCCCACTGGATCTCGGGAGCGTAGGAGCGCAGGAAGACGGCCAGGGCGAAGGCAGAGAAGAAAAGGCCCTCTACCAGCAGCAGATAGGGCCAGCCAGTGCGGAGGAAGGCGCTCAGCTCCTGACGGTGGCGCGCGGCTAGGGCGGCCGATGGGAGGGCCAGGAGGATCAGGATGAGGATGATGGAGCCGCGGCTGTTGGGGAATAGGCCCAGGGTGGCGCCAATCCAGAGACAATAGCTCACCAGTAGCAGGCCGATAACCTTGGTGAAGGCGTAGCCGCGGTCGGGCAGGCGGTGGAAGAAAACGAAGGTTATGGGGAAGGCGATCAGCCCCACCAGCATGGCCGCCGCCCACCAAGTCAGCGTTTCTAGCATCGCATCGTTAACTTCGCGCTAGGCGAAAAGGGCTTCCACGAAGTCCTTGGCCACAAAGGGGGCCAGGTCCTCCGGCCGCTCGCCGCTGCCCACGAATCGCACGGGGATGCCCAGCTGGTCGCAGATGGCGAAAACAATGCCGCCCTTGCCCGTGCCGTCCAGCTTGGCCAGGAAAAGGCCCGTCACCTGCACCGCCTCGGTGAAGTGCCTGGCCTGGAGGAGGGCGTTCTGGCCGGTGGTGGCGTCCAGAACCAGCAGAACTTCATGGGGGCCCGAAGGGTCCTTGCGCTGGATCACCCGTTGGACCTTGCGCAGCTCCTCCATCAGGTTGACCTTGGTGTGAAGGCGACCGGCCGTATCGATGATCACTGCGTCGGCGCCCCGGCGTTGGGCGGCCGTGAGGGCGTCGAAGACCACGGCGCCGGGGTCGGCCCCTTGCTGGTGGGCCACCACCTCCGCCTGCACCCGCTCTCCCCACTGGCATAGCTGATCGACGGCGGCGGCGCGGAAGGTGTCGGCGGCGGCCAGGATCACCCGCTTGCCATCGCTCTTCAGGCTCCAGGCCAGCTTGGCGATGCTGGTGGTCTTGCCGCTGCCGTTCACCCCTACCACCAGGATGACGGCCGGCTTAGCGGCAAGAGTTCCCGCGTCCTTGCCCCAGAGCTGGCCGCCGGCGCCCTCCACGGCCAGGATGGCCGCCAGTTCCTCCTCGAGACCCTGGCGAGCCTGCTCGGGCTGCTTCATTCCTTCGTCCTTCGCCCGAGCCTGGAGGCGTTCGATGAGCTTGGCGGTGGTGGCCACACCGACGTCGGCAGCGATGAGGAGTTCCTCTAGCTCCTCCCAGAGCTCATCGTCGATGCGGGAACGCTCGAAGAGTCCGGCTACGCGGCGGAACCAGGTGCGGCGGGTGCGGTCGAGGGCGGCGGCGGTCTTTTCTTCAGCCTGTGGGGAGCGTCCGAAGTGCTTGAACAGATGCTACCTCCTGGGGCCAGGGGATGCCTTGCTGGATCATAGTATCGACCGGGGAGTCGATCAAGGAGGGGCCGCCATCCGAGTGAGAAATGAGGGCGCTAGTTAGAGGGGACGTCGCTCAGGCGCAGGGAGAGAAGGCGGGAGATGTTGTCGTCACCCATGGAGACGCCGTATATGCTGTCGGCCGTCTCGATGGTGCGGCGATTGTGGGTGATGATGATGAACTGGCTGTGCTGGGCCAGCTCTTGGAGGGCGGCGACGAAGCGGCCTACATTGGCCTCGTCCAGCATGGCGTCTACCTCGTCCAGGACGCAGAAGGGCGAGGGGTTGGTCTGGAGGAGGGCGAACAGGAGAGACACCGCCGTGAGGGCTTTCTCGCCACCCGAGAGCATACTCAAGCTTTGCAGGCGCTTGCCGGGCGGCTGAGCGACGATGTCCACGCCGGAGGTGCGATAGTCTTCCGGTGCGGTGAGGACGAGCTTGGCCTTGCCGCCGCCGAAGAAAGTGGTGAAGTAGCGGCTGAACCGCTGGGCCACGTCCTGGAAGGTGGCCTTGAAGCGCTCGCAAATGATCTCGTCCAGTTCGTCGATAGCCTGAAAGAGGGAACGCTCGCCTGCGGCCAGGTCGGCGAGCTGAGAGGTAAAGAAGGTGTGGCGCTCCTTCAGCTCATTGTACTCGGCCTCGGCCTCAGGGTTGACCGGGCCCACCGAGCGTAGCTGGGCGCGCAGCCGCTGGATGCGCTCCTGCATAGGCTGGGGGTCGATGATTGCCCCACCGGCCACCGGCGGCAGACGGCTGGTTTGGCCGTCGCCGTTGCCATCGCCATCGCCGCTGGGCAGCAAGGCAGGTGATTCAGGCGCGGGCATGGGTGCTGGTGCCACCTCGCTCCCATCGGTTAGCGTCAGGCCGTCGGCCTCGATGCGCTGGCGCAGGCTATCGAGGTCGTCCAGGCGGCGATGCACCTCCGCCTCCGCTTCCAGGCGCTGGCGTTCGGCAGCCAGCAGACGGCTGCGGGCGGAGGTCTCCTTGGCTTGGTGCTCTCGCTCCTGGCTTTCCAGAGCGGTAATGGCCCGCTGGGCGGGCTCTACCTCCTCGCTGTAGATCTTGAGTTCCCGCGTAAGATTCTCCACCTCTTGCCAGTCGGCCTCGACGTTTCCGGTGAGGGAGGTGCTTTCCATCTCGATCCCGCGCAGCTCGGCCTGCTTGGCGCTCATCTCGCCGTCCAGCTTGGTCAGGGTAGCCTGGCGCGTTTCCTGCAGGGTGTTTAGGGAGCGCAGCTCGCCGTCCAGGGAGGCCACCTTGGTGCTGCACTCGGTGACTCTTCGCAGCAGGGTTTGGCGGCGCTCGCCGAACAGGCTGGCCGCCGAGCGCAGATACTGGGTCACCTCTTGGGACTCAGCGGCTTCGGTCAGCAGTTGCTCTCTCTCCTCCCGCAGGCGCTGGTCTTGCTGGGCCAGAGATGCTGCTTGCTTGGTCGACCGCCGCTGGCTGGTGATAAGCCAGCGCAGCTCGCCTCGCAGCTGGGCCAGCAGGGGGCGGTCCTCGGCGATGGCATCCTGGGCCTGCATGCGCTGCTCCTGGAGGGTGTCCAAGGTTTGGGCTGCCTCCCGCAGGGCGCTCTCATCCTCGGCGATGCGGGAGCGGAGCCGCTCCATCTCCTCCTCGGCCGCCTGGCGGGACCGGACCAGCCTCTCGATGGCTTTCGGTATGGAGCTCAGCTCCTGCTGGCGGGCGAAGATATTGCCCTCGCTGGTGGGACGGCCGGTGCTGATGGAACCCACAGGGTGAAGGAGGATGCCGTCGCGGGTCACCACGCTGCCCATCCCTCGCCGCAGGACACGCAGAGCGATATCCAGGTCCTCCACGACGATGGTGCGGCCCAGGAGGGTATCGATCACCTTGCGGTAACGTCCGTCGCACTTCACCAACTGGCTGGCGACGCCCACGACCCCCTGTTCCTTCATGATGTTGAGGGGATAGACCTCCTTGAGGCTGTCCAGAGGGAAGATGACCACCCGCCCTGCCTCTTGCCTGGCCAGGTCCTGCACAACGGCCAGGGCATCCTTCTGACGCTCCACCAACATCGCCTGGAGGTTCTCGGCCAGAGCGGCCTCGATGGCTCGTTCCAGACCCTTGGGTACGCGAATGAGGCTGCTCACCACTCCCAGGAGGCCGTGCAACTGAGAGTCGGCGGTCTCCAGGACGGGGGCACTGGCCCGTGTTTGGGCATCGCAGGCCTGCTGGGCGTCGGTGAGGACGCCGAGGCGGGCCTCAAGGCGCTCTATCTCCAGATCGCGCAGGCGGCAGCTCTCCTGCAATGCCACGAGGGAGGTCTGGCTCTTCTCCAGACGGCTCTTCAGGGCATCCTGCTCCTGAAGAGCGGCCACCATGCCTTCATTCTGGCGTTTCTCCTCGGCCCGATACCTGCTCAGGTTGCGCGCCGCCTCCGCCATCTGCGATATGAGGGCCTGGCGGCGTTCCTCCTGCTGGGAGCCCTCCTCCTCCAGGCGCGAGCGGGTGTCAGCCACGTTGCGCAGTTGCGCCTCGACATCGCTTACGCCGGCGCGGGTGCGGGCGGCCTTTTCCTCACCTGTCGCTGCCTGCCGCTGCATGCCGGAGGCCTCCTGTTCGAGGCTCTCCATCTCCTGCTGTGCTTGGCCGAGGGCACGGCGGCCTGCCTCCAGCTCCTCGTCCAGGGCGGCCCGGCGGCGGCTGCTCTCCACTGAGGTTCGGGCCAGATTGAGCATCTCCTTCTCCAGGGCCTCCAGCTCTAGCTTGAGCTGCTGACGCCGGCCGATCACGCCGCTGTGCTGCTGATGGGCGACGGCGATGCGCTGCTGCACGCGGTTCACCTGCTCGCTGAGGCGCTGGTGCTGGACGGCGCGGTCGGCGATGGCCGAGCGCTTCCCGGCCAGTTCTTCCCTTGCTGCCGCCAGCTGCTCCTCCCAGGTCTTTATCTCCGCCTCGGCCCGGGCTTGGTCCTGCTGGCAGCGGTCGAGAGCCTGTCGGGCCGTTGTCAGTGCTTCCCTGTCCTCCTGCCAGAGGTGGCTGTACCAGGCTCCCAGGGCGTCTGTGAGCTCCTGCGATAGCTGCTCGTGGCGGGAGGCGCGTCGCGCTTGCCGTTCGAGTTGGGACAGGCGAGGCGCTATCTCGTCGACCAGGAACTGTACGCGCTCCATGTTGTCGCGGGTGGCCGCTAGACGATTCTGAGCCTCCTCGATCTTGAGGCGATAGCGCTGCACGTCGGCGGCCTCCTCTAGGAGGAAGCGGCGCTCCTCGGGGCGGAGGTTGAGGATAGTCTCTACCAGGCCCTGGCCGATGATCGCGTAGCTACTCTGGCTGACGCTCGCTCGCATGAGAAGGTCGGTGATGTCCTTTAGGCGGACCCGCTTGCGGTTGATGAAGTAGTCGCTATCGCCGGAGCGGCGACCTCGGCGGGTGATCGCTACCTCGGCGAAATCGAGGGGAAGCCAGCCGTCGCTGTTGTCAAGGGTGATGGTCACCTCGGTCTTGTTGGCCGCTGCCCGGCGGGAGCTGCCGCTGAAGATGACGTCTTCTAGCTTGCGAGCCCTGAGAAGGCGGCCGCTCGTCTCGCCCAGGACCCAGCGGAGGGCGTCGGCCACATTGCTCTTGCCGACACCGTTGGGGCCGACAATGGTGGTGATGCCCGGCCCGAGCTCAAAGGCGGTTCGGGTAGCGAAGCTCTTGAATCCCTGAATCTCTAGTCGCTTCAGGTACATAGCTCACTCGCCTGGCAGAGAGCGGGCCCGCCAGCGTCGATAGCCTTTAGGGCTTGCTGGGCAGCCTTGTTCTCTGCCTCCTTCTTGCTTCTCCCCCAGCCGCGACCCAGAGCCCGATCGCCCACCAGCACCTCCACGGTGAACACCTTGGCGTGGTCTGGTCCCTCAGCGGCTACCGTTTGGTAGGAGGGCATTGCCTGCCAGCGCGTCTGCACCACCTGTTGCAGCCGCGACTTGCTGTCCAGGGCTACCTTTCCGGCCGCTATCTGGGCAAGCTCTGGTTTGAGGCAACGCAGCACCAGGGCCCTGGTCTTGCGCAGGCCGCTGTCCAGTAAGACCGCTCCCACCAGCGCCTCAAAGGCGCAGGCCAGGTTGGAGGGTCTGTGCTGGCCGCCGCTCTGTTTCTCGCCGCGGCCCAAGAGGAGATAATCGCCCAGGGAGAGCCTTTCAGCAGCGCGAGCCAGGGTCTCCCAGCGGATGAGAGCGGCTTTGAGCTGGGTGAGGTCTCCCTCGTTCAGGTGGGGAAAGTCGGCACACAGTTTCTGCGAGACGATGAGTCCCACAGCGGCGTCGCCCAGAAACTCCAGCCGCTCGTTGGACTCTAGCCCTGGGACGTGAGCCTCGTTAAGATATGACCGGTGGACCAAGGCCTGCTGGAGCAAGGAGGGGTCTTTGAACTTCAGGCCGAGAGCCGTTTGTAACTGTGCTAGGGGTGATTCCTGTTCTATCGCTACCACCGTCTTAGGTGCCAAACTTTAGCCTTCAATAACCTTCACTCGCCGCCGTTCTGCGTTTGGAGGGACATCTCCCCTGGGCGCTTAGCTAGGTGGGAAAGAATAGAGGCTTAGTGTGGGGAGAGCCCCGCAAACGCAGGTAATGATAGGGGACTACAAGGCCAATGTCAAGCGCCCAGGGCGATAATGGGAAGATAAGAGCGTAGGCGAGACATGAGTGGGATAGGCCTAACCAAACCAACAAACCTTCTGCCTCGATTGCGGCGGGGCCTCGGGGTGGGTGCCGCGGAGGCACTGGAGGTCGTGCTGCGGCTGGCCGAGGAGGAGGGCCGCGCACTGTATCTGGTCGGTGGGGGCGTGCGAGACCTGGCGCTGAGGCGAGGGCAGGTAGACGTAGATGTGGTGGGTGAGGGGCAGGTGTTATCGTTAGCGCAGAAGGCGGCTGCGGTGCTGGGTGGGCGCTGGGTGGAGCACCGGGCTTTCGGGACGGTAACGGTAGAGGGGCAGGGTTTTCGTCTGGACCTGGCGATGGCGCGTGCCGAGAGGTACGCACGACCGGGGGCGTTGCCCAAGGTGAGGCCGGCGTCTATTGGGGAGGACCTCGCCAGGCGCGACTTCACCATCAACGCGATGGCCCTGGCCTTGTGCGGTCGTGAGCGCGGCCAGCTCCTCGATCCCTTCGACGGCATGGGCGACATCGCTCGCAGGGTTGTGCGCGTCCTCCACGACCGCAGCTTCATCGACGACGCCACCCGCATCCTGCGGGCCGTTCGCTACGAGGCGCGCTTCTCCTTTAGCATCGAGGAGAAGACGCTGGCGCTGCTCAAGCGTGACCTTGCCTATCTGGACACCATCAGCGGCGCGCGTGTACGACACGAGCTCCTGCGGCTGCTGGCGGAGGACAGGCCGGAGAAGGGCCTCCTGCGTTGTCAGGAGCTAGGGGTGCTGGCGGCCATCCACAGAGCTCTGCGCTTCGACGATGAGCTGGCCACGGCCTTCCGGCGGGCCCGCCGCGCTGGCCGGGCCTCGCCCCAGCCGGAGCTCTACCTGAGCTTGCTGGGTACTCGACTCTCCCCTGCCGACGCCGAGGCAGTAACGCTCAGACTGGCTCTGTCCAAGAGGCAGCGGCAGGCGCTGGAAGGTGGGGCCGCGCTGGCGCAGCTCTTGCCCTGGCTGTCGCGGCCTGATGTCCGCCCCAGCCAGGTGGTCGAACGCCTGGAGCCCTATCCCCTGACTGCCGTCGATGCCTGGGCCCTGCTGACTTCCCGCTCGGCCGCTAGAGAAAAACGACGCCATTATTTGGAGAAGTGGCGTTATGTAAAGCCCTCGCTGGATGGGAGAGCCCTCGAGCGTTTGGGCGTGGTGCGTGGGCCAGGGATGCGCGGCGTGCTGCGGCTGCTGAAGGCAGCGCGGCTGGACGGCCAGGCGAGCAGTCGCCAGGATGAGGTGAAGCTGGTGCAGGGCGTTCTGACGGGAAAGGTTGAGCTGCCAGGGGTGGAGAGTAGTGATTAGGCTTGTGGCGTAGCGAACCGCTCGAGCACAGCAGCCGTGTGTTTGGCGCTGCGGACGAAATCGGGCAGGCGGATGTTCTCGTCGGGGGCGTGCATTCGGGATTCTGGATAGCCGATGCCACAATCGACCGTGGGCAGGCCGAGGGTCTTGACGAAGGGGTAGAAGGGTCCAGTTCCGGCCATGCTGGGGATGAGGACGGGCTCCCGGCCGTACACCTGCCGAGCCGCCTCGCACACCAGGCCCACGAAGGGGTCGTCGATGGGCGTGCGGGCCGGCCGCTCGGCTGACAAGCAGCGCACCTCCACATCGCCGTAGCCCTTCTGATGGAGATGTCGCTGGAGCTTCTCCAGCACTTCCTCGGGCTCCTGATCTGGCACCAGGCGGAAGTCAAGCTTGGCCATGGCCCGCGATGGCAGCACCGTCTTGGTTCCGGGGCCCTGGTAGCCGGAGTTAAGCCCGGCAACGTTGCAGGTGGGCTCGAACAGGTGGCGCAGGCGGTAGTCAAGGCCGCGAACGCCCTTCAGGAAGCCGTCGATCCCCAGGCTGCGTGCTCTATTCGCTTCTTCGGAGGGCATGGCCTCCACTGCTCCCCTCTCCTGGGGCGTGGGTGGTTGCACTCGCTGGTAGAAGTCATCGATAAGGATGTTCTCCTGCGAGTCCTTGAGGGTAGCCAGGGCCCAGAGGAGACGCCAGGCGGGGTTGGGCAGCACGGTCGCGTAGGACGAATGGGCATCGCGGTTGGCGCCGCGGGCCTCCAGCTCAAGGTAGAGCAGGCCCTTCCCTCCCAGGACGATCTGGGGCTGGTCCTGCCAGTTGACGCCGCCTCCTTCCCACAGGCAGGCGTCGGCGGCCAGAAGCTCACGCCGCTCCTCCACGAAGGGCTCGATGCCCGGGCTGCCGATCTCCTCGTCACCTTCGATGCAGAACTTGAGCGACATGGGCACCTGCCCTCGCACCGCCTGGAAGCCGCGGATAACCGCCAGGCGGGCGGCGATGTTGCCCTTATTGTCACAGGCGCCACGTCCGTACAGCTTGTCGTCTCGCAGGACAGGCTCGAAGGGGGGAGAGGACCAGAGATCGAGGGGCTCCGCTGGCTGGACGTCGTAGTGGTTGTAGAAGAGGAGGGTCTTTTCCGTCGAGGCGCCGGCAAGCTCGCCGTAGACCACGGGATGGCCGCCGGCCTTGGGGAGGATTTGAGTGCGAAAGCCCAGGCTCTCCAGCATCTCACTCACCAGCTCCGCCGTCTCCTCGATGGCTCTTCCTTCGGCGCTCACACTGGGCAGGCGGCAGAGGCGAATGAGGTCGTCGATGGCCTCCTGCTGGTGCTCCTCGATGTGACGAAAGACGTCCTCCATCGCTTTCCTCCTAGCGCTCCGCCTCCAGCCAGGCGGCGGCAAGGGCAGGCAACTCGGCCAGGGGCGCCTCCTCGATCCGGCAGGGCGGCAGGGAGTCCAGGAAGGCGCGCCCGTAGCGCTTGCTCTTGATACGGCGGTCCAGAACTACCACCAACCCCCGGTCGGTCTTGGTGCGGATGAGGCGGCCGAAGCCTTGCTTGAAGCGCAGCACAGCCTGAGGCAGGGCGTACTGAGTGAAGGGCTCCTCGAATAGGGCGGAGCGGGCGGCGAAGACGGGCTCGCTGGGTACGCTGAAGGGCAGGCGAGCCATCACCAGCAGCGACAGCGCCTCGCCCACCACGTCCACGCCCTCCCAGAAGCTGGTGGTGCCCAGAATGACGGAGCGGGCATTGCGCCTGAGTGCGTCCAGGAGCTGCTGGGGCGCGCCGTCGATGCCCTGGCCCAGTACAGCGATCCCTCCTTGGCCCAGAGGCCCACGGATGGCGGTGTGGGCCGAGCGCAGGGAAGCGTGGGAGGTGAACAGCACCAGCGCTCGCCCCTGGCTGGCCCGACAGAGCTCGCAGAGGGCGTGGTGGGTGACCTCCTGGTAGTCGCGCACCCCTGGTTCGGGCATGTCTCTGGGCAGGAGGATGAGGACCGCTCGCTGGTAGTCGAAGGGCGAGCCCAACAGCAGGTCGCGGGCGTCTTCCAGGCCCAGCCGCTGGCGAGTGTAGTCGAACGAGTCCTGGGTGGCCAGGGTGGCGCTGGTGAGGACGACACTGTTCTTCTCGGCGTAGAGGTGCTCTTGGAGGAGAGGCGCCACGTCCAGCGGCGCCGAGGCCACCACGATGCCCGCTGGGCCTCCCTCCGTCAGCCACTGGATCCGCTGCAGGTCCTCCAGCTCGATGATGGCGGCGATCCCCTGGCGAAGCTGCTCGCCGGTTTGCAGCAGGGCGGCCGCCTCGGCCAGCAGGCTCTCGTAGTTCAGGAGGCCCAGGCCTTCGGCGTCGCTGATGGCGACATGCAGGCGCTCCAGCGTGTCTTCGATGGCTGAAAGCGCCAGGCGCAGGTTCTCCCAGGCTACCTCTACCGTCACCCAGTCGGGCTGGACGCGTATGGAGCGGGTCAGCAGGAGGCGCTGCTCGTAGTTGCCACTCTCCTCAGCGTGCTGCTGGAGGAAGATTCGGGCCGCCTCGCTGAACTGATGCAGGCGGGGGCGTGCCCTCTCCACCTCCTCGCCGATGGCCGCAGCCAGGCCGGTGATGTGGGAGCCCGGCCCCAGGGGCATGGCCAGCCCCCGCACGCTCTGGCGGACGCCGGCGGCCAGCCCTGAACCGCGCTCTCGGCCCTCCCGCCGGTGGAGGCGGTCCAGATAGGATAGCAGGTCCGCCTCTCGCGCCTCGAAGCCCAGCTGGCGGGTGGCCTCCTCCTCCAGATGCTGCCCTTCGTCCACGATGAGATTGTCGTAGGGGGGGATGACCCGCCCGCCCACGGCTACGTCCGAGAGAAGGAGAGCGTGGTTCACCACCACCAGGTGGGCCGCTTCCGCCCGCTGACGGGCGCGCACCAGGAAGCAGCTTCCATCCAGGACGAAGGGACAAGAGCTGCTCAAGCAGTTCTCATTCTGGGCCGAGAAGCGATACCAGAGCATCTCCTCGCCCGAGCCGAGGCGCAGCTGGGCGCGGTCGCCGCTCTCAGTCTGGGGTAGCCAGAGGAGGAGGCGGAGGACGAAGCGGGCCTCCTCATCGGAAAGGGAAGGTGCCTGGCGAGCCGCCAGGTGGCGACGCAGGCAGAGGTAGTTGCGCCTCCCCTTGAGCTGGGTCGCCGCCAGGGGACGACCATCGGAAGGCCAAGCCTCCAAGAGGCGCTGGACGGCGGGGATGTCCTTGGTGGTGAGCTGCTCCTGCAGGTTGATGGTGGCGGTGGAGACGATCACGCGGGCGTTGTTGCGTAGGCCATAGCAGGCAGCCGGCAGGAGGTAGGCCAGCGATTTGCCGATGCCGGTGCCCGCCTCGACGATGAGCTGCTGGCCATCGTTGAGGGCCTCAGTCACCGCCTGGGCCATCGCTCCCTGCTCCCGTCTCTCCTCGAACTGAGGCAGGATGTCCGGCCGCTCTCGCAGCGATTGGAGGAGGCCCAGCACCTCCGACGGCTCCACCGGTTGGCGGCGCTCGTAGGGCACGAGAGGTTCCACCGCCTGCCGCTGTGTCCTGGCAGGGGCCGGCGCGGCCTCATTGAGCACTTCGGCGAAGAAGGAGCGCCAGGGCCAGCGACTGGCGGCGGCCAGGCGGGCGGCCTCGGCCAGAATGGGCGGTGGCAGGCTGGCGGCGTGGGCTCGCAGGGCCAGGAAGACCTCGCGCGTAGCTTGGGCGTCGGCCAGGG
>Ga0209979_1001550_pt1 | contig 24843 bp, 22 predicted proteins | sample AnhtaG_FD_183114 | JGI IMG/M metagenome (GOLD analysis project Ga0209979, IMG submission 183114) | Deep subsurface microbial communities from Anholt, Denmark to uncover new lineages of life (NeLLi) - Anholt_01485 metaG (SPAdes) (version 2) | ecosystem: Environmental > Aquatic > Marine > Oceanic...
CAGATAAAAAGTAAAGAAAAAGTCAAAATATTCCGATTACCTGCAGAGATCATTGTCGCCGTCAAAACAATTTCTGGGAACGCCGTTTAGCACTGCCAACAATCTGCTTGGATTATACAATTTAGCGATTTGTATCAAAGTCAAGGCTGTCGGCATATCCTGTGGCTACCTTCGATTACTTCGTGCTGCTTTCCCTCACGGTCAATGAATAGAAGCCACTCCGTAGTCCCGGTCTTTCTTGGATTTACCCCAACATAGGGTTTAACCGTCCTACCGGCTGAGATCCGCGCTCCTCCAGCCTGAAAGCTTACGATAACCATACCCTTTACATTTGGAGGCAGATCAGGATTATATTCCATAGCCCGTTCCACAACTTCATTCAACGGGTGATAGCCTTTCAGAGTCTTCTGTTTACGATGTTGGTAAGGATACCCACGTCCAGTGAAAGTAATTAGCTTTCCGTCATTCTCGATTTCCTTGACGAATCGTATTTGGTGATGCTTGTTTGCCATAATTCATCCTCAAAGGAAAGGCTCAGGGATAGATTGTGGTTACCATCATATTATACCAACCTATTTAGCGAGAAGCCACCGGAAGATGGACGGAGACTCCGAGCGACGTGGCGCTCGGTTACGGCAGAAATGTCCACAATATGCACTCGGAGTAACATAAGTTTTTTGTTCATTAGGTCATATTAGCCTGTTTTGTTCAATCAGCTAACCATGGTCCAGTTGTTGCACAAAAACTCAGATTGTTCAGCCATGTGATGCCAGTCTCGTCTTAGAGATTTTTTGTCCGTTCTTGTGGAAATTATTGACAGCCGATCTTTTAAATGGTACACTTGTTCTTAGAACGAATGTTATAGAAAAAGTAAGGTCGGAGGTAGCATGAGAAAACCCGTAGTTAGTAAGACGAGGGAGAACATTCTTAAATTCATACAAAGCTTTGTTGATGAGAAGGGTTATGCGCCCACTGTTAGGGACATTGTGAAGGGCTGCAACCTTAGTTCCACATCTGTGGTCCAGCATCACCTGAATATTTTAGAAAGAGAAGGTCATATTCATCGTGACCCCCAGGTGGTTAGAAGTATCCAATTGATGGAAAAGGACGTTGTTGAGGTACCGCTTTTAGGAGTGATTGCCGCCGGGAAACCGATTCCTGCGCCGAATTCAGATACCTGGGTTAACCCACCTGAAGAGATGCTCAAGCTAACAGCAGATGTAGTGGGAAATAAAAGCAATATCTATGCCCTGAAAGTAAAAGGAACGTCTATGCTTGATGCCCTTATCAATGACGGCGATATCGTGATTATGGAAGTAACGCAAACCGCTGAAGATGGTGAAATGGCAGCCGTGTGGCTCAAGAATGAGCAAGAGGTAACGCTGAAAAAGATTTACCGCGAATCAGGACGCATTCGCCTGCAGCCAGCGAATAGCGAAATGAAATCCATATATACCAGGCCTGAGAACATTGAAGTGCAGGGTAAAGTGGTTGCTATCCTGAGAAGGCTGGACCATTAGTTAGGGGGGCCGGAGATGAGAGTCGCATGTTTCTTCTTTCCTCATTTCGTTGTTCAAGTCGAGGCAAGAGATAATGATTCATTAAGAGGAAGACCAATTATTACTGGAGGCCTACCCTATGGACGGAAAGCCGTATATGATGCCTCAAAGGAGGCATTGGCATGTGGCGTCAGGCAGGGCATGCCCCTGAGAGAGGCATATGCTCTATGCCCGCAAGGGGTATTCTTGCCGCTGGACGAGGAAAAATACGCCAATGCCTTTACCGCTATCTTGACTCTACTCGCTAATTACAGCCTGGTGGTAGAAGCAGGCACTCCGGGCTCTGCTTTCATTGATTTGAGCTATGAATGCAATGAACTCCAGTTTGTCGAGGAGATTAGGCAGATAATTGAAAAACGTTTCCAGCTTCACTCCTTCACATCCATTGCCTCGAATAAATTTGTGGCATGGGCAGCCAGTCATGTTGCTAGGCCAGGGAAGGTCATTGTTATTACTGAAAGAGAGGAAAAGGATTTCCTTAAAGACTTGCCTGTATGCTTCTTACCTGCCTCATCCAGAACCCTGGAGCGGCTTGAATTGCTTGGCATCTATCGAATGGGTCAACTGGCGAGTTTGTCATTAGCGGCAGTTAGCTTGCAATTTGGAAACGAGGGCAAGCGGTTGTGGGAACTGTCCAATGGCATTGATGGGTCAACGTTAATTCCGTGGTGTAAGGTGCCAATGCTAAAAGAGCAGATTTATTTTGAGCCTGCGGCAGAGACTACTAGTCAAGTTCTAGCTAATGGTGATGAACTCCTGACCAGGTTAAGCCAGCAATTGAAGGAGCGCTGGCAATGCTGTCTCCGGCTAACAATATCCATGCATTTTAGCAATGACCATATTGCTCAACGAGTGTTTCACTTCAAGGAAGCGACTTCCTCTAAAGAAGCGATGTTACGTCACTTAAAACAGTACCTGGAGAAAGCAAGGTTCACAGCTCCCGTAAGCGAAATGAGGCTGACTCTGACTGATTTCTGCCCTGAAAGCGGGAGACAAGCGTTGTTCTTAGACGAGCCATTGAAGCACAGGGAAAGGCTGGCTTCAGCGATAAGCTGGCTTCGGCAAAGATATGGCAAAGGGGTAGTTGGAAGGGTGCTCGCTAAACCGAACAGTGCATTACCAGAGGATTCCTTTTCCTTCACGGAATTTGACCTTTGAGAGATGAGTAAGCTATTCAAAGAAGCTATAAGACTGGAAGTTGAGGAAGGCGTCCAACACAAGCCGACCGCCTTTCTTTACAAGGGGAGGAGGGAAAGGGTGAGAGAGACGCTGAAACGATGGCGGGTAGTTCAAGGATGGTGGAGAAGACCAGCCGAAAGGGAGTATTTCCAGGTCAGGACTGAATCTGGCACTGTCTGCGAACTCTACCGAAATTTGCTCACCGGAGTTTGGTACCTGCAACGCGTCTACGATTAGGAGTGTTAATACATCCCTAGCATGAAAAGTTACGTGGAGCTTCACTGCCATTCTAATTTTTCTCTTCTTGATGGTGCGTCTCATCCGGAGGATTTGGTGAGCCGTGCAGCAGATCTCAAAATGCCTGCGTTAGCTCTTACCGACCATAATGGGTTATATGCAGCTATCCGCTTCTACAAAGCATGCCTCAAGGCTAACATCAAGCCCATTATTGGAGTGGAGATGACGCTGGAAAATGGAAACCATCTTACATTGCTGGCGAAAAATAACGAAGGCTACTCCAACCTGTGTCGGCTGATAACCAGGGCTCAGCTGGAACACAGGAAAGGCAGTCCTGTTCTCAATCTGGAAACTCTTGCCCGGTACTCCGCTGATCTAATTTGCCTCTCTGGCTGCCGGAAAGGAGAAATAGTCAGCTCAATCATTTCTGGACGAACGGAGGAGGCTTACGAACTAGCTAAAAGGTATATCGAGATTTTTGGCCGAGAGAACTTCTACGTAGAGCTTCAAAATAATCTCTACCCCGAGGATGAACACCTTTGCCGTGCATTAGTCAAGCTGGCTGAAAGTCTCAAGCTAGGTTATGTAGCTACCAACAATGTTCACTATGCCGAAAAAGAAAACCACAGGCTTCACGATGTGCTCACATGCATTAAGAACCGGACAACCCTGGACGAATGCACCTCTTTGAGACTGAACTCCGAATTTCACCTCAAATCTTTTGAAGAAATGGCACAGCTTTTCCAGGATTACCCCGAAGTGATTTCTAATACCATTACCATAGCTGAGAAATGCAACACCAATCTGGATTTCTCACACTACCGTTTCCCAGATTTCCCCCTGCCCGAGAGTGAAACTGCTGCCAGCTATCTGGCCACGTTATGCTGGCAGAAGATCCACAACAAGTATGAAAAGATAAGCCCGGAGATACAGGCTAAGGTTAATCATGAGCTCAGTCTGATAGAAAAGCTAGGCCTGTCAGGATATTTCCTCATTGTCTGGGACATCATGGATTATGCTGAAAGAAACGGCATTCCTGCTCAGGGAAGAGGTTCGGCAGCCAACTCTATTGTGGCTTACATCCTGGGCATCACCAAGGTTGACCCCGTCAGAAACAAGCTATTTCTGGGCAGGTTTTTGAACGAGAAAATGTCATCCATTCCCGATATTGATATAGATGTATCCACCACCCACCGAGAGAAACTCATTCAATACGTCTATGAGAAATATGGACGGGAACATGTTGCTATGGTATGCACTTACGTCACCTTTCAGGCAAGGAATGCTATAAGAGAGGTCGGCAAGGTATTAGGAATGCCATCTGAGCTCCTTGATAGGATGGCGAAATCCGTTTCAACATATGAGGCCAAGGGTATAGAGCAGGATCTGACAGGCATTAAGGAGTTTGAAGGCTATTTCACTTCCGTACCGTGGCAACAATTTATCTCCCTTTGCCAGGAAATTGCTGATTTCCCCAGGCACCTGTCCATTCATAATGGAGGTATGATTATCTCCTCCTGCCCTTTGAGCGACATTGTGCCCCTTGAAAAAGCCACTATGCCTGGAAGGATAGTCTGCCAATGGGATAAAGATGGCATTGCTGATGCTGGCTTGATAAAAGTCGACTTGCTTGGCCTGAGAATGTTATCGCTCATTCACGAAGCCTGTGAGCTTGTGGAGGAGAATCACAACACAAAGCTTGACCTGGATAAATTGCCTTTGCATGGTGAGAGGGTCTACGACATGATTTGCCAGGGCGATACAGTGGGCGTCTTCCAAGTAGAAAGCCGCGCTCAGATGCAAACCCTGCCGCAAACAAAACCGCGCTCCATTGAGGACCTGACTATCGAGGTGGCTCTTATCAGACCGGGGCCTATCCAAGGAAACATGGTTCACCCTTATATTCGCAGAAGGAAAGGCCTGGAAAAGGTAACATACCTACATCCAAAGCTGAAGCCAATACTTGAAGATACCCTGGGGGTTCTCCTTTTTCAAGAGCAAGTGATCCAGGTTTCCACTGCCATAGCCAGCTTTACGTCGGGCGAGGCAGACTCTTTAAGAAGGGCAATGAGCCGGAAGAGATCAAGAAATGCCATGAACGAGATGAGGCAGAAGTTTATTGATGGAGCAAAGAAGAATGGAGTGAAGACAACCCTCGCAAGTCCCATCTTTGAAGCCCTGGAGGGTTTCGCCGAGTATGGCTTTTGCAAGAGCCACGCAGCTGGCTTTGCTCTTCTATGCTATCAGTCTGCCTGGCTCAAGAAATACCATCCATCTGAGTTTTACTGCGCCCTGCTCAATAATCAGCCCATGGGATTTTATTCCCCGGAGGTCATTGTGCGGGATGCTAAGAGGCATGGAATTGACATTTTACCCACAGACATCAACAAGAGCAGCACTAGGTGTACCATCGAAGGTGTCAAAGTCAGGCTTGGCTTGATGTACATAAAGGAAATGGGAGAGAAAGCCATGAGCCAAATAGTGGCTGAACGGGAAAGGGCTCCTTATTATTCGCTGGAAGATTTCTATCTCAGGACCAGGCTGGAGAGGAGGCCTGTAGAAAACCTTATCCTTGCTGGTGCCTTTGATTCCTTTGACTGCCAGAAGAGGCAGTTGTTGTGGAAGCTTGGTCTTTTGGAAAAGAAATGCCCGGGGGAATTGCCTTTAGAATTTAGCGATATCACGGTCTCCTTACCTGATTTTACCGAACTAGAGGAGATGAAAGTGGATTACGAAGTGCAAGGGTTATCCACAAAATATCATCCTATGCAGGTACTTAGGAAGTACATATCCAAGGATGGCTTGCTCAAAAGCTCTGAGCTTGCTCAACTTTTGCCAGATACCCGGGTACGATTGGCTGGCTACGTTATCACCAGGCAGAGACCTGCCACTGCTAAAGGTTTTGCTTTCATGACGCTGGAGGACGAGGAAGGTATGGTAAATGTAATAGTCAAACCACACGTATACCACAAGTACCGGCAGATCTTTAAGCTCGAGCCACTGATTCTGGTTGAAGGGTCGATCCAGAAACGAGATGATAACCTGAATATCATTGCTAAGACTCTCATCCCACTTCGCGATGAAAGGGAAAGGCAGCATGTTCTGTACAAACCGCACCCCAATTACCTGGATTAGCCTGGGGAGGTGGCTCTCTGTTGCTGTGGTTGCGAGCTCGGAGTAAAATGATAGTTCAGAGCCACGAATACACCGGCATGGCGTGAAATGGCAAAAATCCGAGTAGGCACCTGTTCATGGACTGATCCGACGCTAGTGAGTTCTAGGCGCTTCTATCCTGATTCCGCACGCTCGGCCGAAGCCCGCCTTCAATACTATGCTAGTCAGTTCAACATTGTCGAAGTGGATAGCAGTTATTATGCAATGCCCAATGAGAGAAATAGCTATCTGTGGGCAGAGCGGACACCCGACGATTTCATCTTCGATTTCAAAGCTTTCAGGGTATTTACACAGCACCCCACGCCTGTCAATTCCCTGCCTAAGAATGTGAGAGAGGAGTTGGATCCCGAACTGCAGCGAAAAGGGAATCTCTATTATCGGGACCTTCCAGCCGAGCTAACAGATGATCTATGGGAGAGATTTGAAAGCTCCCTGCTCCCATTGGATACGATTGGTAAGCTGGGCATTGTGCTCTTCCAGTTTCCACCCTGGTTCTATCCCGGCTCCCAGCAACTCGGCTACATTGAGATGTGCAAGGAGAAACTGCGGCAGTACCGGCTTGCAATAGAGTTCAGAAACAATGTGTGGCTGAGCGAAAAGAATCGCGCCACGACCTTTGATTTTCTCAGGCGCAACGACTTGCCGTTTGTGTGCGTCGACGAGCCGCAGGGCTTCAAGTCAAGTGTGCCTCCTGTCACAGAAATAACCTCCGATATTGGACTGATCCGCTTCCACGGTAGGAACAGTCAAGCGTGGGAGCAGAAAGGTATCAGCCCGGCCGAGCGTTTCAATTACCTTTACACCGAAGAAGAGCTCAAACCATGGACCAAGAAGATTGCTGAACTCGCGAAGCGAACCACGGAGATGCATGTTTTGTTCAACAACTGCCACCAAGACAAAGCTGTTGTAAATGCCAGGCAGATTTGTTTCATGCTCAGCTCTGAAGCTCCTCCCGTAGCGGCAGAGGAATAAGACGGACAGAATTATGAAAGCAACGTTTCTGATTTGCTGTATTCTTGCCCTTGGCTTGCTCGGCTTATCGTGCGCCCCAGAGGCTACATTGGAGATTTCTGTAACTGAAGTAGACAATGGGGTCGTTATTGAGAATGTAGGTAACGTTGCTTGCCTTGTTTCTATCAGTTCACCTGAGGGTGAACAGCAGTTTGAACTAGCTGTCGGCGAAAATGTAACGGTTACGGACATATCACAGCCCATTGAGGTTTCAGCGGTTACCTTGGGAGACAAATAGTTGCCTATAATATAATCCTCACAAGAGGCAACTCCCTTCTCAAAACTTCTGATACAACTCGCATCATAGCTATATGCTCACTGCACAAGATAGCGTTTTGCTATGCTTGTGACGAAAGTCAAATCCCTTTCTCCAAAGTTGCTCAATTCCGATAAAGGCTCAAGCTATTCCCAAAATCCAAATAGGTCAGAGACAGGTATCTGAATATCAACAAGGGGGTGTGCCCTTTGGGTTGGGCGATGGAGTAAGTCTCTATTGCTGTAATGCCTTTCCAATCGTATGAGGGTCTTCCATTTCAGACGGAAAGGTCATATAATTATAATGAGGTAGTGAAGGTGAAGAGGCTATTCTCTCTAGTCACCCTTGCAATTATGCTCGTAGGGGTAGTCCTATTAGGGCTAAGTGATACTAGCATCTCTATTGCTGATACCGGCGTTCCCGATAATAAGGCAACTAGCAGTATAAGCAAGGCGAGTAATTCCTCGGCAAGTGCTACAATTACGATTACGATGTATACTGGGGATAATGAGTAGCCCAGCCAGCGGGTCTGAAATGAGGAGAGGTATGGGCGAATGAGAGACGCAGAAATTGATGAGGGGGCAGGCCATATTGGATTCGATGATGCCCTGCGCATGATACTTGCCAGTACCAGTCCTGCAAAAACAGCAGTCCTATCCCTCGCCTTTTGCACGGGATATGTCAGCGCCAATGATGTATTTGCACTCGTAAACAGTCCAACTGATAACGTATCCCTGAAAGACGGATTTGCGGTTAAGGCTCACGACGTAGAAAAGGCCTCTCCCCAGCACCCAATAAAGCTGAAAATACTAGGCTCTGTATTCGCCGGTAGCAACTTCAAAGGCCAGCTTGCTGACGGCCAAGCGGTGCAGGTCTGCTCTGGTTCACCGGTACCGGCGGGAGCTGATGGCGTAGTGTCCGCCGAGTTCTGTCAGGAAGTAGACTCTGAAGTTCATATCAAAGCCGGGACTGAGAGGGGCAGGAATATATTTCATGCAGGAGACGATGTCAGAGCCGGCACACTAGTTCTTGAGAAACGAAAGGTAATCCTGCCCGCCAGAATAGGACTCATCGCAGCTGCTGGGATAAGCCACCTGGAAGTATATAAAAAGCCGAGAGTCTGCCTTATTGCCATAGGTGATGAGGTTATTGCCTTGGGACAGACGCTTAAGGAAGGGCAACTTTATGCCAGCAACCTGGTTAGTACCGAAGCCTGGTTATCCTGCTTTGGTATACCGTATACAACCACCATAACGGCTGACACTATTGACTCCATCAAGAGTGAGTTATTGAGAGCGTTCCCAGAGGTCGATGCTATTATCACCAGCGGCGGAGCCTGGCAAAGTGAACGTGATCTTATCGTCAGAGTGCTGGACGGTTTGAGCTGGAGGAAAATATTCCACCATGTACGCATGGGGCCCGGTAAGGGCATGGCTTTTGGAGTTTGGAGAGACAAACCAGTTTTTTGTCTACCGGGTGGTCCTCCCAGCAATGAGATGGCTTTCCTGCAACTGGCGCTCCCGGGGATATTGAACATGTCGGGTCTGACTGGAAACCCGCTGCAGACAGTTTCAGCAGAATTGACTCAGGATGTAAAAGGTAGACATCGAGCCTGGACGGAGTTCAAGAAAGTAAAACTTGATTGTGACGAAAACGGGAACTATTCAGTGACACCGTACTTCGAGACAAGCCGTCTGAAGTCAATGGCGGATTCATCTGGCTTGGTCTGTAAGCCGGAAGGAGTAGATTTGCTGTACCGTGGTCAGATAATAGACGTCCAACTTATGATTCCCAGCTTTGCCGGGATTTCGATTAGAGATCCAATGCAATACCCGCTATGACAAAGTAAGAACTCACTATCCAGAACGGTCACAAATACTTGTTTTGTTCAGTAACTCGCATTAGCCTTTTTTGATTGGTTAGTCACAGTCCATCGGATTGTTATCGAACATTTCTCAGCTTTGTTCAATCCTCCGACACAGCCTCAAGCTATCTATGGACTTCAATGATTTATTGTTTCTCATGTTTCTCAGCACCATTCGAAGACTCTCACGGCCTCCGAGGCTCAGTCTAATTAGACCATTACTCTTATCTTCTACAAAAATGGGCATGGCAGGGTTTTGCCACCAGAAGGCTTGACAAATTTGCATAAACATCTTATAATCAATATAGGAAGTGAAATATAGGAGGATTTATAAATGTGCCCCAGACGATATCTGCAAAGACCAAATCCACAGGGCTATTTGACTGTGAAGGAAATTATTAATCTCACTGAGTTCTCACGGGGCACAATCTATTCCTGGTTCAAGGATGAGCTCTTGCCTTTTTCTAGGGGGGTGAAGCACGAGTACTTAGTGCGGCTCAAGGATCTCAAGAAATTCCTCAGGAAACACTACGGGATGGACTTGGATGAGTAATGATTGAAAAGGAGGTTGAAAAAGATGATAACAACAAAATCGGCAAATATCCAAGGAACAAAGAGCGCAGCAATCTACTGCCGAGTATCAACTGACCAGCAAGAGCGCGAAGGTACAAGTCTGGATACTCAACTTTCAGCATGTCTCAAATTTGCCGAACAGAATGCCTATCAAGTACTACCCGAGTTTATTTTCAAAGAAACAGCGTCAGGCTTGAGCTTTGACCGTCCTTTACTCGGCAAACTGAGAGATGCAGCTAGGAGAAAAAGTATCGATGTTCTTGTGGCATATACTCTGGATCGGGTAAGCCGAGACCCAGTTTACTTCATTATTCTACAAGACGAGTTGCGAAAGGCTGGCGTTGAGCTTCTTTTTGTCACCGAGACTAACGACAGCTCTGACCTGGGGATGCTAATCAGCCATGTGAAGGGATATGCTGCGAAGCTAGAAGCTCAAAAGATTCGTGAGAGAACGATGAGGGGTAAAAAGAGTAAAGCTGAAATGGGGCGAATCCCCCAAGCCTTTGGCAGATATGGTGGCTACTTTGGAACAACATATAGCCAGAGAAGAAATCACGGAAGCGGAAGGTTTGAGCATAATGCACAAATAACCATAGCTCACGAGATTCTCAGGCGATATCTGAACGGCGAAAGCAGAAACGGCATCGTGAGAGACCTGCAAGCCAGGGGCATTAGGGGCGCCGCTGGTGGCTCAATCCATGCTTCGGCTGTTGCCCGAGTGCTGCATAATGCCCCAGTGTATGCTGGCGTGATTAAGTGGAATGGCATCGAGATACGAGACACAATCGAGCCTATTATCACTAAAGAAGATGCCTTAGCTATTGACAAACGCCTGAAGCAGAACAAGGAAAAGAGCTATGGTTTTGGCAAGCGCAAATGGCTTACGGGTAGGGTGTTCTGCGGCACCTGTGGAAGACGATATGCGCTAGACGCAAAGAAAGGTTGCTACTGTAATGCCAATGTTTCCACTAGCCCAACGAAATGTCACTCTCCAAAGGTAGGCTTCAAAGAACTTAGTGTTTTGGCTTACGGTACTTTAATACTGGCGCTAAGCGAACCAGAACTCGTAATGGAGAAGGCCAGAATTGCTCATGACGATTGGGAACAAGAGAAGAAGGAATTTGAAAAACTCCTGGTGATGAGGCAAGAGAACGAGCGGCGGCATGAGACGAGACGGAGGGCATTGAGTATTCAGCATGAAATGGGAGGCATTACAGATGAGGAATACAAGCAAAGGCTTCAGCAAATTCGTGGAGAAGCAGAGCGTAAACTGAATACTGAGCAAACCATTTCTTTCAGGCAAGAGCCACCAACTCCGGAGCAAATAAGGCAAACCTATGACAGCCTTAAGGCGTTCGTGCCTTTGCTGCTGCATATGCGTGAGGTACTCAAAAATCCTCAAGACAAAGTGGCAGATGAGATTGCTGAGACTCTTGGACTAAAAATCGTGCTGGAGGAACCGAAGAGACCAGGCCACAAGTTTTCGGCGAGAGTCTTGCTGAATTTGCCTGTTACCGAAGAAGAAATACCCTTTCCTGATGATAAAGACCCGATTGCAATGGTATTCAAAACATCAGGATATTGTGTCTTCCTGCCGCCGCTATCTCCACAGCCCTCTTGGCATGCTCCTGACCCTTAATATAAATGAGGTCGAAGGCATAACTAGGGCGAAATTCCTGCTCCCAATTTAGCTCGCTATGGTACTCTGGGATACCTATTTCGCCCTGAAGATGAACAACCAGTTGCGCTAACGATTCCGTAGGGAATATATGCATATTGTCTATAAGGGAAGCCTCTTTAGCATCATCCAAAGGCACGAATATGGTAGATAAGCCTTTATCACGGGCTAAAGCTACCATGGGCAGTACCCCATGGGTATGGCGTAGCTTGCCATCCAAAGAGAGTTCCCCCAAAAAGATACTGTGGGTGAGGTCGGCGTTTAGTTGTCCTGAGCTCATCAGTATGCCTATGGCTATGGATAAGTCGTAAGCAGGGCCTTCCTTTTTTAAGTCTGCTGGAGCCAGGTTGACAGTAATACGCCTGTTAGGGAACTTGTAGTAGGAGTTTCTTATGGCTGACCTTACTCTTTCTCTTGCCTCTTGGACTGACTTGTCTGGTAGTCCAACGATGGTGAAAGAAGGTAAGCCTGGTGATAAATCCACCTCTACTTCCACTACGGCCCCCTCCAGACCTACCACAGCAGCACTTTTTACCTTGGCTAGCATAGTTGTTGCCAATTATAGCAGGGAATTTCTTGAGTGACTAATAAGGCATACTACACCGTGAATCCTACCTGTGCGGAATGTAGTTCCAACTTTGGAGAAACCAGCGGCTATATACCTATAGCTACAGCAACGGCATGCTGCTTACTATCAGAAAGGCTAACAGAAACCTCTTTTAAGTTTAATTCTGTAGCTTTATTCAAAGCTTGCCCGTAAAGTTTGACCGATGGTTTGCCATCGTCGCCAGTGAGAATCTCAATTTCACGCCAGCCAATACCTATCCCACCTGTTCCCAGGACCTTCATCACCGCCTCTTTGGCAGCAAATCTGGATGCTAAGGACGCAAGTCTATCCTGGCAAGTCCTGAGCTCCGTTTCGGTGTAAATCCGGTTTAGAAAACGCTCTCCCCACCGTTTGATCACCGATTCAACGCGCTCTATCTCTATAATATCAACGCCAATAGCTGGCATCTCCTCTCCTTCTCGGGGCACTTCTATTTTTCCTTGTGCTTACTATATGTCGCTATATAGCTCAAACTCGTAGGGATGCGGTCTGGCCTGTAGTGGATTTACTTCCCTTTTCAGCTTATATTCAATCCAAGCGTCTATCAAATCTTCAGTAAACACTTCGCCTTTTAACAAAAAGTCATGGTCGTCTCTCAGGGCATCTAAGGCGTCCTCCAAAGAGCTGGGTAGAGCCTTAATATTAGCTCGCTCTTGTTCCGGCATCTCGGCAATATCTATATCAAAGGGGCCAAATCCTTCGGCAGCCGGGTCTATCTGATTCTCAATTCCGTCAAGGCTCGCCATCAGCATAGCTGACAGAGCTAAATAGGGATTACAGGTTGCATCCGGTGGGCGGAATTCTATTCTTGCCCTTTGTCTATTAACGTCATACATAGGTATACGCACTGCTGCCGTCCTGTTTGCCGCAGCATAGAAAAGATTCACCGGGGCTTCATAGCCAGGGATAAGCCTTTTATAAGAGTTGGTGCTGGGATTAGTAAATGCTAGGAGTGCTGGGCCGTGTTTCAACAAGCCGCCAATGTAATTTAAGGCCAGTTGGCTCAGGCCAGCATAGCCGTCTTTATCATAGAAGAGTGAAAATTTGCCATCAGATAGATACTGGTGGACATGCATACCGCTCCCAGCTTGCTGGTAAAGCGGCTTGGGCATAAAGGTAGCAACTTTACCACTCTGGTAGGCAATATTCTTGATTAGATACTTCATCAGCATCACTGCATCTGCTGCCCTTAGTAAGGTATTGTGTAGCACCTCTATCTCCACTTGGGCTGCGCCTACCTCATGGTGGTGGTATTTCACTGGTATGCCAGACTCTTCTATTAGCTTGACCAACTTCGACCTTAGGTTGAACGTGCTGTCTGCGGGTGGGATGCCGTGATATCCTGCCTGTGGGGGAAACTTATATCCCAAATTTGGATTCTCTTGTCTTCCTGTGTTCCAAAAGGCTTCAGTCGAATCAAGATAATAAGATGCCTGGTTTATGCCTGATGTATATCTAATCTCATCAAAGACATAGAACTCAAGCTCCGGGCTAAACAGAGCGACCCCTTTCCGGGTTGAGGCCATATATTGCTCTGCTTTCCTGGCAACATTGCGTGGATATCTTAGATATGGTGTCCCATCAGGCTCGAAGATATCACATATTATGCTGAGTGTCTTAAGGTCGTGAAAGGGGTCAATGATGAGAGTGGTATTGTCTGGTATTATTTTCATGTCTCCGGCTGCAACCTTCTTATAACCAGGATAGCTAGAGGCATCTATCCCGATACCATCGGTGAACGTCGACTTACTCAACTGGCTCGCGGGGATAGTCACGTGGTGCCAACGACCGAATAGGTCAACAACCTTAAAGTCCACCATTTCAATACTCTGAGCCTTAACAAACTTGAGTACTTCTTCTTTCGTAAGAACCATCTTTGCCTCCTATTAACAGGATGCACATAACCTTTGGTACTGCCCGCAACTTACCCTGACTTGATCTCTAACACGCATCGATTCTCCTGATTCTTGGAGTAGTTGGCTGCTATCAAACCACAAGCTAGAGAAGAAGTCAACTGGGTAACGCTCCTCGCGCTCCGATCCGTGTGTCTGTCCGGCTGAGGCGGTCACGCTGATACATGGCTTACTCAGTGTGAGAGTGTAGTGCCCAAGACTGTATATGTCACGCTACACATTCATTTTCACTTGAAGGGATCCCACCGCACCGTCTGCTTCTCATACGCAGGCGGGAACAGCTTCAAAAACTCGTCGTAATAGAGGAGTTCTTTGAACGTGGCGAATGGCATGCCGTAGGCTGACTTCGGGCGCCTCTTTATCTCTTCGGGGTCGATTACCTTGGATACCAGCATGTCCATGACGTTATCTGTGCCGACCCCCATGGCGAACCTGAGCTTCTCACGATTGGCAATCTTCTCAGGAAGCATATCGCGGAACGCCTCACGCAGAATAAACTTTTCTATCTGCTGCTCACCGTAAATCTTCCACGCCATCGGTATCTTCTTGGCGAAAGCAACAACCCTGGCGTCCAAGAATGGTATCTGATACACCACGGCGTTCGCCATCCAGCCCCGGTCGAGACGCCTCAGAGCAGTGTTGTAGGCGATGTCCAGCAACCTCTGGGCAAGCTGTTCTCGGTGTGCGTCGCTGGTCACTTTGGGGCTTTTTAGAACCATACGGTATCCCCCAAATAGTTCATCTGCCCCTTCACCAACCAGGATAGCATCGGTGTATTCCTTTGCCATGCGCGCAACGTAGTAGTTGGAGATAATGCCCGATATGCAGTCCTCGTCAAAACTCTCAAGGTGCCAAACTAGCAGGGGAATCAAATCACAAATGTCAGAATCGGTTATCCGGTAGATGTGAAGATGGTGCTCAAGACCGAGGAATTGGGCCATCAGCACAGCCTTTTCCAGGTCGGGACCGGGCGCGCTGTCAATGGTGCCGGTGAACAGGTGCAGGTCCGGATTGTACTCCTTGGCGATGGCGGCCATAATAGAGCTGTCCAGACCACCGCTCAACGAGACGCCTCGTACGCCTGGCATTCTTTTTTGCACTGCCTCTATGAGGAGTTGACGGAGGGTCATAGCTGCTTCCTTTATGGTTCCCGGCTCAGGCACGTCAGGAACAAAAGGCTCAAATGGCTTCAGTCCTTCGCTGGTGCTGTAGATGTGGCCAGGGGGTAACTCGTTGACGTCAAAGCGAATGTGGTCTATCAGTCCCTTCATTTCGCTACTGAAGCATAATAAGCCACGCTCCGAGCCGTAGAAGAGAGGTCTGGCGCCCACAGGGTCCCGTGCCAGGATTACTTCGCCTGCGTCAACGATGGCACACGTATAGCTTCCCTCGAGCAGGGAGAAACACTCCTTGCCGTGTTTTTCGTAAAACTCCTTGAACAGCTCAACATCATGCTGGCCTGGGGCTCTTTCGTTGAACAACTCTCCATCAAAAACGACGAATGGAGGGCTTGAGAGCGAGCTGCAGCTGGTTCTCTCCGGTGTCAGATTGACTTCATTGGCGCCCAGAGCACTGTGGCGGCTAGGCAGGGTTCGCACAACTGCATTGTCTGGACCGCGGTGCCGCATCCGCTCCAGCATCTTGCCAACCTGTTGTCCGCATCCCTCCAGCACGTCTTCATTCAGTGAAAAGATTCCGGCTATACTTGCCATACAACATTCCTTTGTCGCATGTATTTCTGCTGCCTGTGTCTACGCCTCAGCCTGTCTGTTGGTAGCCATCGAGCACTCTGACCGCGTCGAAGGCATCAACACAGTAGGCATCAGCACCTATCTCTTGGGCAAACTCCTCGGAGACAGCGGCGCCACCGATGAGTACTTTTATACTGTTCCTGAGCTTGCTTTCCTCAAGAGCTTTGATCACCACGCCCATCTCAGTCATGGTGGTGGTAAGCAGGGCTGATAGTCCCAGGTATCCCGGTTTTTCTTCCCTCACGAACTCAACCACTTTCTCCGCAGGCACGTCTATTCCCAGGTCATGCACCTCGTAACCAGAGCCTTTCAGCAGGATAGCAACGATGTTTTTGCCGATATCGTGGATATCCCCCTTTACTGTGGCAATGGCGAATTTCCCCTTGGTCTCCACGTTCGCTGACTCCAGCACTGGCTTCATAATATCCATCGCCGCTCCCACCGCTTCAGCCGAGGCAAGCATGTCCGGAATAAAATACTCTTTGGTAGAGAACTTCTCACCGACCACCTGCATCCCAGCAGTCAAGCCGCCAGTTATTATCACCTGTGGGGGGATATTCTTCCCAAGAGCTTGTTGCATGAGTTCCACCACGCCGGGTGTTCCGGCAAGACTATCATCTATCCCAACATCTTCCTGCGTCTTTCTTCCCTGTATCACATTCTCTTTAATTGTCGCAATTATATCCTTGCTCATGCTAACTCCCGTTTTCATAAATGTTAAGTCGTGGTAATATGCCGGGAATTTCTTCGAATATTCTGGAAGTTGTCTCTCGATCGATGTGTTCCACCGGTCTTGCCAGTAATTCCTTCATCCGTTCATAGGCAAGCTCGAAAACATCATCCGCCTCACCACTTCCTTCAAAGGGATATACCCCAGATATTTCCCCACTACGCAACAGGGGACGAATATAGCCTATGTACAGCTTTTGCGGCGTAGCCCCCACCTCCCGTATCTGCTTCAGCATTGCTTCCAACTCCGGTTGGTCAATCCGCGGCTGCCGTAAGAAAAACTCTATCATCTTGAAGTGGGCATCGTCCAAGACCGCCTGGAGCAGACAGAAGACAGAATTACAGTCCAGTAAACCAAAGGCACAGTGCAGGTACTGAGGTCCTGACATGGTGACCACTATATCCGAGAACAGCCTCTCTATTGATGCTTGCTGGCCAGGTATCTTCGAGTCACAGACGCCAGAAGTAGAGTAGTTGGGGAGCCTGTAGAAACGTGCCATCTGGACACAGTCGATGTTGTACTGACTGGTCTCGACAGAGCCGTAGGAATCACCCAGGGTGTCCATCCTGGCTCTGACCGGCACGCTGCCGTAGAGTACCGGGGCCCCCGGTTTTACCAGTTGCCCCAGAGTTATGCCTGCCAACACCTCCGCATTTATCTGAGCCATGATACCGGCTTCCTTGATAGGTGCGGTGGTGCCCGCTTGTGGTGACGATGATACAACGATTGGCAATCCTCGGCGACATACTTCAATGAAAGTTCCTGTGGTATCATCGACGAACTGGAGCGGGCTCTTCACCAGGCAGGTTATAAATGAGATGATGGGGTTATGCTCGAGTGCCTTTTTGCCTCCAGCGATGAGCTCTGCCATCCTCACCACGTTGTCAAGCTGTTTTAGACTGGTCAACCCGCTCATGAAGTGCTTCGTATTGTTATTGAGCGAGGCGAAAAATTTATTGACGTCTTTGTTCTCCTCGGTTATGTCGCGGTCCTGGATATTCACGGTGCGAACGTAGCCATCAACCATCTCTAGATGCTCACAGACATGGGCTGACTGGCACAGGTCATCAACTGTACCTCGCCTGGGCTTGAACTCAGGTACCCTAATCTCCCTGGTAGGGTCAGCCTTATTCACATAGGTGGGAAAATTCACATCCAGCCAAATATTGGTCTCCGAGCCGGTGATTAAGTATACCCTAGGCTCGTCACCGTGCATGATGAGGGTATTATCCGGGTTCCGAGCCCCCAATTTCACGGTCTTGGGAGCTGAGTTCATCGCACTTAATACTACCTGCTCTGGTATCTTTACCTGCCAGCTCTGATGGTCACCAGCAATGAACTCAACCGCTGCACCGTGACTATGGAGTATATCCACCGCCTCCCGGTTGAAGCTTATTAGCCCGGGGTCAGTCAGTATCTGCATGGAAGCCTGGTGAATTAGCTCCACCTGCTCCCTCGTCAACCTCTCGTATGGTCTATCAACAAGTATTCCTTTTCTTGGCACCAGCTCCTTCCTTCAGATAATAAGTCTGCAATAGAATGATTGCTATTCTAGTTCTCTGTGCCGGAACTGAGAGCTTCCACCACAGCTACAGCCTGAAAGCCATCTGCGCCATATCCATCAGCGCCGATGCTTTTAGCAAACTCCTCTGAGACAGGTGCTCCGCCGACTACAATCTTAACCTGATCCCTAAGCCCATTTTCCTCAAGCATTTGTATCACATCCGCCATGCGGGCCATGGTGCTGGTGAGCAGGGCGGACAAACCCAGGAACTGTGGTTTTTCCTCCCTTACCGCATCTACAATGACCTGAATGTCAACATTGTTTCCCAGATCTTTGACAGTGTATCCTGCCCCACGAAGCAGAATGGACACTATGTTCTTGCCAATATCGTGAAGGTCATCTTTTACCGTAGCCACAATTATCTTGCCCTTGGCATTAACACCACTCCCAGCAAGATATGGCTCAAGCATTTCCATGGCTGCTCCAACTGCCTGTGCCGAAGCTAGCATATCAGGAATAAAGTATTCCCCCGCTTCAAATTTTTGCCCCACAATGTTCATACCACCAGAGAGCCCCTTAGTGATTATGTCCTTAATACTCAAGCCGGAGGCAAGAGCCTTCTCAACAAGCTCGGTAACGCCGGGCTGACCTACCATCCCTTCATCCATGCCTTCGTCATCCCTGGTCATCCTCCCTTGGATAACATTTTCTTGGATTAAGCTGATTATGTCCTCTGGCATTATCATCCTCCAGTTTCAATAATTTATTAAGCTGCCTGGCTTGTTGGACATCAGTTAGAGCATTGTACATGCTCACTCGAATTTATATTGAATCTTACGGTTTCTATCGGTACTTTTGAAAGCTGCGGTGGGTTCAATCTACTATGTTACCCTTTCTGTGTGCCCTCAGGTATGCCCTGCATGAAGGGTCTTTTCCTACGAGCATATCGGCTACCTTGATAAGACTCATCGCTTTATTATCAAGCGGGTCAACAATTACTGCATCTAAGCCAGCATAAGCGGCCATTAGCAAGAAGGCGCGGTTCACTAACTTTCTCTTGGGCAGGCCATATGAAATGTTACTCAGTCCCATCACTATCCTGGCATCCGGATAGCGTGATTTGATTTGCTCTATGGTCTTTAATGTGACCAATCCCTGGCGTGTATCCACAGCGATAGGTAATACAAGCGGGTCAAATAATACTTGTTCTGCCTTTACACCCAAACCAGTCAAGTATGCCATTATCTGTTCGCAAGCAGCCAGACGCTTTTCGACGCGGTCAGGTATTCCTTCTGTTCCCATGGCCAGTGCTATTACCCAGGCCTGTCGCTCGGCTACCAACGGGCCGATAGATTCCAACCTCGCTGGCTCCGCAGTGACCGAATTAATTATCAATCTCTCACCCTGGTATTCCTGTAGTGCAGCCTTGATAACCTCTGGAGAATCACTGTCAATAGCCAGTGGCTGCTCAATGGCAGCCTGGATTATTCCCACCAGCCACCTGATAGCTGCAATTACTTCCTGTAGTGAGCCATGACCACTGCCAGCGTTTACATCGATGAAATCAGCTCCGGCTAGCGCCTGAGCTTTAGCCAGGTTTACCAAGAACACCTCATCTCTCTTGTCAATCGCCTCAGCGATTGACTTATTTGTTGCGTTTATGTTTTCTCCGATTACAAGCATATTTTAAGCAATTATCTCCTTGATTTGTGATAGTACTTGCTGTCTTATCGGCGCAGGAAGGCTGTGTTTAGGCTTAGCCAGAAGCTCCTTTACAATTTCTGAAGCTCTTTCCCATGTCGCCTTTCTGCCTTTGGCTAGCCATTCCTCTTGGCTATTCCTGTCGCTCAGAGACGGCTGGTAGTGCTCGCTGCGCATGAAGTGCCTTGTATGTCTGGCAGCTACGAAATCACCTCCCGGTCCTACCTGCTTTATGAGGTCAAAGGCCAGGGTGTCATCATCCACTTTGATTCCATCTACGGCTCTCATCACCATGCCCACTATCTCGTTATCCATGACATACTTCTCATAGCACACGGTCATTGCGAACTCCATAAGCCCAGCAGCATCATGAATGAAGTTAGCTCCTGAAAGGGCACAGAGCAGGCTGGTCAAAGCAGACTCATAGCCACTTTGGGCATCGAGCATTTTAGAATCGGTCATGCCGCCGGTAGCATAGAAAGGAAGTCGATAGAACTGTGCCATCTGTGCGCCAGCTGCGTTGAGCAAGCCCATCTCAACTGAGCCTGCCAGGTACTTTAGGTTTCTCAGGTCAGTATTTGTAGCGACCGAGCCGAAGAGGACCGGTGTCCCCGGGTTTACAATCTGGGTAAGCATTACACCCAACAGCGAATCTACGGTCTGGACTACCAGGGTTCCGGCGAGCGTAACCGGTGAAGTGGCACCGCACAACGGTTCAGCAGGACAAGCTACAGGTATGCCATTTCTGGCAATGGTCACGAGCAAGTCGCCATATGTCTTGTCTATCCTTAGTGGGCTTATGATGCATGCTATCATGGATATCAGGGGGCGCTGGCGAAGATTTTCAGCAGAGCCGGCAACAATTTGTGCCATCCGTATCACCTGTTCCGCACCATCAAGTGTATAAACACCCCCCATAACATGCTTGGTGGTATTGTCCAGTCCGGCGAAAAACCGGTTCACATCCACCTGTTCCAAAGGCAGTTCATTGGGATATGTCGGTAGCAGAAAAAAGTGGATGTTATCCAGCTTATCAACCAATCTGGCGATGCATCGCAGGTCCTCCATGCTTGCCAGTCTTTTCTGGTTAACATCAGGCTGATAGACATGAAGTGCCGTGCCGCCCGTTCCAGCATACACTCGCCGCCCGCCCAAAATAATATCATGTGCTTCATCTTGTCCACAGAGTCTAATTTCCGATGGTGCCGCTTCAATAAGCTCCTTGACTTTGCTCTCATTCAGCCGCACCAAGTGTTTTTCCCAATCCACCCTGGCTTCAGCTCCCTCGAAAAGCTCCAGTGCCATGTCTGACTGCACTTCAAAGCCCACCTCTTCAATCACTTGCATCGCAGTCTGGTGCACCTTCAATATAGATTCTTCAGTTAAAACCTTGAAACTGCCTCCCTCCAGTCCTTTGCGAGCCATTATCCTTGACAGTACCTCTTTCCTGGGCAATCCTGTTTCTCGCAGGTCTTGCAGGGGTTGTAATTCTCCACACTGCCGTTTGGGGGTCCGATACCGATAATGCCCGAAATTGACTTCTGGGGAATCATTAGGCACTCCCCAGTCAAGCGAATCCCTAACGTATTGCCGGTTAGAGCCCAGAAGAGCATCCGTTGCTGCCCTATGTTCCAGTCGCAATAGCCGGGGCTAAAGCGTCGGCTGGTGACAAGTCCCTGAGCCTCAGCTATCTCCTTTATTTTGTCTTGGACAAGGTCCGCCACCTTCTCAACAGCGCCTGACCCTATTGCATCTAAAACAGTCGCTTGGAGTATGAGCCCGTCTTTGGCTAGCTGAGATGTTGTCTCCTCCAGGTATTTGCCTATTGTCACCAAGAATATTGCAACTTGGTGGCAATGCTCCAACAACTGGACGATAACCGGGCTTTTGAAGATAATCGAATCTTCAATAAAGGCGATGGAGCCTCGAGCCCACTCCACATTCTTGATAATATATGAATATGAGGGGTTAATAAGGTGATGAGCGTGCTCTGCGTAGTCATCAATCAAAGAGGAAATACGTGCTGACAGCTTGTGATTATCCTCATATCCTATATAGTGATATACTTGGTTTTTGTCGATTTCAATATCGACATCAACCCTATCGTCAGCGACAAACATACTACTATAACCTTCCTTTCATTCGGCATGCTACGCGTTAACGCTTTTGCCTCGTATAGGAAAAATCTGGGAATTGTATATTCAGCCGAGGGGCGATTTTGAGCGTAGTGAAGACTGATTCTTGGTAATTTGGAAAACCTTAAAAAATTTGAACATGAACAGAATTAACAGCGCATTATGAACAGGGTGATCCAGTTACTGTAAGAGAAAAGCATAGAGATAGCCCCGGATTAATCTCATCCTGCTTAGCTCACAACATCTAACATCCTCCTTATGAGATTTTCTCCCTCCTTTCCTGACCATAAGCTAAGATATGATATCAGAGAATCCACTCTCTGTCCAATTATCAGTTTGAATCGTCTAAAATCTAACCTAAAATCTCTGGAATATAGCTCGGTTACTACTATTCTGAAGAAGGTTAAACCAGGCTATGGAAAGGGTGGATATGCACTAATATGAGGAAACTAACTTTGCCCTGAGCGTTTATCATAGCCAACTCAAACTCACGCCACTTTCACCGCTGTTCCATAGGCTACCATCTCAGCAGCTCCGGATATCACCATCGAGGTTACAAGCCTGGTGCCTACTATGGCATTAGCACCCATCTTCTCAGCTTGCTCAATCATCCTCTGTATTGCCTCTTCCCGAGCCTGTGCCAGCATTACGGTGTAATCCTTGACTTCACCACCAACGATGTTGCGCAAGCCAGCCATAATATCATGCCCCATATGCCTGGCCCTGATAGTGCTGCCTCTAACCAAACCCAGTGTTTCTGTTATCCTTTTGCCTTCTATTTGCTCTGTGGTAACCACAATCATTTTTCCACCTCCTTGAATTTTTCCTTTTCCTCCTTGGATGCTCGATACCTCTCCCAACCTAGCGATGCCAGGAGTATGATAAGCCCTACAGCTATCGCAGCAATAGCAATCTTAACTGGCAAAGGCAGCTCTAAGAAAGCTAAACGGAAGAACCAATAAAGCCCCCAGCCTATCAAAGTGCCCAGACCGATTGCTAGCAGAATACCGCCGATTTTCCTCAAGCTACTCCTCCTTGAATTTATTGGTGATGGGCAATCTCCTATCCCGGCCGAAGTCTCTGGGGGTTATCTTTATACCGGGAGCAGTTTGGCGGCGCTTATATTCGTTCCGGTCTACCAAGCGAGCCGTTTTTATGACTAAATCAGGGTCAAAACCCATGGCTATAATCTGGTCAATCGCCACGTCATCCTCCACATAGGCCTTTAGGATAGGATCCAGTATGTCATATGGAGGCAGGGTATCGGTATCTTTTTGGTCGGGTCTTAGTTCAGCCGATGGTGCTTTGGTTAAGACATCAGGTGGTATCACCTCTTTCCCGGCCTGGCGATTTTTGTATCTGGCTAATTCAATGACCAGCGTCTTAGGGACATCCTTCAGGGGAATAAACCCTCCAGCCATATCCCCATAAAGGGTAGTATAGCCCGTGGCTGTCTCGCTTTTATTGCTGCAAGCAAGCACCAACCAACCGAACTTATTGGACAAGGCAAAGAGAATATTGCCCCTGATCCTTGCCTGAATGTTCTCCTCGGTGACATCCGGTTGAATATCCTTGAAGGGCTCAGCCAGCGTTTCCAAATAGGAGCTAAACGCTTTCTCAATAGGTATTACCTTGAACTGTATTCCCAGATTTCTTGCTAAAGCTTCAGCGTCTGATTTGCTGCCCGGCGATGAGTAACGAGAGGGCATGGAAACACCTATGACATTGTCAGCCCCAAGGGCATCTGTTGCTATGGTAGCTACCAGGCTTGAATCAACTCCACCGGACAAACCGATAACTACTTTTTCAAAGCCATTTTTACGCACATAGTCTCTGGTGCCGAGGGCGAGAGCCTGGTAAATCTCAGCAGGTTCATCTAACCTTTCAACTCGTCTTGGTGGCAAAGGTGGCCTGGCAATTGCGGGATACTCCCTTGACACCTCTATCTTAGTAGCCTGTTCCAGCTTCTCCCTGACCCATGGCGTTTCTTTCCTTCGTCGAGGATCATGCAACTGAGAGCGAAATACTGACTCCACATCCAAATCAGCCACTACAAAGTCTTCCTCAAACTGCTTCCCTCGAGCAATGAGCTCTCCCTTCTCATTGATAATCAGACTATTGCCGTCAAATACAAGCTCATCTTGCCCTCCAACCAAGTTATTATGGACAACAATAGCTACACTGTCCGATGCTCTGGTAGCAAGCATCCTTTCTCTAAAGAGCCCTTTTCCAGCATGATATGGGGAGGCACTTATATTAAGCAGCACCATGGCTCCGGCATAGGCTTGGACAATTGCCGGCCCGGCTTCATACCACATATCTTCACAGATAGTTATACCTATGCCGATGCCATAAATGATGAAAACGGGATATTCCCTCCCTGCCTGGAAATACCTATTTTCATCGAACACGCCATAGTTCGGCAGATAAAATTTATGGTAAACGCCCACCAATTTTTTGTTATAGACCACTGCGGCAGCATTGTATATATCGCCATCGCTGTCAACAAAGCCTACCACTACCGCCATATCTGAGCTGTGCTCTATTATTTTGTTAAGGCTTTCCCTGTTTTGCTTAATGAATTGTGGTTTAAGCAGCAAATCTTCAGGGGGGTAGCCGGTTATAGCCAATTCAGGGAAGGTGAGCAGGTCAACTCCCAGCGATTTTGCCTGGTCAATGAATTGCACTATCTTCTTGGTATTACCGCTGAGGTCACCCACAGTGGAATTAATCTGAGCTATGCCAACCCTGATGCTGTGCAATTTGCCTCCTTACCGCAACAAATAGTATAGCAAACATTAATAAGCATTTTCCGTAGTCTATAGAGGCTAATGCAGGATAGATCGCCCTTTTATTCAAATGCTCTTGGCCCACTCCACAGCGTTCAGAAAAACGCGGAAGCCGTCCCCATAATCCCGCCGGGGCTCTCTGGTCCACCTTGGATGTTGCGTCCAACGGATGAATCGCTCCG
>Ga0209979_1001551_pt1 | contig 24841 bp, 22 predicted proteins | sample AnhtaG_FD_183114 | JGI IMG/M metagenome (GOLD analysis project Ga0209979, IMG submission 183114) | Deep subsurface microbial communities from Anholt, Denmark to uncover new lineages of life (NeLLi) - Anholt_01485 metaG (SPAdes) (version 2) | ecosystem: Environmental > Aquatic > Marine > Oceanic...
GTTGGGACAGACCTGGAGCCGATGCAATAATGGCCTTGATTGCTTTGGAGCAGTCAAATACGTGGAAAAGCTACTGGGATGTACGAAAACGGGCTGCATAGCCCTGCCAGAATATCTGGTCGCACCCCTAAGGATAGCAGAGGCTTAAATGTTGAAACCATATAGCAGGGGGCTTATAATTGAGAATATGGCAGCGAAATCAAAGAAGAACAGGATGCCGATGAGAAAGTCCCTGCAAACGGCAGAAATCCAGGCAGCAATCGACTACGGGATAGATATTTCAATGCTGATTCAGAATGTCAAAAGAAGCTGTACCGAGCGTATTATAAGACATCAAATCGCACTTAATACCGTAGAGAAACTCCGGAAAGCGAGAAGACTGTGAGCAGCGATTTTCTAAACCTGCTTGAACGGCTTGTTAATGCCGACGTTGATTTTGTAGTAATAGGCGGTTTTGCAGGCGTAGTGCATGGATGTACTTATGTAACCCAGGATATCGATATATGCTGCGACTTTAGCCCTGCTACTCTGCTTGCGCTGCAAAGAGCCATCTCGGATTTACACCCTGTACACCGAATGACGCCGAAACGTAAGAAGCTTAAGTTGACAAAGCAGACGTGTGTTCAATTCAAAGATTTGTATCTCGATACGGACATCGGTCAATTAGATTGCTTAAGCTTCATTGATGGTCTTGGAGACTACAATCAGGTCAAAGGGGAAAGTGAGCTTATTGAAGTTGAAGAAATGAAGGTGCGTGTGCTTAGCCTGGATGCTTTGATTAAAGCAAAAAAGTCGATGAGCCGACCGCGAGATAAAGAGGCTGTCTTGCAGCTTGAAGCAATAAAGGAGCTAAAAAATTCTCAACAAGACCTTCTGTAGGAAGGAGCGTGCTTTTTAGATTAGGTATTGGCTAATACACCTCTGCCATCCCCAAGCTTCGCTTGAGGTTGCCACCCATCGTTTTAAGTGTGGGACTGTCCCTACAAATGTTTACTAAAAGACTACCTCTCTACTATCGAAGACCGGGCCGTCTTTACAACACATTTTATAAACAGTTTCATTTGAGTCGCTTACACGACATTCTACAGCACAACTCTGGCACAGGCCGATGCCGCATGCCATTCTTCGTTCCATACTAAGCTGGCAGTCGATATTTTTGTCTTTAGCAATTTCAGCCACTTTCGCTAACATCGCCTCGGGTCCACAACTATAAATAACAATATCCTTAGCGGCTAAATCGGTTTGGCTAAGCCATTCTACGAAGCAATCGGTAACAAAACCGTGGTATCCGGCCGAGCCATCATCCGTTGCCATCATTGATTCTATGCCGTACCTGGCAAACTCCGGTATTGAAAATCCTAATTGCTGCGAAATCTCATCCAGTCTGCCCTCGAAGGGCAGCTCCTTTGCTGTCTTTGCCCCGGCAAACGCAATCACTTCAATCCTGTCGGCTTTGGAATCGGCCGTGAGGACCTTTGCCAGATGTAATAGTGGCGGGACACCCATCCCGCCGGCAATTAGAAGGGCGGTTCTTTTACCGTCCGGTACCGAGAAACCATTTCCCAAAGGCCCGATTACACTGACCGAATCGCCGGCTGATAAAGTTGTCATTCGCAAAGTGGCCGGCCCGACAACACAATAAAGAAGCTCAGCGAAGGTCTTGTCTCTATCGGGAGTAACATCAGTAAAGCTAAAAGGCCTCCGCAGTAATATCTTGCGCCCGGCTGTATCGAGTAAATCTTCCGGTATGGTTTTCGCGGATGGCAGGGCGGTACCGGAAAGGTCTAATTCGGCGAACTGCCCCGGTTTAAAATCAGCAAAAACCTTAGCGGCATCTGCTGAAAACTCAAGTCTGAGCCGATAGAACCGCTGCTCAATCTGTTTGTTGGAAGAGGCGATCGCCTCAAACACACCCTTAGCTGACGACAAGCATCTTTCTGACATAATTAGTGCCGTTTCCAATAAAAAAATCTAACTTTTTGATTCGCCTTCGGCGAGGCTATTGAAATAGATTCCTCCACTTCGCGATGCTTCGCATCGCTTCGGTCGGAATGACAGTGCGTATAAAATATTACATTCACTTTTTAGAAACGGCATTAGCTATTGTCCCTTTCATAGCAGACCTTCATAAAGCTTGACGCCGTCCACCACCTTGCAGACGTGGAAGGCATACTTTTCGGCGAAGTCCGGCCTGCTGCGGGGATAGGCCGTTTCAACGGCCTCCCTTACCGCTTCGACACATTCAGCTCGAACCAAAGCGCCAGATGCCCCCTTGTCGCCACCTCCTAACATCCGCTCTCCTAAAACACCTCGCACGGTTCGAACAATATCACACATCGTTTCCAGTTCCGGCCCGGATATTTTGTAATCATCGCGCAGCCCGATGCCATCGGCTCTGAATATCCGTCCGACAGTTTCAATGTTACCGGCTTTCCAGGCTTCGAGCATCTTATAGAACCGCTTTTGAGCATCGAAAATATATCTTAACCGGTCGCACAAGTCCTGGTAACTTTCACCAAACTCGCCCATAATCTTTTTATAAACTGTCTCGTCCTTGATGTCCGCAAGGCACGATAAACAAAAGTTGGCTTTCTGCAATATTGAAACCAGCTTCTCACATTCTGCTCTGCGGACGGCGTATGTTGATTTTTCCAGGCCCGGCCGGTCTGTGCCTGTATCAAGCACAACAATCCGAAAATCACTCGCACCGGGTCCGATGGGTACATACTCTATTGAGCGGTCATTGGGATTGTAGTATGTCCCCATCCCCTCGCGGGCAAAGAGTATCATCGTCTGGTCGAGCTGTCCACAGGGTGAGCCGATATAATCATTTTCGACCGCCTGAGCCAGGTCAACAATTTTGATTTTCTCCTGCACCTCGATGCCATTGGCATCGAACAGTGACAAAATCAGATTCAAACTCAAAGAAGCCGACCGACTCATACCGCCGCCGGGGATGTTTCCGTAAAGAACGCCGTCGATGCCCTGCGAGAGTTTGTAGCCTTCGCGCCTTAGAATATATTCAACCCCGTATGCAAACCGCCCCCAGGTCTGGGCTATATCGGCCGACTTTGGCTCAGGGACATTTCCAAGTTCAAATTCAATGACTCCATCGTCAGGAAAATTCCCGCTAAAGAGCCTGACTTTCCTGGTACCATTAGGCTTATAAGCCAGCCAGATGAACCTGTCGGTTCCAACGCCGAAAAGTTCAGTGCCGTTGTAATCACCATGCTCGACGCCCAGACAGAAGCGCGATGATGTCCTCCTTATTTTCCCACCCTTGATATCAATGCCCTTGTCCTTCGAAAAGCTCAGGATCTTATCTAATGCTGCCTGTCCTTCAGTTGTTAGTTGCATTCTGAAATCCTTATCAATAAATTACCCGTGAATCCCACATTACCAGAATATGATGTAAAGTGCTATTGTCAGAAGCACCACAAACAAGCCGAAGTACACGGAACCCTTAGACCAGTTCAGCTCAATCTTCGTTTGTTCCGGCAGCGCAATCTTTTCCTTCATCGGGTTGATCAATGTCACTAATAGCAGGATGGCCGAGATGGCGCCTACCGTGATAGCCATACGGTTCAGAAATGCCATCTCACCCCAGCCGAAGAATAAAATCCCGTAGATAATCGGGCTAAGAATCAGCCCCAGGACACCACAATACCGCGGCGTCCATTTCACAAACAATCCGAACAGGAAGATCGTAAGCACGCCAGGTGATACGAATCCCTGGAACTCTTGAATGAAAGCGAAAGCTCCCCTGAACCTGGGATTTGCCAACACCGGCGCGATCAGACACCCGACGATTACACCTATCGGGACGCAACATCGACCTACCCACACCAGCACTTTTTGTGCTGCATTCTTATTAAACCATTCCCTGTAAATATCCATTGTGAAGATGGTGGAAGCTGCGTTCAACATCGATGCCAGAGAACTAATTACTGCTCCCATCAACGCGGCCAATACAAAACCGCGCAGGCCGGTCGGTGTCAGATAGCGAATTAACAGCGGAAATGCACCATCGTAGTCATAGCCCACCAACTCTTGCCGGACTTCGATATCGGGGTGACTCTCGTCCACGCCCTCGAGTAATTCTCCGTTAATTGCGCTGAGGTCCTCGCCCACCGGAGCAACCTTACCCAGTACTGCTGCATTAAATGACAGCACCTCCGCAGCAAGCTGCGGCTGCAACTGCGCAAAGTCGCCATCAAATGGAATAAGCATCGTAGCTTCGGCCGGTGACGTCTTGGCCTGTTCAAATGCTTCTAATACAGGCTTGTTCAGCGACTCCTGGTTCATTGCGTTCTCCTGCATTTTTGTCCCGTATAAGGTGAACGCAATAATCCCCGGAATGCACACAATAAAAGGAATTATCAGCTTCAGGGAAGCTGCGAACACCACACCCTTTTGCCCCTCGCGTAAAGAGTGCGCTCCAAGTGTTCTCTGCATAATATATTGGTTCAGGCCCCAGTAGTAAAAGTTCGGAATCCAAATCCCTAACATCAGCGCTGTCCAGGGCAGAAAGTCGCTTGCCCGCGGCAGTACCATGTGCATACTGGATTCTTTGAGCACCGCGAACTTCTCACCGAAGGTTGCACCGTCACCTACACCTAATGATGTATTCACCGCTGCAACATCGATTCCCTCGAACTTGCCCGGGTCGTCCAATGCCATAAACGCGAGCACCATTATCACCGCACCACCAATTATTAATGCTGAGCCCTGAATAAGGTCCGCCCAGACACAGGCCTTGAGGCCTCCCGCTGCTACATATACACCCGCAAGGATACCGACAAACCAGGAGAGCGTTGTGATGTTGATTGGTATGCCCATCAACTCTTCTGCAAACAACGGACTCAATGCTTTGGCTCCAAGAAAAATTACCGTAGGTATTGTAACTCCCAGGTAAATAATCACCATCAATAGCGACATCACCAGTCGGGATGTATGATTGAAGCGGTACTCTAAGTACTCAGGTATCGTAAAAATCCCGCTCTTGAGGAACTTGGGAAGAAAGAAAAACGCTACTACAACCAGAGTTATCGCAGCGATCCATTCGTAGCTCGCCACCGCCAAACCAATCGAGGCTTTAGCCGCCTGGCCCGACATTCCGACAAACTGCTCAGCCGAGATGTTTGCCGCGATTAGTGAAAATCCGATCAGCCACCATTTCAGGCCGCGACCAGCTAAGAAATAGTCTTCACTGGTTTTCTCCTTGCGGCTCTTGAACAAGCCCACGGTAATTACACAAACGAAGAATACCGTTAATACCCCAATGTCTAAGCCACTTAATTCCATTTGTGAACTCCTTAATTTAAACCTTCCCTGCCAAAATCCTTTCCTTTTACTTTTTCTCTAACTCATTCTAAGACTTTTGCAAAACTTCACTTATTCCTTTGATTTTGTTTCGCCGAATCGCTTGCCATTGTAGCTGCGTTGCTTCTATCTGCAACAAGATATAATTGCAGAGAAGATTAAGTTTAACTTCTCATAAAAGCCTCAGGTAGTGCATCGATTATATCGGTGGTCATCAGGCTGACCTGGCCGATTTTTTCTGCTGCGATGTCACCGGCTAAGCCGTGGATGTAAACGCCTAAAACCACGGCGTCAAAATCGCTCAATCCCTGGCCTGCGAGTGCGGTTATAACACCTGTTAACACGTCACCTGAGCCGGCTGTGGCCATGCCTGGATTGCCGGTCTTGTTGATGTAAACTTTTTGGCCATCGGTAACGATGGTTCCCGCCCCTTTGAGGGCAACGACGGTTTTGGTCCGTTGTGCTAATTGCACGGCTTGTTGTTGGCGGTCGGATGGCGGTGGTTCTCTGAACAGGGCTGACCATAAGCGTTTCATTTCGCCGGGATGAGGCGTCAGAACCAGATTTGCTTTAAGGCCGGCAGGCCAGTCTTTAATGCCGGCCAGATTATTCAGACCGTCAGCGTCTATAACCAGCCGGAGTTGGTCTTGTTCGAGAAGCGATTCGAGGACAGAACGAAGAGCGCCGCTGATACCAACGCCCGGGCCGAACGCCACGACATCGTTTTCGCTGACGGCTTCGAGGATAGGATTGATTGCCTTTGCTGATATTCGGCCGAGACTGTCTTCGGGCAGGGCAATAGTTGTAAAGGACGGCTCTATCGAAGCGATTATTGGCAAAACACTTTTGGGTGTTGCTACTCGCACAAGGCCGGCACCGGCCCGCAAGGCACTTCGGCCTGCAAGAGCAGCAGCTCCGCTCATGCCGGTACTGCCGGCGATAATACAGACCTTGCCGAAATCGCCCTTGTGAGCATCAACCGCTCTCGGCCTTAGCTTCGGGATAGATTCTATTAACTGCATATAACCTCGTTTCGAGCAGTATATTACAAATAATGCAGGATATGGTCAATAAAAGATTTGATAAGCAGACAGGAAGGTTTATAATAATGTTTATTCCGCAAGCGTCTTATATGGAATCAGATAATACATAGTTGGGCTTCATAAATTTAATGACGAGGCTTACAATGGGAAGAATACGTCAAATGATCAAGGTCAATGGACGAGAATGCTGGACATTATTTGATACAGGTGCACGGAATACATATGTTGTTCACTCAGTGTCTTCATTATTGATAACTTCAAAAATCAAAAAACCGTTTCGATCTGCGATAGGTGGAGAGGTTAAAGAGACAACTGAAACAGCACTTTTAGAGGCTGAAATAGAAGGACGACGAATATCCACCCACGCGATGGTTATCGATGAAATTGGAAATGATGAAAATGGAACTCCCATTGAAATTCTTTTTGGTGCATTAGCGATGCAACAGTGGGGTATAAGGCTGATTCCTGAACAAGAGAAATTGGATATGTCACATTATCCGGAAGAATTTGTAGAATTCTAAATCTTGGTATAAGTAATTAAAAGCCTAACAAATCATTGCAGCAGATGGTGATTAGCGCCGCCGATGATGGCGAGTGTTCGCTTGAAGTGGATAAAGGAATATTAATTGCTTGAGAAGGTCCAATGAAGAAGGCGAATAAAAGAGAAACAGCCGACGATTTGCGGCCGGAATGCGACCTCTCCAAAATCAAAGGTGGTGTGCGAGGCAAGTATGCGAAGCGGTTCAAACAGGGAACGAACCTGGTCCTCCTCTCCCCGGATGTTGCCAAGTATTTCCCGGATGAGCGATCGGTGAATGATGCATTGAGGTCTCTGATCAGCATTGCCAAGGCCGAGCTGCGCCGCGCGAATTAATCCGTAGATAAGACATCAGCGAACAGGACTGTCAGTACGTGCATGAGTCCATGGTGCAGAAAGCGGGAGGTGAAGGAAGCGGTTGGCAAGACAAAAGACGGTAACTAATTGATATGAAAGATGTTAGACTAAAGATAAGAAGAGACGGGAACTTCTTATACGGAAAGGAATTTTATGAAAACAAATATTCTGCTGGTTATTTTGCTTCTCGTGAACGTTCCTCTGTGTCTTGGAGAAATCAATGAGGAATTGTCGCGTTTCATTTACGCACTTCCCGTTATGGAAGGGATGGAATTGCTCGGCACACCAGAGAACCAGAAGATTCAAAGTGGTGCTAATATTGAGATTGCTATTGTAATAAAGGTACTTAACAGCAAGAAAGGGGAGAACATCTCTGCTGAAAAAATCAGTAAATATTATTACGACCATTTTGTTTCACTGCAGTTTAGACCATGGCAAGATGCAACCACCTTAACCGGAAGATATCAAGCGCCCGACTTGGTGACAAAAGGCAGTGCATATATCCGGTCCCAGGGCCATATACGATATTGGATACCAAAGGAAGGGAACGCTATTACTTTCTGCCTCTCTCAACGCAGAGACTTCGATATCCGTCAAAGCCAGGAAACAATAGACAAGATTTCGAAGGCGTTTGAAGCAGCAGCAAAGGAATTGGGATACCTATTTTGGATACCACCTAACATCATGGTAAGTGATTGGCCGCAATATTTAGAAAATGAGTGTTTTGTTGATAGGATTCATGCCTTTGTAAGATATAAAGAAACAAATGGTGGTAGAGGTGATAGAGGCGATGATGGAAGCTATATGTTCTATTTTTCAGTATTTCCAACCGCTCGGCATGCTGAGCAGTGGCGGGGTAAGATTGTAGAAGAGGTTGAGAAAGTCCAGCGTTATCCAAATTGGTTCAAGGATGGATTGGGTTTATCTCCGGTGGTTATAAAAAACATAGTAATAGAATATAAAGGAAGAGGTGGTGATCAAAGCGCTCCTGCATTTCGGAAACGATTGATGGAAGAACTGGATAAAATAGAGGCTAACAAGCTGGCTGCAGGCGACGGTAAGTAGCAGCCGCGCCTGAGCCGGAGCGTTACGAACTACCCTTCAATTTTTTTGTTTATCAGGGTGGCGGTAACGGCTGCGGAGAAGCCATTGTCGATGTTGACAACGGTAACGCCGGCAGAGCAGCTATTTATCATCGTTAAAAGGGCCGAGAGCCCCTCGAAGCTGGAACCGTAGCCGATACTGGTCGGCACTGCGATAACCGGACAGCTAACCAGCCCGCCAACGACACTGGCCAACGCTCCTTCCATCCCCGCTACGACAATGACGACATTGGCGCTCTGGAGTTTCGGCAGATGTTTGAGCAATCTGTGCAGGCCGGCCACTCCGACATCGCAAATCAGCTCCGTCCGCTGGCCCATAATCTCGGCGGTAACTTTCGCTTCGCTGGCGACGGGCAAATCGGCGGTCCCTGCGGTAACTATCGGCAGGACAGTCTTAGAGGCTAGAAGCTCTTTCTGTTCGAGGACGATTGCCTTAGCTAATTTTTCGTATCGGGCCTGTGGAAATTTGTCTGTTTTAGCTAATGCCTCGAAAACATCCGGCTCGGCCCTGGTGGCCAAGACGTTATTGCCTTTTGCAGCAAGAGTCTCGAAGATTTTAATTATCTGCTCGGTGGTTTTGCCGGGGCAGAAGATGACTTCCGGAAAGCCCCGGCGGATTTGACGATGGTGGTCAATGCAGGCAAAACCTAAATCCTCAAACGGCAAATGGCGAAGCTTCTCAATCGCCTCATCGATATCCAGTTCACCGTTTTTGACCTGCTCTAATAATGTTTTTAGTTGTCCTGTGTTCATCACTCGGTACTCGTCGATTATCCTGTAGTAAAACCCTGCCGTAAAACGGCAAGCCCCGCGTTTCCCACGGGGTTTTGACTTCATCCGGTTGCTTTCGGCTCAAGTGTCAATTCTGCAAAGAGTCCGGCTTTGAATTTATAATACGCCAGAGAAGCTACCATAACTGCGTTGTCAGTGCAATATTGTTTTGGCGCAACCAACAGTTTTTTGGGCGGGACATCCGAGTCGCACATTTGTTGTAAATGGGTTCGCAGTTGATTATTGGCTGCAACTCCGCCGCCTAAAAGGATGGTCCTGGCGCCGATTTTTTTAGCGGCCCGCTGTGTTTTTTTAACGAGGACATCAATCACCGCTGCCTGGAATGAGGCCGCTATATCGGCGATTTGCTGGGCGCTCATCGAATCGACCTTGTTTTCGCCTTTCATATCCTGGCCGCGACAGTAATACAGCACTGCTGTTTTGATACCGCTGAAAGAAAAGTCCAGTGAACCGGAGCCCAGCATCGAGCGGGGGAATTTTATTGCATCCGGATTTCCTTTTTCGGCGGCCTTTTCAATACTTGGCCCGCCGGGATAGGGCAACTTGAGGATTGTTGCGACCTTGTCGAAGGCCTCACCGGCGGCATCGTCAATTGTATGGCCCAGGAGTTCAGGTTCCAGCGGCGAATGGTAATCGTAAAGACAGGTGTGTCCGCCGGATACGATTAGGGCGACAGCAGGTAAATTTAGCTTGTCTTCGGACAATATCGCCGACTGCAGGTGGGCGTGCAGGTGGTTGATTGCTATAAGGGGCTTGTTCCAGGCGAAGCTGAGGGTCTTAGCGGCGGTAACGCCGACGACCAGAGAGATGGTTAGACCGGGCTGATTGGCAATTGCAATTGCGTCAATATCATCTCTAACAGCATTGGCCTGTGCCATTGCCTCTGATATGACCGGATATATTTTTTCGATATGTGCGCGGGAGGCGAGTTCGGGAACAACTCCACCGTATTTTTCGTGCAGTTTGGTCTGCGATGCCACTACGGAAGATTTAACAATTCTGCCATCGGCAACCACAGCCGCCGCCGTTTCATCACAACTGGTCTCAATACCTAAAATATTTATGGATTTATCCTGCATCAATGCGGATGTTAACCAAACAAAGCGGTTCTGTCAATGTCGATAGGGATTGCCCCCTTTTAGCGGTAACGATTGGTGTTTTTAAGATAATATCAACTGGTTGCAGTTAGCAGCAGCTTTTTTTTGTCAAAGTAATACTGTCTGTTTCTTTCTGGTTTTCAGTGTGTACGCGCGGCCAACTACTCTATTTTAAGTTTTTGCATTATAGGGGCAACTCGCTGTTCTATTTCATCCCCCACATACTGTTTACCATTCCACTTGTACCGTAGCTCTATCTCTTCTCTTGGTTCGATCGGGCCTGCTCTGCTGCTCGATTTAAAATAGTAGATGGTTATTGTGGCGATAATATCTTTGTAATCGGTGCCGCCATTCAATGTCAGTTTCCCCTTATAGCCCCAATTGTAAATGTTAGTCAGCACCTGATGCCAAATTTGCTCCATTGTTCCATTGTTGAGTTTATATATTCGGCAGTCATCTTTGGTTCCATGGCGCAGATTATCTGTGTGGATGGCGATTGCTTTTATTTTGTCGGTCTCATTTATGTCGAGGGTCTGGATATCAGACCAGTAAAAACAGCGTTTAGTCCAGATTGGAACATATCGTTTAGTTTGATAATCCAAGACAATGACGTCCTTTTCTTTTCCCCGCTGAAGGAGTACGAGTAGCTCCTTTCCGGCATCTACGTCGAAATTTACCTCCCGTACCGAAATCCTCGGGTCCAGTTCCTGCTTCAAACTTAAAACATCGCCCGGGTTAATTGTATGTGAACTGCTCGTCTCAGAGATGATGATTGCTTCCAGCTTATCATAAATTTTCGCCGGTCTGACATCTTTTTGCAATGTCGCAATCCATGTTCGCCACTTCCGGTCACCTTTCAATTCTCTACTTGAAAATACTATCTTGTCATCCTTGGGCGAAAACGCGATCGGACCATATTGTCGTGATTTATTTGCATCTGGATATACACAGTGGCTGTTGTAGCCGAGGATACTCATAGCCCATATTTCACAACCTGTGATGTAGAGAATAGCGGTGCCGTCATGAGAGCAGGCGAAACTCCGCCCACAGTAAGTGGATGGGTCACGGTAGAGAGCAAGGTCATGAACTTTTCCATCTTTCAGGTCTATCCTCTGGAGCAGCGTCTTGTACTGGACTCTGGCTTGACTCAAGACAAAGTTTCCTTTATCAGAAATCAAGCCAGGGAAGTTGGCCAGTGCCCTAAGCCAGCGCGTGTTGTGTTCTGCGATGGTTACTCGCTTCTCAGAGTTTTGACCGGAGAATAGTACTATTTCTTTGCCGCGATCTTCAATCAAGCCATATCTGCTTGACAAAAGCCATGGATTCGTGCAGGCATTTCTCACTTCGGCAGGCAACAAGTCAGATACGTCGTGCCCATCAGTGTCCATAATTGACAACTTATTATTCTCTATGTAAGCGATCTTGTCACCCATTATCCATCGTGCATTTGTACACTTTCTATTTCCAGAGATTAGTCTCTTTAAATTACAACCGTCAGGGTCAACAACCTGGATACGAGAGAATTTTCCTTCCCAATGATCAGTGACGTTGAATAATATTTTGTTAGAATCGGACCAGTCGATACAATCAATCACTCCATGTGGCTGAACGTTCGGTATTTGGAGTTCATATATTTCGCCTATCTTGATGATGTCTAAGTGATTTGTATCTGCCTTTGCTGGGTACACGTCCGCCGTAGAAACGAGCAGAGAGACTGTCAAGAAAAGAAAAGCTTTTATGCTCATTATTGTCATCCTTGTGTAAATACTTTCACATATTCTTTTTAGTGGTTCTACACCCACTAATATTTGTTTCCATCGCAACGGATATTAGCCAAATAAGCAGCGACTGTCAATGTTGCAGGAATTGGGCTTTGCAGTATAAAAGTGTGCCGCAATCTCTTGTTGTGGAAACTATAGTATGTTATGCTATTTTGTGCCGATTCATAACTCTGTGCTAAACAAAGGTTGTGTATGAGTGAAGAACTTGAAGTTTTGAAGATAGTTACCCAACGTTTAAAAGAAGCTGACATCAATTATATGGTCTCCGGCTCTATCGCTGCAAATTATTACACTATACCGCGGATGACCAGGGATATAGATGTGGTAATAGAATTAAAGCAGGGTGATATTGATAAATTTGTCGGCCTTTTCGAGGGTGATTTTTACATAGATAGAGAAATGGTTGCGAATGAGGTTTCTCGCCAGGGAATGTTTAACTTAATCTACAATCGGTATGTTATCAAAATAGACTTCATTGTTAAAAAGTCCTCCGCATATCAGCAAGCCGCATTTTTACGCAGAAAGCAGGTTCTAATAGAACAAAGTCCTATTTGGTTCGTCTCTGCCGAAGATCTGCCTGAAGTTGAGTTTGAAAAGGATTTTAAAAGAGGCGGAAAAATGAATGACACGCATCCTGATATTGCAGTTCGATTTAGCGATTTAATGATGAGTAAAACCGGCCAGCAGCGTTTGCTTATGGGCTGCTCAATGTACAATACCGCCAAACGAATAGTACGCAGTGCCATTTATAATAGCCGTCCCGGGATAACAGATGCGGAGATTAAAAGAGAGTTTTTTTTAAGATTTTACGGACCGGAGTTCAGCCAGGCCGAGAGGGATAAGTTTTTTTCAGCACTGGCGTCGGATATTGGGTAGGTTAGCTTTTGTCGGAATGGAGTTTCTTGGTAGCGGTTTTGGCGAGGAGTAGTATTTGTTTGAAGATGCTTTTGCAGACGTGCAGGAGTGAGAACCGGATTGGGACAAGTGTCGGTAGTTGGAAATCCGTACATATACTTTGTGGGAAATTATCGCCGATGATTTCAATCTTGGCCGGTTCAGAGCAGCCGAATCCTATTTGTCTTGCTGTCTTGATGATCGGTATGTCTTCGGGCTTGATACCGATTAGTTTGGCGCAGATAGTTTCACAGGCGATTGGGTTGGTTCCGCCGATGAGCCAGCCCAGTGGTCTGGCTCTGCCCTTAATTGGGCCGGGGCCATCCATCGCAATCACACCATCGATGATAGTAAGAGCGGGATTTAGAAATTTGAATATCTCGATAAGCAATTCACAAAAGTCTTCAGCGTTTTTGCCCTTCGCAAAGTGCCAGAGGGCCTTTCGCTTGCCGCTGACACAGCCGAACATATTTTTAACTGCAAATGTCGCTACTAATTGCTGATGCGATTTGAACTTCGGTAGATTTATGATAACGTCAGCGTCGAGAGCAATTGAACTTATGCCGACTTTGATGTTTTTTGCCCCTATCCGGCACTTCTTTGGTTTATCGAGCTGTCTTACCGGCACAGACAGTTTCTTCAGGTCTTCTTCCAATCGCAGTGCCTTTACACAGGCAAACACATTGCCCCAGGCTGGTGAATCGCCAATGAAAGGCCTCGCGCCAAAATCTTTTAAGAGCCGGGCGGTCTCGATAATCACCGCAGGATGAGTCTGAGTGGCGTGACGGCGAGACCTTGGGGCGATGAAGTTAGGCTTAAGCAAAACGATATCGCCCGGGGTTACAAATTTTTCCAGTCCGCCGAGAAGCTCGAAATGTCTTTGTAATGATTCGGAAATCCCGGGCGGGCTGTAATCACTGCATCGAGACAATATCACTGTTGGATTGGGCATACGGCGGTCAATAATTTATCCTGGTACAAACGAGTAAAAATATTCTGACGGCGGGCTTACGTTCGAGCGTTTTACGTTCGGTTTCACTGAAGAACAGGCTGCCTTTGGGATTGCTGAAGAATAGACCGCCTAAAGCCGTTTGGTCGCTGATGTATTCTTTCGGCCCGAGCAGTATAAAATCGCCCGGGCTCATTCTCAATCCGAAGGCGGCGGCGCTGAAGGGAAACTCACGCAATTTTGTTCGTGCTTCTAATTGTGGGATTGGGCCTCTTCTTATAGGCGGCGAAAATACCGGATAGGCAGTAACGCTGCAAACCCCTCTTGAGCCGGGGATTTTTTGGGCTTTTATCCGCAGAGCAAAGATACCGGGTCCAATATTTGCACCCTCCCTTGAGCCGTAAGTTGAGGTGAAGAAGAGAGTTCGTGGGCCGTCTAATCCGGTGATGGTAATGGTCTCATCCAGGCCGTCAGCCAACATCAGCGAGGCTTTCGCTAATTTTTTGCCGCCGGCGGCAAGCAACGAACTGTAGATTTCGTCTTGCATTCGGAATTGGCCAAAACAAACCGAAAACGAGTTGGCGCCGAAGGCGTGAAGACTATTGAATCGCAGCGGCCTTGTGTACAAAGCCTTGCGAATATCATCCAATTTGTCGATGTTTTCGGCCGGCATTTCAAAGATATGAAGGTCAAAATTTGTTGTCTCAATAAGGTACGCTGACGACGGTTTATCGCCGCGACGGGGGGCCAGGTCACCGATTTTGACTTTCTCCCATATCGGCACTTCTTCAGGGGCGGTACAACCTGTCAGGCAAAAACTTGACAAGACCAAAGACACAAGACACAAGACCCAAGACATGAGACCCAGGACCCAAGACACAAGACCTAAGACACAAGCCCCAGGTCTTGGCTCTGGGGTCTGGAGTCTGGAGTCTGATACTACCGCAAGTTGAAAAGCACGAATCATAACAATAGATTAGCAATTGTGTAAGTAGCTGTCAATAAATTCAATGCCACCATCTTGTAGAATATGGTATATTCTTGACCGGTTTTGTAGTTTTGTTTTTAATAGTATGGTTGGTTAAAAGGTATCAGACAAAAAGAAGGATTATTGAAAAGAATAAAAGGGGAAGAAATTGTTTAATAGATTTCTCGACTTCGCCTTCGGCTACGCTCGAAATGACGGGGTGAAATTAGTTGATAATTTTGTTATACGTTCTAATTAAGAGAAGAAGCGAATTAGAAAGGTGCAAAGAAGATGAAAGTCAGTAAGAGAGCTCAGGATGTTCCGCCATCGGCAACTCTCGCTGTTACTGCACGTGCGCAGGAATTAAGGGCGCAGGGTGCGGACGTAGTTGGTTTTGGTGCAGGGGCGCCGGATTTCGATACGCCGGATTATATCAAGGATGCCGCTATCGAGGCGCTCAAGGCAGGTAAGACGAAATACACGGCCGCAGCGGGAATAGTTGAGCTGCGAACCGCCATAGCTGATAAGCTCAAAAAGGAAAATGGTCTCGAATACAGCCCCGACCAGGTTATTGTCAATATCGGCGGTAAACACTCGGTCTATGAGGCGATGCAGGCGGTGCTTGACCCTGGTGACGAGGTTATCTTAGGTACACCATACTGGGTAACTTATCCTGAGACAATAAAACTTGCCGGTGCTGTTGCTAAAATTGTTCAAACCGATAAGAGTAACGACTACAAGATTACGCCGTTGCAGTTGAAAGAAGCCATTACGGAAAAAACTGCTATGCTGTTGATTAACTCGCCGAGTAATCCGGGTGGTTTTACTTATACGCCCGAAGAGCTAAAAGCTATTGCAAAGGTTCTCGAAGGAACAAATGTAATGGTGCTCTCGGATGAAATCTACGAAAAGCTAATCTACGGCGATACGAGATTTGTGAGCTTTGCTTCACTAAGCGAAGATGCCTACAATAGAACTCTGACACTCAACGGTTTTAGCAAGACTTTCTCTATGACCGGCTGGCGTTTCGGATATACGGCCGGGCCGCTGGAGGTCATAAAAGCGATGGGGCGTCTTCAATCTCATATGACCTCGAATCCTGTAACCTTCTGTCAGTATGCGGCGATTGCGGCTTTAGGTGAGCAGGCCGAGCAGGCCATAGAAAATATGAGAGTAGAATTCGAGCGTCGGGGCAAGTATATGGCCGAACGGCTAAACAGCATCGAAGGCGTGGAATGCCCCGAATCCACCGGCGCATTTTACTGTTTCCCTGATGTTTCAAGCCATTATGGCCGAAATATTAATGGTGCGCAAATTAACGGCAGTATGGATTTTGCGAAAGCGCTTCTGGAACAGACCAATGTAGCTCTGGTTCCGGGGCTGCCGTTTGGGTGTGATAATAATGTTCGTTTGAGTTTTGCCTGTTCGCTCGAGCAGATTACCAAAGGATTAGACAGACTAAAAGAATGGCTAAGTCAATAGAAGTCAGAAGTCAGAAGTCAGAAGTCAGATGTCAGAAGTCAGAAGTCCTCCGTCGTCTGTCGTCTGTCCTCTGTTGGCTGGCGATGCTTATTTTTACGTTCCACGCCTGTACACACATGGTAGCAGCGGGCGATACCTGGGTTGCGATGGCGTGCGGGCGACACTTTGTCAATCAAGGAGTGGACACTGTCGAGCCGTTCAGTGCAAACTCACATAAAGCAGGACCGACGGAAAAAGAGATTCAGACCTGGCCGAATTGGGCCCAATGGATAACGAACAAAGTTGGCATCGAGACTGTTAAATACTGGCATCCGACCGGCTGGGTCAACCAGAACTGGCTGACACACGTTATCTTCTATTCGTTGATTCCCCAATCATCATACGCAGACGGCGTAAGTTTCCCTTCCAATGCGCTGGTCTATTGGAAATTCGCTATTTATATATTGACCGTGATTTGTATTTATTACACGGGTCGATTATTGGGGGTCAATCCGGCACTCTGTGCCGTTTTTTCCTGCTTTGCAATGTTTACAGGCCGTTCATTTTTCGATATTCGCCCCGCGGGTTTCTCGAATATGCTGGTAGCTGTCTTTTTGCTGATACTTGTCCTTACCACATATCGAAACGTGTTATATATATGGCTCATCGTGCCGGTAATGGTTTTCTGGTGCAATGTCCACGGCGGATATATCTACGTATTTATAATGCTCATCCCGTTTATAGGTTTGCACCTGCTGAGCAATTGCAACAGAAAATGGACTGCGATTTTATACAATGTTACTGCCTGGCCGTTCCTATATTTTGTTTTTTCCAAAGCCGGCCTTACATTATCCACATTTATGTTTTTAATCCTGGTGATAGTTTTGGATATTGTCCTGATTTTTTTCAAGAAAAATCTTGTCTCCATTGGATGGAAGGGGGTGTATCATACAATTGCTGCTTTTTTTGTTGCTTTCTTAGCTACGGTTTTGTTCAACCCTTTTCATTTAACGAATCTGACCCATACTTTTATCATCAGTGTCAGCGAACACGCAGCGAGATGGCGTGACATCCACGAATGGCATCCAGCTTTCGACTGGACTAATCCTGTCGGTACGGCGGTGCCTTTTTTAGTAATGTATATTATTGCCTGTTTGGTTTTGCTAATTTGGGCTGTTGTCCTGATATTTGCTTCTCGCTCTGTCAGAGGATACCGTAAGCGAAAAGTAAAAATTACCGACGAGTATCAATGGCCCAAAATCGATTTACCGTTAATGCTTATTGCCGCCCTTACGATTTATATGGCCATTCGTTCCCGCAGATTTATACCGATAGCTGCCATCGCGGCCTGCCCGGTTATAGCGATGTTTATTGACCAGCTCGTTCGTGCAATTTCAGCAGGTTTTAACTTCCGGAAAAACAAACGTCTGATTGTCTCTGTGATGCCGTATAATCTACAATTGTTTTTTGTGCTTGCCGGTTCCGTGGCGGTCTTGTTTTTCGGCACATGGTGGGGGCTTAAATTTAAGCGTATTTATCTCGACGCCTGGCCTCGCGACCCAAAATTAACTTCAATGTTTATGCGTATGACCGACTCTGGGCAAAAGCCGTTTTACGCCAGTAAGTTTATCAAGGATAACGAGCTAAAAGGTAAAATGTTTAATTACTGGACTGAGGGTGGCTTCATCGGCTGGGGTCAGGAGCCCGACCCAAATACCGGCCGAACGCCTCTGCAGTTATTTATGGATGGCAGAGCACAGGCAGCTTATGACCGCAAAACTTTTGACCTTTGGAGCTATATTATGGCCGGAGGACCGCCCGGTTCGGTCGGGCAACAGGTAATCCGGGCTGCCACGATGAGAGCCAGAACAGCAGGAAAGAGAGTACAAGAAATATTGACAGCTGCCGATTATGTTAAAATTAGCCAGTCGATAGGTGAAGCACTTAAAGAACACAAGGTCTGGGTGGTCTTAATGCCCTCCGGGCAGTTTAATAGTACTTTCATTAAAGGGCTCGAGCGTAATCCCAATTGGCCTCTTGTTTTCTTTAATAACAAGCAAAAATTGTTTGTCGATGTAAGAACGCCACAGGGTAAGAAACTTTTCGATGGCATATTTGATGGGAAAACTCTTTACCCTGATGAATACCACAGGAACCTTATTTGCGCCCATAGCTGGCTTTTTTACCGTCGTGGAATAGCCGAGAAAAAGAAGGGATTTGATTTTGCCGTCCAGGCTTTCAATTTGAACGAATCGCCGGCCCCTATGCGGGAAATAATACTTGTTGCTTCGAGGCTCGCCGAGCTAAAACCTCACGTTAAGAAGTTTTGCGAAGATTATGTCGAGAAATTCAAAGAAAATAAGGCTGATTGGGCCGAACAGGATGGCTATCGCAACAGAGTTGAAGCCGCACGGTTAGCGTGCTTTTATTTGGAGAGTGTCGCCCGAACGCAGAAGGACACGAGACTCGCGGACTCTTACGCCGCTCAACAGAAAGAACATTTAGGTGAATTACTCAGGGTATCTCAAGTCAAGAGGTGGTAAGCAGTGAGTGGGTTATCAGGTTATTAGGATATCAGGTAGCAGAATATCAGGGTATCAGGATAACAGGCAAGCAGGAAATCATGAAAAGACAAATTTATGCTGTGCATTTATCCTGATAACCTGGCATCCTGTATTCCATTAATATGGATATCCGCCGTGGGCGGACTTCTAACAGGCATAACTCAAAGCTCAATAATAACTTGATTTATTTCTGATTATGACTGAGCTGGTAAAGAATGTTTCTATCAGTGTTTTTTTCCCCTGCTATAATGAACAGGCTAACCTCGCCCGCGTAATTAAACAGGCTCTTGCCGTCTTAGAGAATCTGAAAGCCGACTTCGAGATAATTATCGTTGACGATGGTAGTTCCGACAGCACGGGCCAAATTGCCGACGAGCTCGCTGGCCAAAACAGCGGGGTAAAAGTGGTGCATCATCGGACCAATCTCGGTTACGGAGCAGCCTTGCAATCCGGCTTCAAAGCGGCAACAAAAGAGCTTGTCTTTTATACGGACGGCGACGGCCAATTCGATATTAACGAAATGCCGCCGCTGCTGGGATTGATGGAACACTACGATATTGTTAGCTGCTATCGACTGAACCGTCAGGATAATCTCATACGCAAAATCAATGGCTGGTGCTGGACGAAACTGGTTTGCCTGCTGTTCGGTATAAAAGTCCGCGACATCGACTGTGCTTTCAAGTTATACAAAAGGGAAATTTTTGATAACATTAAACTGGTAAGCACCGGCGCCCTTATCGACGCTGAAATTTTGGCCCGGGCGGTTCGCAAAGGTTATCGTATAACGCAGCAAGGCATACATCATTATCCACGGACAGCGGGTTCGCAAACCGGTGCGAATTTGCGGGTAATTCTCCGTGCGTTCAAAGAGCTGTTGAAGCTGCGAATCCACATCCGCAGGGGAAATTGACTATCAAAACGAGATACGACATACGCGAGATAACACACGAAATATGGCCTTAAAAGCAATTATCTTCCAGCGGCTAATGTATCGAATGGGGCTTGTACTGTTGGTCTGGATACTTTCGGGGTGTGGGCCGCAATCAGCGCAGCTTCAAACATACATGCGACCGGAACTGCTGTATTTGAATCCTCAGCCATATAGTCGTCTATATGTTGAGGTCGATACAATAGAAGGCATCGAGGTGCCGGACCAATGGCTTGATGAATTGAAGGCTTTTGTGGGTAAGTACTGCAGCAAGCCTGATGGGATTGAAATAGTCAGGGATAAGCCTGTCCCCATCTCCGAGATTGAGGGATTGCCATTCAGCCTTGCATCAATATTGTGCATTGACGGCCCACGTCCCGATAGTAGAGAAGAACAACCTGCATATATGCATGTCTTCTTCTATGATAGAGATTTGGGACTTAGGGCTAAAGCAAGGGCGGCACATGTTTTAATTTTTTGTCCGTGTGGGATTTTCTTAGACGTCGGCTACTTAAGGATCTCTAAAGGCAAAGCAGAAAAGTTTATGCTCAAACACGAAGCGGGACATGTATTAGGTTTGTGCAAAAATACTGCACACGGTGATGGAGCACATTGTCGAAACCATGGGTGCCTGATGAATGCGAGTCCTGGTCTCTTCTCACAGCTTGGGCTTTTTGTGGGTTTTCCAATAGACCGCCAATTATGTGCCGATTGCCGGTATGATATCGAGGTTAGTAAGTCTGAGAATATTGGTTCAAATCTCGTATTCAAGGGCCCATTTCTGATACGGCGGGAAGATGGGTATTCCGTAGCATCTTTGCCATATTGTGACTGGATAATACCGGCGCCTGTGGAAAGTGTGCTCGATTGGAAGGACGCATTGTCTCACATAAAGGATAAGATTAAAGAAGCATACAGAATCACTTTGAACGAAGACCGTGAGTTAAAAAAAGTTAGGTGGTATGTTAGGGGCTTATATAGTCTCCCCAATGAGGATGCTTCCCCAGAGAGCGTGATAGACAAACTGTCTATCCTGACAAGAGCAGCCGACGATCCATCTCCGCCTGTCAAGAGTTATGCTATCGTTAAGCTAAAAGAATTCGAACAAGAGGAAAAGCAAAAGAGGTAGACAGAACAATCCTGCGAGATGGCATAAGGTCCGAGTAGGGGGACAGACCTTATATGTCAAGCTCGTTGCAAAATCGGTACAAAACTGGTATTATTCCAGAGATATTATGAACGAAGGAAAGGTCAATCTGTTTATCTACGGCTCGCTGCGGGACCGCAGAATCTTCCAATCGGTCAGCGGCTTAAGTTTTACCAGAAGGGCCTCTAAAATTGACAATGAGACCCTTTGGGCCGAACCAGCATTCCTTCCACATTATCGAAAAGTCAGCCCGGACAATGTCTATTTCTATGCCGTGGCAGCTCCATCTTCAAAAATTGAAGGCCTGGTGGTTTATGATATTCCCGCCTGGGCAATGGCTGAAATCGACAGGTATGAAGGCAAGCGTTATAAAAGAGAAATGGTACAAATCAACACGGCAAATGGTCCGGTCGATGCCCAGGCTTACCTGGTAACTCACAGTTCAATGGCAAAGCGTTTTGGTGACAGGTTCCACGTTAACCTGATACACGAGCTTTGGCTGCGAAAACGCATTGAGAAATTTATCAAAAGGCACACTCGCCCCGGCGAACGCACGGCAGATGCAGAATCGGAACGCCGAGCCGACCGGGAGCTGCTCGCAACCACAGAACGCGACCTGGTCATGAGCCATTATCACACCGATGCCGTTAGTGATTATTATCTTGAACACGAGCTCGACCGGCCCCGGCCGAGCATAAAACACTTATACAGCGACCCCCAGGCCAGGCCGTTTATGAAAAACTATTTAGCTTTGGTTATAAAGCAGGTCCTGCTCAGTCAGCTCGAAGAACAAATCCAGTCCAGGTACCGCTTTGAACTCGAGCATATGCGTATTTCAGAAAGATATTTTAAGCGGTCGGTTAGTGTGCTTGCGGCTTTGCAAATGGTAAATGCAAACAGCAGAGCAGTTGATATGATTATTGAGAGAAGCCTTCAAACAATGCCGTGTGACAAACACGACCTCATTGACTATATCAAATACGCCGTACGCGCGGCGAGAAGTATGTTTGATGCTCGCATTGCACGTGCAAAGCTGACACGAATTCATTCGAATCTTCAGCCTGGTCTGGTTCCACTGGGTATTGAGATTGAACTGAGTAATCTTGGTCCTGCGGCTGTCGAACCACAGAGAAGCATTCAGAAAAAGATTGACCCTGTTTATGACGGATTTAAGTATTTCTATGATTTTCGCCTTGATGTTTTATCCTGGAAACTCGGAGGCTATATCGACGACCACACAGGCTCAACCGACCAGGCGCGGCGGTCCGGTTTTTTGGAGCTTGCTCCGGGAAGACTGAATATCCGCGGCGAACTGTCCCGGCCGGCAACTGCAGACCCGTGGCTTCTTAATCAGTTGATACATGAGATTGTCAATTTCTATGACGTTCGCCCCCATAGTTTGCATCTTTCTTTCCAGCTTCGAAAAAACCAGCTCGGCAATCAAAAAATTCTACCTTTGGGTTTTGTCAAGTGCCTGCTTGTGCTCGGCGGTGGTCCTGAACTAAAGGGCACCGGCAGACTGTGGGTTTCCAGAATGGGCTACGATGAGATAACCCAGTATCCCGATGCTGCATTTGGCGGCACCGAACGTCGGGATGAAGAGCTGGTGTTTGCCAGAACCAGCAAGCGCAGATGGTACCTGGGCGCAGACACCATTGCAGACAAACCCCCGGCCCAGGCAACAACGCATGTCCAGCAGTATAAGTTTATTCGTCTGGAACAAAGAGCCAACTATGAGCCGTTAATCTTGTGTCTTAAGGGTCTGCAGCTGGCCTACAATCCCGCGGATTATTTGACTACCGAACAATTAAGGAGCAGCCGAAAATTACAGCGGCAGTATGAGCACTTAAAGCAATGGGCTGCCGAACCTACAGAAATCAGCCCACAGACAATAAGCAAATTCTTAAAAACCGTCCAAAGTGGCTTGATGAACGAAGGACATCGCCGGCCTGCTCACAAATTGCATTACATAGATTGGGTACTAAGCGCTATCGACGTGCAACTGCGCATGTTTAACAAGCAAGTAAGACTCAAGACCTAAGACTCCAGAGTTTGGTCTGTGGTCTTTGGTCTGATATTCTGAAGGCCGTGGGCCCCTGGGGACCCACGGCCAACCGAAGTTGCATATACACACGCCCCCCCCTCTCTCAAAGATTTCGGCAACGTATATACGAATATAAGTTAGCAATTAAGAACAGTAGAGCTAATACTACTCTGCGAAGTCGCTTCGTCCTTCGCAGCAGGACTGCTACGGAGAAGGACTACATAGCACGAGTTAGTCTCGTTGTTTAGCTGTCAGTTCGAAGTTGCCTTTCCTCAATCTTTTGTTTTATGAACTTTGCTGTGCGCCAGGCAGCGTCCTTGCCGAAGTCAATGCACTTGTGTATCCCTGTATTAAAAGATTTTACGAACTCATCTGATTTGAATTCCGAAAATACAGAGCTTTTTTCTCCTGCCGTTTTGCTTCTCAAAAACGAATTAGCGGAGGCATTGGCTTTATTCTCAGGTACTGGTGCCAAAGTGTAAATCGCAGTAGCAAAGCCGGCGAAATAGACTATCAGCAGAAAAACGAATTTGATTCTCCAACCTCTCATAAAGATTCTCCCTTCCTAAGACGCATTTTATCGGCCATCCCCCCCGCTGACCTTTTTGATTTGCCTCAATTAAAATTTAACATAAAAATCCGTAAATGCCAAGCGCAAAATGCGAAAACTGTGCTATTTATTTTGGCAAGCGATTTTAAGTTCATTTTGGCCTTTGAAGAAATTGGGTTTGAATTGGGTTTGTTTTTTTGGGGCCGGAAGGTGGTTTCATTTTCATAATCCTCTATAACATATAAGTTTACGTTCATTTTGGGCTTTTCGGAAATTGGGTTTGAATTGGGTTTGTTTTTTCGGACTGAAAAATCATCGTATTTTATGTAATCCTTTGTTATAATTGAGTTTACGTTCATTTTGGCTCTACGGAAATTGGGTTTGATTGGGTTTGAATTGGGTTTGTTTTTTTGCCCCGCCAGCGGGATAAAAATTTTATATTCCTTTGTGTAATAAATATTTACGTCCATTTTGGTATCCTGGAAATTGGGTTTGTTTTGCATAAAAAGTAGCTGATTTGTAGAGGGTTCTCGACAGATGTAGTGCCTTATAGGCACGTAAATATCTGCTGCCTTATAGGCAGATAGTAAATAACTGGATTCTCGATGGTTGTGATAGTTCATTCGTTAATTTAGTTAATATGGTTAATTTGGTTAAATAGTTAAGCTATAATCTGGATCCCCGACTACGACATTCGGGGACAAGCTTTGCGGGGCCTTCTGGCGGGTATCTTCGCCTACTGGCGGTTTATGTTTGCCTTTCGGTAAACATACGGGTATTTTAACAATGTTTCAAACAATAGTCAACAAAAAAACGGCCAAAAAAGAAATTTTTTTGCCCGCCCTTATTCCTATTGAAATCCGAACTCTATACTGTATAATCTCCCTAAAGTGTGCGGATTTCCTTGTGTTGACGGGAATTGCGGTTTTGTTTCGTAATGCGTGTTGCGTATTGCGTATGTAGTTAGAGGAGCCCTGGGGGGCTCTTTTTGATTTGACGGATTAGAAAGTTTTGGGTAGTCTTATTAGCAGTAGATTGGAAGACGGATATAGCCGTTGCGGCCACAGGAAAGGGACCGGGGTCATACAGGAGTTCCGGTGGATTTCTAAGAACCGCTTTGAGCAGCGAATAGGTATAAAAATATGAGATTAAAAAAATTAAATACAAAGAACTTTAGTTTTACTGTCTAATTTCATTTTCGTTCTTTAACCCTTAGTGGAGCCAATAACTTATGTCGCTTATAATGATGAAAACGAGCCAGCTCTCTCCGCTTGCTTTTGCGCTTTACAAAACGTATTGCCCAG
>Ga0209979_1001552_pt1 | contig 24819 bp, 21 predicted proteins | sample AnhtaG_FD_183114 | JGI IMG/M metagenome (GOLD analysis project Ga0209979, IMG submission 183114) | Deep subsurface microbial communities from Anholt, Denmark to uncover new lineages of life (NeLLi) - Anholt_01485 metaG (SPAdes) (version 2) | ecosystem: Environmental > Aquatic > Marine > Oceanic...
ACTGTACGCCAAGTACGTGGGCATGTGAGCAGAGGATCGAGATGATCTACTTGGATAACGCAGCAACATCGTGGCCCAAGCCGGAGGCCGTCTACCAGACGATGGACACGTTCCTCCGCGAGAAGGGAGCTAACCCTGGCCGCTCGGGCCATGATATGGCGGTCGCGGCAGAGAAGGTGATGGAGGAGACGAGGGTGCTCCTGGCCCGCCTGCTCAACGCCGCCGACGAGAAGGACATTATCTTTACTCTGAACTGCACCGATTCGTTGAACCTGGCCCTGAAGGGCCTCCTCAAGCCGGGAGATCACGTGATAACCAGCTCGATAAGCCATAACTCCCTGACGCGCCCGCTGCGAAAGCTGGAGCACGGGGGAGTCAGAGTTACCAGGCTACTTCCTTGCTCCGAGGAGGGTTTTGTCTCGCCGGCGGACATCGAGCAGGCCATCGAGCCGAACACGCGGCTGATCGCCGTGACCCATGCCTCCAACGTGAGCGGGGTCATACAGCCCATTGGGGAGTTTGGCGAGGTGGCAAAGAGGCACGACATCATCCTTCTGGTGGACGCGGCTCAGACAGCCGGCGCGCTGCCAATCGATGTTCAGGCTGCAAACGTCGATCTCTTGGCCGTCACGGGCCACAAGGGGCTATTGGGCCCAACGGGAACCGGCGGGCTATATATCAGCAAGCGGGTGGAGTTGGGAACGCTGAAGGAAGGCGGCACCGGAACCGTCTCGGAGTCGGAGGAGCAGCCTTCCGGCCGGCCGCACATGTATGAGAGCGGAACGCCGAACACGGTAGGCATCGCCGGACTGGGAGCCGGGCTCCGATACGTGATGTCGAGGACTTTGGCGGATATCCAGATGCACAAGAAGACATTGCTCGACCGCCTGCTGGACGGACTGGCGGCCATTGCCGGCGTCACCGTCTACGGTCCCAGAGACAGAACGAGGCGCCTTTCAGTTGTTCCTTTCAACATCGAAGGATGGAGCCCGGATGAGGTTGGAGCCGTCCTTGACCAGGCCTTCGATATCAAGGTCAGAACCGGACTTCACTGCGCTCCCGCAGCTCACAAGGTTCTCGGCACGTATCCCCACGGGACCGTGCGCGTGAGCGTGGGGTGCTTTAATGCGTTGGCCGAAATTGACTTTCTTCTTGAGGCTCTGGCAAAGATCGCTGGGGCAGAGCCGGCAACGCTCGCGGCTGGCGAGATTCGGTAATGTACGATACTCCTTTGCTAGCCTAGGAGGGAGTGGTGCAAGCTATGGGAAAGATCGCCAATGATATCACGGAGCTCATAGGCAATACCCCGCTCGTCCGCCTGAACAAGATGGCCCAGGGACTGGAGGCCACAGTGGTGGCAAAGCTGGAAGCCTGGAATCCCTGCGGCAGCGTCAAGGACAGGATCGGCGTCTCCATGATCGAGGCGGCCGAGAAGGCTGGCCATATCACCAAGGATACGGTGATCGTCGAGCCGACAAGCGGCAACACCGGCATAGCCCTGGCCTTCGTCTGCGCTGCCAAGGGCTACGAGCTCATCCTCACCATGCCCGACACCATGTCTGTCGAGCGGAGGCAGCTTCTCGCCGTTTTTGGGGCAGAGCTTGTTCTCACCCCCGGATCGGAGGGAATGCCAGGCGCCGTGAGGAAAGCCGAGGAGATCGTCGCCAGCCATCCCAAGGCCTTCATGCCACAACAGTTCAAGAATCCCGCTAACCCCCTGATCCACCGTGAGACCACGGCCGAAGAGATATGGCGCGACACCGATGGTCAGGTGGACATCCTGGTATCTGGGGTGGGGACAGGAGGAACGATCACCGGGGTGGCCGAGGTCATCAAGAAAAGGAAGCCAGAGTTCAAAGCCATCGCTGTTGAGCCGGTGGACTCGCCAGTCCTTTCCGGCGGCAAGGCAGGCCCCCACAAGATCCAGGGCATCGGGGCTGGCTTCGTGCCGGAAGTGCTAAACCTGGATCTGGTCGATGAGATCATCAAGGTCAGCAATGAGGACGCCGGAGAGGTGACCAGGCAGTTGGCCAGGCAAGAAGGGATACTGGCGGGGATATCGTCCGGGGCGGCGGCCTGGGCAGCCCTGGAGGTGGCCAAGAGACCTGAGAACAAGGGAAAGCTGATCGTAACGGTTCTCCCAGATACCGGCGAGCGCTATCTGACCACCTGGGTCTTCCAGCTAGAGAATTGAGCTTCGCAGAAATGTCTCAGCCTCTGTTCGTCATCGAAGACCTCCATGTAAGCGTAGAGGGCAATGAGATCCTCAAAGGGGTCAACCTAACCGTTGAGCGGGGCGAGGTGCACGCCCTCATGGGGCCCAACGGCTCCGGCAAGAGCACCCTGGCGCACACCCTCATGGGCCACCCCCGCTTTCAGGTAACCCAGGGGCGGGTGCTGCTCAAGGGCAAGGATATCCTTTCCCTGCCTACCGACGAGCGGGCCCGTCGAGGGATGTTCCTGGCCTTCCAGTACCCTGTGGAGATTCCCGGCGTGAAGGTGCGCCACTTCCTGCGCATGGCGGTCAAGGCCATCAAGGGCGAGGAGCCCTCGGTCACCGAGTTCCGCAAGCAGCTCTTCGAAAAGATGGCCCTTTTGGAGATGGACCGCTCCTTCTCCGAGCGCTACGTCAACGAGGGCTTCTCCGGCGGCGAGAAGAAGCGAAACGAGATCCTTCAGCTGGCCATGCTGGAGCCCGAGATGGCCGTCCTGGACGAGACCGACTCCGGCCTGGACATCGACGCCCTGCGGTCGGTGGCCAACGGCATGAACAAGCTGGCCGGGCCCCACATGGGGATGCTGCTGATCACCCACTACCAGCGCATACTGAACTACGTCGACCCTCATTTTGTACACGTCCTCTTCGGCGGCCGCATCGTACGCTCCGGCGGCATCGAGCTGGCTCAGGAGCTGGAGGCCAAGGGCTACGACTGGATTGCCGGGGAGGCAGTAACCTAGGTTAGAGGCAGAATGGCCAAGAAGACTATAGACATCCCCCAGGCTGACTACGCTCAGAAGTACGGCTTCCGCGACGCCGAGAAGCCCCTCTTTCGGGCCAGGCTGGGCCTATCGTCGGAGGTGGTAGAGGAGATCTCCTGGATGAAGGAGGAGCCTGCCTGGATGCGGGACCTTCGCCTGCGGGCTCTGGAGGTCTTCTGGAAGAAGCCCATGCCCACCTGGGGCGGCGACCTGTCGGGCATCAACTTCGACGAGATCTACTACTACGTGAAGCCTACCGACCGCCAGGCGCGCAACTGGGACGACGTCCCTCAATACATCAAACGAACGTTCGACAAGCTGGGCGTCCCGCAGGCCGAGCGGGAGTTCCTGGCCGGCGTGGGCGCTCAGTACGACTCGGAGGTCGTCTATCACAACCTGCGTGAGGAACTGGCCAAGCAGGGGGTCATCTTCCTGGACACCGACTCCGCCCTACGCGAGCACCCCGAGCTGTTTCAGGAGTACTTCGGCACGGTGGTGCCGCTGGCCGACAACAAGTTCGCCGCCCTCAACTCGGCGGTGTGGAGCGGCGGCAGCTTTATCTACGTGCCCGAGGGCGTTCAGGTGGACGTTCCGCTCCAGGCTTACTTTCGCATGAACGCCGAGAAGCTGGGCCAGTTCGAGCGCACCCTGATCATCGCCGAGCCGGGCAGCTACCTGCACTATGTGGAGGGCTGCACCGCCCCCATCTACAGCGCCGACTCCCTCCATGCAGCGGTGGTGGAGATCATCGTCAAGCCGGGTGCCCGCGTGCGCTACACCACCATCCAGAACTGGTCCACCAACGTCTACAACCTGGTGACGAAGCGGGCGGTGGCGTACCAGGACTCGATCGTGGAGTGGGTGGACGGTAACCTGGGCAGCAAGGTCAATATGAAGTATCCCGCCGTCTTCCTCATGGAGCCGGGGGCGCACGGTGAGATGCTTTCCCTGGCCTTCGCCGGCAAGGGCCAGCACCAGGACGCCGGCGCCAAGATGGTGCACGCCGCCCCGCACACCTCCTCGGTCGTCGTCTCCAAGTCCATCAGCAAGGACGGCGGTCGCAGCAGCTACCGCGGCCTGGTAAAGGTCTACCCGGGCAGCGTGGGAGCGAAGGCCAGCGTCCGCTGCGATGCCCTGATTCTGGACGATGAGTCCCGCTCCGATACCTACCCCTACATGGAGATCGACGAGCCCCAGGTAAGCATCAGCCACGAGGCGACGGTCAGCAAGATCGCCACCGAGCAGCTCTTCTATCTGATGAGCCGCGGCCTTAGCGAGACGGAGGCGGCGACGCTGATCGTCAGCGGCTTCATCGAGCCCGTCGTCAAGGAGCTGCCCATGGAGTATGCGGTAGAGCTGAACCGCCTCATCCAGCTCCAGATGGAGGGGGCAGTTGGCTAGGCTGGGGGCCGCTTTTCCCTCCCGCCAAGCCTAGCGCTAGACAGGGAGAGCGGGCATCTCCTTCGCCCCAGGGGGAAGGGAGCGATGCTCGCTCCTGAGCAAGAGGAATTGTGCCCTTGACTTCGATCATGAAACAGGCGGCGAAGGGCTTTTCCCGCCAGGTGGTGGAGGAGCTCTCTTCCCTGCGTAGCGAGCCGCCCTGGCTGTGCCAGCGCCGCCTGGAGGCCTGGCGGGTCTTCGAGGCCACGCCCATGCCCACGCCGCAGGACGAGGACTGGCGGCGCACCGATATCAGCGCCCTCGCCCTCGACGAGCTCCTGCCTTTCGCCGAAGCACCCTACCCTCAGGTGGATGGCATAGCCCAGTTGCCCCAGGAGGTACGTGCCCTGCTGGGCGAAGGCCAGCCGGAGGGCGGCCTCCTGGTTCAGCACGACTCGCAGGTCGTTCACGTCTCGCTGGCCGAGGAGGCGGCGAAGCAGGGGGTCATCTTCGCCAGCCTGGAGGAGGCCGTCCGCAAACAGCCGGAGCTGGTGGAGCGCTACTTCATGACCCGCTGCCTGTCTCCACAGCACGGCAAGTTCGCCGCTCTCCACGGCGCTCTCTGGAGCGGCGGCGTCTTCATCTATGTGCCCCAGGGGGTGGAGGTGGCCCTGCCCTTGCGGACCTGCCAGTGGCTGGCCAGGCCGGGGCTGGCCGTCTTCCCTCACACCCTCATCGTCTTGGAGGCGGGGAGCAAGCTCACCTTCATCGCCGAGCAGTTCTCGCCGGAGCTGGACGGCCAGGCCCTCTCCTGCGGTGCCAGCGAGGTCTATCTGCACGTGGGAGCGCACCTCCGCCACGTGGCGGTGCAGCAACTGGGGCGCCAGGTGTACAATATGGAGGCACAACGTCACCTACTGGAGGGGGACAGCAGGCTGGACTCCCTGGTCATCGGCCTTGGGGGAGAGCTCACCAAGTTCTTCGTGGAGAGCGTGCTGGAAGGCCCCAGGGCCAGCGCCCAGATGCGGGGTGTGATCTTCGGCGATGGCGACCAGCACTTCGACCACCAGACCTTGCAGGAGCACATCGCCCCTCACTGCTCCAGCGACCTGTTGTTCAAGGTGGTGGTGAAGGATCAGGCTATGTCAGTGCACCTGGGTATCGTGCGGGTGCACCGCGATGCGCTCGGCACTGACGCCGGGCAGACAGTGCGTAACCTCATCCTCAGCGAGGGGGCCAAAGCTCATCCCATCCTGCCTCTGGAGATCGAGGCCAGCGACATCAGGCGCTGTAGCCATGCGGCAACCGTCGGCCAGGTCGACGAGAACCAGCTCTTCTACCTGATGAGCCGTGGCCTCAGCCGCCAGGACGCCCAGAAGCTCATCGTGGATGGCTTCTTCGAGCCCATTCTGGAGGCGATCCCTCTGATGGCCATCCAGCATAGGCTGCGGCGGGCGGTGGACGAGAAGCTGGGGTTAGTGAAGCCATGAGCGAGTTCATCAAGGTAGCGGAGACCAGCGACATCCCGGCGGGGCGGGTGAAGGTGGTGCTTGTGGGCGATAGGCGCATCGCCCTGTGCAACGTGGACGGGCAGCTCTTCGCCATCGACGACCTCTGCACCCACGACGGCGGCCCCCTTGGTCAGGGAGACCTGCAGGACGACGTCATCGAGTGCCCCCGCCACGGCGCCCGCTTCAACGTCAGGACGGGCAAGGTGCTGGCCCTGCCCGCTGTCAAGGCTCTCAACACCTACCCCGTCGAGGTGGAGGGCAGCGAGATTCGGGTGGCCCTGCCATGACGCGCGCGCGGATGCGGACGGTGTTCGACGTACAGGCCATCCGCCGGGATTTCCCCATCCTTGGTCGCCAGGTGCATGGCAAGCCGCTGGTCTATCTGGACAACGCGGCCACCACCCAGAAGCCCCGGGCGGTCATCGAGGCCCTGGTCCACTTCTACGAGCACCAGAACGCCAACATCCACAGGGCCATCCACACCCTGGGTGAGGAGGCCACCGTCGCCTATGAGGAGACGCGGGCCAAGGTCTCTCGCTTCATCAATGCGCCCCGACCGGAGAACATCGTCTTCACCCGCAGCGCCACCGAGGCCCTGAATCTGGTGGCCTCGGCTTGGGGACGGGCCAACGTGAGGCAGGGGGACGAGATCGTCCTCACCCAGATGGAGCATCACAGCAACATGGTTCCCTGGCAGCGCCTGGCCCAGGAGGTGAGGGCCACCGTCAAGTACATAGACGTCACCGACGAGGGGGCCCTCGACCTGGACAACTTGAACGATATTATCACCGAGAAGACCAAGCTGGTGAGCGTGACTCAGGTCTCCAACGCCTTCGGCACCATCAATCCCCTGGGCAAGATCATCGCGGCGGCCCATCGGCGGGGTGCCCTGGCGGTGGTGGATGCGGCTCAGAGCATGCCTCACATGCCGGTGGACGTTCAGGCCATGGACTGCGACTTCCTGGCCTTTTCCGGTCACAAGATGCTGGGCCCCACGGGCGTGGGCGTCCTCTACGCCCGCTACGATCTGCTGGAAGCGATGGAGCCCTACCAGAGCGGCGGGGAGATGATCAGCCGCGTGCGCCTGGAGGGTGCCACCTGGAACGACGTGCCCTGGAAGTTCGAGGCGGGCACCCCTAACATCGCCGGCGTCATCGCTTTTGGCGCCGCCCTGGACTATCTTTCCGCCCTGGGCATGGACAACGTCCGGACCCACGAGCAGGAGCTGACTGCCTACGCCCTCGGCCGCCTTCGCCGGCTGGAAGATATCATTAGTTACGGCCCCCAGGACTCCTCTCAGCGGGGCGGCGTGGTGTCCTTTAACTACCCGGACATCCACGCTCACGATGTGGGGACGATCCTGGACCGTGCGGGTGTGGCTATCAGAGGCGGCCACCACTGCGCTCAGCCGTTGATGCGCCGCTTCGATATAGCCGGCACCGCCCGCGCCAGCTTCTACATCTACAATACCCTTGAGGAGGTGGATGCCCTCGTCGAGGGTATTGAGAAAGCGAGAGCCTTCTTCAGCCATGACCGTTAATAGAGATGTCGAGCTGGATGAGCTCTATCGGGAGATCATCCTCGACCACTATCGCAGCCCCCGCAATCGCGGCTCCCTCGACCAGCCCAGCGCCACCAGCGAGGGCGACAATCCTCTCTGCGGCGACGAGGTGAGGATCGATCTGGCGATTCGCGACGGTCGCGTCTCCGACGTGCGTTTTGTGGCCAAGGGCTGCTCCATCAGCCAGGCCTCGGCCTCCATGATGACCGAGGCCATAAAGGGCCGCAGCCTGGAGGAAGTCGAGTCTCTCTTCGAGATGTTCAAGGGCATGATGTACAGTGCGGACGAGGTGGACGTGGAGGCGCTGGGCGACCTGGAGGCCCTTCAGGGGGTGCGCAAGTTCCCGGTGCGGGTCAAGTGCGCCACCCTGGCCTGGAACACCCTGGAGGAGGCCCTGGAGGAGTTCAGCAAAGGCCAGGGCTAGCTCACGGGCGGTGGCGCCTCGAGAGGGAAGCGAGGGCAGGAGGAATGCTCCTGCCTTTCTTGCTCTGGAGGGTCTCTACTAGGGGAAGCGGAAGGTTGCGAAGTCTTGAGCGACCAGCACACCTTCCAGGCCGCTGACATCGGGCTCTGCCTGCAGGTGGGTGAGGATGATGGTGGTGGACGGTGGCGGCCGTCTTGACAACTCCGCCATCCTTGCGCATCATAGGGGCATTCCCAACCGAGCCTACCGCGGAAGGAGGGTGCCGATGCTCGGTCCCTATACGATTCTCGATCTCACGGACGACCGCGGCGAGTTGGCGGCGATGGTGCTGGGTGACCTGGGTGCCGACGTCATCAAGGTCGAGCCGCCCCAAGGCTCATCCAGTCGGCGGATGGGGCCCTTCCTGGAGGGCGCTCCCGAGCCGGAGCGCAGCCTTCATTTCTTCGCCTTCAACCGCAACAAGCGGGGAATCACCCTCGACCTGACGACAGAGGCGGGCCGCAGCGTCCTCCTGCGCCTGGTGGAGAAGGCCGACTTCCTCATCGAATCGGCGCGGCCCGGCGGGATGGATGAGCTGGGGCTGGGCTTCGACGCCCTGCGCCAGGTCAATCCGCGCCTGGTCTACGTCGCCATCACCGCCTTCGGGCGGGACGGACCTCACGCCGACTTCGCCGCCAGTGACCTGACGCTGGCGGCCATGGGCGGGTCCATGAGCCTTCAGGGCGACCCCGGCCGACCGCCGGTGCGAATCACGGTGCCACAGGTATGGCTCCACGCCTCGGCGGAGGCAGCGGTGGGCGCCCTGACTGCCCACGCCCGTATGCTGCGCACCGGCCAGGCTCAGTTCGTCGACGTGTCCGCTCAGACCGCCATGGTCTGGACCATGATGAACGCGATGGTCGCTCATGCCATCCAGGGCGTCGACTTCAACCGCGCGGGTTCGATGCTCCAGCTCGGCACCATCACGCTGCCCCTAGTGTACGAGTGTGCCGACGGCTATGTGGTCCTGGTGCCCAACGGCGCTGCGCTGGCGAAGGTAGTGTATTGGCTGGTGGAGGACGGCGTAGTGGCCGAGGAGTGGATCGAGGGCGAGGACTGGCTAACGTATGACGTTCGCCTGCTCCAAGAACAGCCGGTGCGTTACGGCCTGGAAGAGGTGGTGGAAGCGAATCAACGCTACGCTCTGGGCCACACCAAGCAGGAGCTGCTGGAGCGCGGGCTCCGAGAGGGCGTCACCATAGCGCCCGTGAACACCGTGGAGGACGTGGCCCGCTTCCGCCAGCTCGAGGAGCGCGGCTACTGGCTGACGGCGCCCCTGCCGGACGGACGCCAGGCGCCCGTGCCTGGCGTCTTCGCCCGCCTGACGGAGACGCCGATGACGGTTCGCCGCTGGGCGCCCAAGCTGGGCGAGCACAACAAGGAGATCCTGGGCGGAACCCTCGGCCTGTCCGCCCAGGAGATCGCCGCTGCCCGCGGCGCAGGGACGGCATAGGGGGTGGCCATGTCAGAGCAACTGCCATTTGATGGGATCAAGGTAGCCGACTTCTCCTGGATCATGGTCGGGCCCACCACCGCCAAGTACCTGGCCGACCACGGCGCGACCGTCGTTCGGGTGGAGACGGTGAGCCCGCCGGACCGCCTCCGCGCCGCCGGCCCCTTCAAGGACGGCGTGCCCGGCACTAATCGCTCCCAGTTCTTCGGCGACTTCAACACGTCCAAGCTCAGCCTGTCCTTGAACCTGAAGAACCCAACGGGCGTCGCCGTCGCCCGTCGCCTCATCGCCTGGGCGGACGTCTACATTGAGAGCTTCACCCCCGGCACGATGGACGATCTGGGCATCGGCTACGAGACGGCTCGCTCCCTCAACCCCTCCATCATCATGGCCAGTACCTGCCTCATGGGCCAGAGCGGTTCCGCCGCCGCTTTCGCTGGCTACGGATATCACGCCGGCGCCATCGCCGGCTTCTATGAGATCCTCGGCTGGCCGGATCGGGCCCCGAACGCTCCCTGGGTCGCCTACACCGATACCATCGCTCCCCGCCTTCTAGCGGCGACGATCATGGCCGCCCTGGACCATCGCCGCAGAACGGGCCAAGGCCAGCACATCGACGCTGCCCAGTTAGAGACGGCCTTACATTTTCTGGCGCCTCAGATCATCGACTTCAACGTCAGCGGTCGAGTGGTGTCCCGCGCCGGCAACCGGTCCGATACGATGGCCCCTCACGGCGCCTACCCCTGCAGTGGCGACGATCAGTGGTGCGCCATAGCCGTCGAGACCGATGAGCAGTGGGATGCTTTGCGCCGTGCCTTGGGCGATCCGGCCTGGGCCAGCGATGACAGATTCCGAACAGCCGAGGGCCGTCTCCGACACCAGGACGAGATCGATGGGCGCCTCGGCGAGTGGACCAGCGAGAGGGCGGCTCAAGAAGTGATGCATCTTCTCCAATCGGTGAGCGTGCCTGCGGCCGTCGTGCAACGGAGCAGCGATCTCCTGCGGGATCCCCAACTGGCCCACCGACGCTTCTTCCGCTACATGGATCACGCGGAAATGGGAAACATCCCCTACACCGGGCACCAGTTCCGCATCCGCGGCTACGAAAGCGGACCGCGCTTCCCGGCGCCGCTGCTGGGCGAGCACAACGAGTTGGTCCTGCGCGAGATCCTGGGCATGACGGACGAGGAGATCACGGAGGTGCTGGCAGCCGGGGCGATAGTCTAGAAGCGGCACAAGATGCCGCCCGCATCTCTTGCGGTGCCCGCCCGGCCGAGTCCGCACCGCCGCCGCACACGCCTACGCTCACGCCTTCCGCTGCCCTCCCCACCTCCTTTGCCGACGGCCGCAAGCAGCTCAAGGGCATCCCTGGCCGCCAGCGGATGTACGAGGTAGTGTGGCAAAGGCCATTTGCGCGGTGATAATCACAGCGTTAGGATAGTGCCGCTATGGAGCCGCGCATCCATCACCTCAGAGCAGGCCATCGCTGTTGTCAAGGAGTGGATTGCAGGCGGAACGGAGGCGAGGGCTGTGGAAGAGTTTGTTGATAATGTGCCGTGCGCCGGATACTACCAAGGAGGCGGCACGTGGGAGGTGAAGTGCCGCCTGCCGTGGATTCCTGTCGAAGGGTACTTCTTTCGCCTGTCCGAAGTCTCCGGCGAGGTACAGCCACAGACAGAAGCTACCCTGGCATTTGTCCGCCTGCTTCGCGGATGGGGTCACCTGCCCGAGCCCTAGAACACCCGCTGCGAGTCTTGAGCAACTAATTGATTCGTCCTTGGATGCCGCGGGCTTTGGCCTACGAAGGGTGAACCCCTAGACGAAGTTGTTCTCGGTCAGGAACTGAAGCAACCGCTCGGCCACGCTGTCTGGCGGCCCCTGGATGACGTCACCGTGCCGCTCCTCCATCCCACCGGAGACGATCTGTTGCCAGCGTTCCTCCGGCGAGAGGCTGCTATCGGGGATGAACAAGCCTTTGGTGATCGGCTTGGGCGGCGAGACGTTCACTACCTGAGCGCAGGAGCCCGCCTCGCCCACCTCGTCAGGGCGGAGGCCCAGGTCGGCGAGGCCACGGCGGGGGATTTTTGCCGCCAGTGACCGAAGAAGAGCACGTAGCTTCCGATAACGGGGGCAATTGATCCCCTCCTCGACGGCGAACAGGGCGGGCAGAGGACAGCGGAGCACCTCTCGTCGGCCTCGTTCCAGCCGGCGATGAACCAGCGCTTCGTTGTCCTCCACCTCCAGCTGGACAACACTAGTGACCGCTGGCAGGTCGAGAAGCTCGGCTAGCTGAGCGCCCACCTGTCCCGTATCGCCGTCGCTGGCCCTCTTGCCGCAGAGCACCACATCGGCGCCCACCTGCCTGATGGCGGCGGCCAGGATGCGAGCGGTGGCCAATGTGTCGGAGCCACGGAAGGCCTCGTCCCACAGGAGCAGCGTCTGGTCCGCCCCCAGGGCCAAGCAGCGACGCAGGACCGACTCGCTTTGGGGCGGGCCCATGCTGATGGCCGTCACGTCGCTGTCGGGGAAGCGATCCTTCAGGCGTAGGCCTTCCTCCAGGGCATACTCATCGGCCGGATTGAGGACGTGCCTCAGCCCCTCTTCCTCCAGAGCAGCGTGCCCCGACCTCACCGGCAGCGGCTCGCTGGTATCCACCACCCTGGCGACGCAAACAACCACCTTCATCGAGCTTGTCACCTCACGAGACCTGCCTGGCGCCAGGCACGTTGGCCAGCGTCCGCAGGACCTCCTCGTCCTCGGCTGTCCCCCGCTCCTGCCGCAATCGCTGCAACCGCTCGATCAGCGAGGGCAGCACCTGGTGCAGATCGCCCACTATCTTCAGGTCGGCTATCTGGAAGATAGGCGCCTGAGGGTCCTGGTCTATGGCGACTACAGCCCTGGAATCCCTCATCCCCACGACATGGTGATTCACGCCGGAGATGCCACAAGCGATGTATAGCCGGGGAGCGACAGTCTTGCCGCTGAGCCCCACCTGCCGCTCATAGAGGGCCCAGCCAGCGTCCACCGCCGGCCTGGAGGCGGCCACGGCAGCGCCCACAAGGTGAGCCAGCTGCTCCACCAGGTGGAAGCCCTCCCTGCTGCCCACGCCCCGCCCGCCAGCGACGATGATGTCCGCCTCGGTCACATCCAGAGACGAGGGAGGAATCTTGATCACCTCCTCCAGGCGGAGACGCAGGTCCTGGGGCGATAGGCTCACGTCCACTGCAATTACCTGTGCCTCACGGCTGGGGTCCAGGCGCTTGGCGGGCACCGCCCCCGCCTGAAGGGTGGCCATCTGGGGCCTGGCCTGAGGGCAGACGACGTTGCAGGAGGCTTTGCCGCCGTAGACCGGCCGGATCATCACCAGCAGGCCGTCCTCACTCAGGTCGACGCGGGTGCAATTGGAGGCCAGGCCTGTGCCCAGGCGAGCGGCCACCCGCGGCGCCAGGTCGCGCCCCTGATCGGTAGCCCCCCACAGGACGATAGAAGGCCGCTGGCCACGGATGAGGTCGACGAGAAGGGGAGTATAGGCGTCGGGATTGTAAGCGCCCAGGAGAGGGCTCTCGGCCAGATAGACCGTCTCGGCGCCGCACTGACCGAGAAGGGGAGCCAGGCCACGAACGTCATCGCCCAGGAGCACCGCTGCCGCTGACAGGCCCAGTCGATCGGCCAGCTCGCGGGCCCGCCCGAGGAGCTCCAGGGCGATATCCTCTACCTCGTCGCCGCTATGGTCGACGATAACCCACACGCCGCCCGTCGGTCCTGCTCGCATATCCCGATGCGGTCGCCGCCCTAGTGCGCCCGCTGGCCGGTGGCCCGGCCGATGGTGATCCACTCGCGCGGCTGACCGTCAGCCCCTCCTCAGTGGTACCTCCGTAGATTACCACCGATACTGAGGATCGCACGAGGATGCACTCTGTTCGAGCCCCATAGCGCCTCTGCCGCCAGAGTTGGGCCGCTCTGGTGGAGCAGCTGCGGTGCTTTGAGTCACGCGGCACGCAGGAGGGAAAGAGCGCCGCTGGTTGACAACGATTCTTGCCAGGGTTAACCTTCGCCTGCCAGCACCAGTCCCGTTGTTAGTACTAGGCACGTCTAGTATGGGGAATGTCCGTTAAGGAGGTCAAACTGTGCCGAGAGAAGAAGGGGGCAGCCAGGGACTCGAAAAGCAAGCGAAAGTGTATTCAATGCGGTTTCAGTCGCCTATCTTCGTCGCCCTGGCTGGCATGTTACTCATTCTAGCCATCATTGGAAGTGTCCTCTGGAATGTATATGCCTACGAGGTTGCAGAGCTGATGCGCGGTGAGCCGGAGGCGCCCCCCGGAAGCCTTCTTCACGCTTGGGAGGTAGAGGATATCGAAGACTTGGCGAACGTGTTCAGAATCGCTAGCTTAGGACTCGTGGCAATCTGGTCAGTGACTCTGCTGCTTGTGGCCATACTCACGTCGACTGGTCGTGTGATCCAGAAGGTAGCACTTAGCGACGCTGGGGTCGTGTTAAGCAGATTGGGCTTAGGGCCATGGGGCAGGCCGATAGTGATTCGCACAATAAGTGAAATGAAGGAAGTCAGCCGTGGCCGAGTCTTGAAGTTAGACGGCGTAACCCCGGAGGGCCGAAGGGTTACCAGGCAATTGACCAAGCAAGAGATCGGCGGGAAGAGATGGGAGGAGTTCAAGAACGACCTACAAGCCTATATCGCTGCAACCGACAAGGAATAGCCGGGAAAACACGCCGAGGCTCGCTTCTCCCTTCTCAATTGCCTTGGCCTATGCCACCGGCCATACATCAGCCGATTAGCCGCTTGCACGGCCTCGAAGGCCTGGCGAAGTTCTACGAGGTATTTGGTTCGCTCTCCCGGCTTGTGAGCCCGACAGTGAGGGCCTGACGCCAGCCGGCCAGAAAGGGGGAGAAGGCAGTGACCACCGCACCAGACAGGCCTCAAGTACAGTTCAAGCACCTCTTCACACCACTGAAGATCGGCACATTCACCGTCCGCAACCGCATCCTCAGCACCGCCCACCTTACCGGCTTCGCCGAGGGAGGCCTTCCATCCGAACGGCACCTGAACTACTGGGCGTCGAAGGCCAAAGGGGGCATCGGCCTCATCGTCACCGAGGACCAGGCCGTCCACCCCACCGCTGCCACCGACCCCTTCGTCATCCACGCCTACAGGGACGCATGCATCGAGCCCTTCCGGCGGATCGTCTCTGCCGTGCATGAGCACGGGGCCAAGCTAGTAGCCCAACTGTGGCACCCGGGCAGCATTTTCTACGGCGCGCGAGAGGGCAGCCTGCCCCTGTGGTCCAGTGGGGCCAACCCCGGCTCCTTCCACGCCGAGACCGCTCATGCCATGGAGGTTGAAGAGGTCAAGGAGATAGTTCAGGCGTTTGGCGACTCGGCGCGGCGAATGCGAGAGGCCGGCCTCGACGGCGTAGAGCTCATGGGCACCCATGGCTTCTTGATCGAGCAGTTCATGTCCCGTCGCACCAACCAGCGTAGCGATGAATACGGGGAGTCCGAGGAGAACCGCCTTCGCTTCATTCTCGAGGTGATCGATGCGGTGCGGGCTGCTGTGGGCTCCGACTTTACCCTGGGCTTGCGCATTAGCGGCGACCAGTTCCAGGGAGGTGGCCTAGGCCTCCAGGACATGAGAAGGATCATGCCCAAGCTAACCACCGCAGGCAAGCTGGACTACGTTAGCGTCACCGTTGGCGCCGGCGGTGCTCCCATCCCCCCCATGTACATGCCCGGCAGCCCCTTCGTCTACCTGGCCGCCGGGATCAAAGAGGTCGTGGACGTGCCGGTGTTCTGCGTCGGCCGCATTACCGACCCTGTGGTAGCCGAGGAGATCCTGGCCAAGAATCAGGCAGACATGGTGGGGATGACCCGCGCCAACCTGTGCGACCCCGAGTTGCCCAACAAGGCGCGGGAAGGGAGGCTAGACGAGATTCGCCGCTGTACCGGCTGCAACGATGGCTGCTGGGGCCGTATATACGAGACCCTCCCCATCACCTGCGCCATCAATCCCAGCGCGGGACGAGAGAAGGAGATGGAGATCACCCCCGCCCCGGTGAAGAAGAAGATCATGGTCATCGGCGCAGGCATCGCCGGCATGGAGGCAGCGCGGGTGGCGGCACTGCGAGGCCACTCCGTCTCCCTGTACGAGAAGGGTGAGCAGTTGGGAGGCCAGCTCCAGATCGCCGCCAAGGCCCCCGGCAGGCAGGACATGGCCGAGCCGGTGCGCTACTACGAGTACCAGTTCAAGCTGCTGGGGGTCGATGTCCACCTGGGCTGCACAGTGGATGAGAAGGCCATCGAGGAGGTCAACCCGGATGCGATCATCGTGGCCACCGGCGGACTGCCGGCCGCAGCCACCTTCGCTGGCGCAACGCAACCCAACGTAGTGCAGGCGCGGGACGTGCTAATGGGCAAGGCCCAAGCGGGCAAGAAGGTCGTCCTGTTCGCCCTGGACCGCGGAATGGAAAGCCTAACCACGGCTGACTTCCTGTCCGACCGCGGCTGTGAGGTAGAGGTGCTCGTACCGTGGGGGGCGATAGCGGGCTTCCAGGTAGAGCCACTGACCCTCGCTTTTGTGCTATCGCGGCTGTACATCAAGGGGGTTGCGCTCACCAACAGTATGCAGATAAAGGCCGTGCGGGAGAACACTGTGGTCGCCACCAACATCCTCACTCGCCAGGAGCGCACCATCGAAGAAGTGGACACCGTTGTGCTCGCCCTGGGCGGCGTGGCCAACGATAGCCTGTACAAGGCCCTCAAGGGCAAGGTGCCCGAACTCTACCTTGTTGGGCAGGCCCTGGCCCCCCGCAAGATGCTGGACTCCACCCTCGACGGACTTCGCATCGGCAGGATGGTGTAAAGTGAAGGAACTTCCAGGGGATCACCCAGTTCTAGTCAACTACTACTAACATCTTGGTAACCCGGCAGGTCGGTTCATCAGCAAAGAGCATCCTTCTTCAAAGCGTGGTTGAATGAGCACCAGGAATTCTGGAGGCAGGAAAGATGCTGGAGATCAAGCAATTAGCCATAGCCGTAGACGGTAGGGAAATTCTGCACGATATAAATCTGAGAATTGGAATTGGGGAGACACATATTCTCTTCGGTCCTAATGGCAGTGGCAAGACTACCCTCCTCATGGCGATAATGGGTTTCCCCAGGTACCGGGTAACTAAGGGCAACATCATCTTCAAAGGCAAGGACATAACTGGATTGCCTATAGATGAGAGAGCCCGCCTGGGAATCGGTATGTCCTTCCAGCGTCCTCCAGTGGTTCGTGGGGTAAAGACACACGATATGGTTGGTGTCTCCATGAAAGGCCGAGCGGCTGAAGCACGCATAGGGAGGCTGGCCGAGAGAGCCAATATGACCGAGCTTCTACATAGAGACATAAACTATGGTTTCTCAGGAGGTGAGATAAAGCGCTCTGAGCTAATGCAGCTATTGGCTCAAAGACCGCAGCTAACTTTACTGGACGAGCCTGAGTCTGGGGTTGACCTGGTAAGTATAGCCCTCATAGGCGAACTGATAAATGAGCTGCTGGAAAAGGATTGCCCAATGCGTAGCCGCAAGTGCGCGGGGCTTATCATCACCCATACCGGTCATATCCTGGACTATGTCAATGCCCGCACCGGCTATGTCATGCTTGACGGCAGGATTGGCTGTGAAGGAGACCCTCGTGAGATCCTGGCAACTGTTAAAGAAATGGGCTACAAGGAGTGTGCCAAGTGCCTGAGATGAATTCTTCCAAGACACACAGAGAGAGGGCCAAAGCAGCGTCAGACAAAGCAGCAGCTCTTGGTGAGGACATAGACCTAGATACTTATGCTGGCTCAGTCGAGGAACACCCATATCAGGCTGACCCATCGCAACTTCCTGCCGATGCCAAAGAAAGAATGCTGGAAGCGGGGGTTAGCCTAGATGACGTAGGCAAAAGATCAGGAACCTTCATCCAGATGGATAACACCCCAGTTCACAGCTCAAGCCGGCAAGAGGGTATAGAGCTAATGCCCACCAGCCAGGCTCTGGAGAAGTACGACTGGCTGCCTGATTACTGGTGGCAAGCAGTAGCTGTGGACAGTGACAAATATACCGCCCATGTCGAGCTCGGTCAGAGCGACGGCTATTTCATCAGAGCCCTGCCTGGTCACAAGACCATCTATCCAGTTCAGGCCTGCCTCTACCTAGCCAAGAACAGGCTAGCTCAGAATGTTCACAATATCATCATTGCCGAAGAGGGCTCTGAACTCCACATTATCACCGGATGTACCACGGCCTCCGAAAAGGACTACGGACTGCACCTGGGAGTTTCCGAGTTCTATATAAAGAGAGGGGCTAAGGTTACCTTCACCATGATACACAACTGGAACCCGGAGATAGCAGTTCGTCCCCGTACCGGCGTTATCGTTGAGCAGGATGGGGTATTCCTGAGCAATTACGTGATCATGAAGCCGGTCCGCTCACTACAGACCAATCCTTCAGCCAAGTGTGTGGGCGAAAATGCCACCGTCAGGTTTAACAGCGTTCTAGTCGCCGCTCCTAACTCGGTGATGGATGTTGGCTCCATGGTCTTCCTTAATGCCAAAGGATCGAGGACCGAGATAATATCACGGGCTATTACAACCGGGGGAGAGATTGTTGCCCGGGGCCATATAGAAGGCAACGCTCCTGAAGTCAAAGGGCACCTAGAGTGTCGTGGCCTGATTCTGCACGAAAAAGGTGTGATTCACGCCGTACCGGAACTAAAGGGCACGCTGGCCAGCATCGACCTGTCCCATGAAGCTGCTGTGGGCAAGATTGCTGAGGAGGAAGTAGAGTACCTGATGGCCCGGGGACTGACACGGGCCGAGGCTACGGCCACCATAGTCAGAGGCTTCCTCAGGGTAGACATTGAGGGGCTGCCAGCGATGCTCAGTGCCGAACTACAGCGGGCTATTGAAGCCAGCGAACAGGACCTTATGTGAGCAAAACGGCCTTCAAGGTTGTGAGTCGCTAGCGTTTCCCCGACTTTCTGGTCCCTTTTCTAATGGCGACTTTCGCCTGTGGGGTGCCGAAACCTCATCCGTATCTGGACGGTCTGAGCGCCAAGTCGCCTGGGCCGGCCTGCAGACCCGTCACCGCGCCAACGGCGATCAGATGACCAGCACTAGCCCATACCAGGAAACGCAGGGGATCGACTGCGCGGGGTACTCGGGTAGCACGAGATAGGTGGTCCACCCCGCCTTCTTGGCCGTCGCGAACACGTCCACCCCGCAAGCCTCCAAGGCCGGCCGGGGCTGCAAGTAGTGATTGCACATGCTGCCATCCAGTACCGGGCAGCGGGGCACGTTCTTGCCCTGGAACCAATCGGTCACCTGCTTGGCCGAGAACAGGCCGCACAGGCAACAGGGGCCACCCTTGAAGCCCATCGCCAGGTGATAGCCTCGATAGCCCGCCTCCGCTTCCACCATCCCTACGATTTCGTTCAGCTCGTTTACCCGCGTCCCCGACTCGCTAAGGAATTGGGGGTAGATGTACGATTCCACCGGCGGCATGTACCGCAGGAAGACACCGTACTCGTACCTGGAGACAATCGCCCGCATCTGCTCCGTGGTGGGCGAGTAGGGCGGACAGTTGGGACTGGAACCGTAGCCGAAACAGAGGGGGATGATGCATTTCCAGCGGACTCGCTCGTCCAGAACGATATCCTCGGCGGCGATGACGCACGCTTCCGTGCGGGCGTCCACGCCCCGCCGCTCGGCCACTTCAGCGCCCGCCTGGCAGGCGAACTCGGCCAGCGATTCCACATCGGCCCGCTCGGCTGCCCACTTGATCTCCGGCGCCTGCGGGCGATCCTGCTTGCGAGGCAGCGGCGTGCGCCGACCGAGCAGCGAGTCGCTCATCTCTCGTGTGGCCTCAGTGAGTCGCTTCTCTCGGGCTTCCATACTGATTGACCTCCTTCTCAGATTCTTGGGCCGTCTCCGCTAGCAATCGCGAAGTAACAATTGGCGTTCGGTGGATGAGGGGTCGTAGCCTCTCGGCCACCGCTCGAATCCGGGGCAGGTCAGGTCGATCCACGCTCACCAGTCTACCACCCCAGGAGCCGATTCGAACCTGTCGGTCTCCATTTCGGGCTCGCGCAGGTGAACTCGTTCCCAACGGCCAGAATGGCCTCAAAGGTCAACCCAAAGCCGCCATCGGCCACCTCCCAGCGGACTTGCTGACGATCTTGCGATTGTGTATAATAGAGGAAACATAATATGGCTGAACTCCGGTGCACGTCATCGGGGACGGGGGAACCAACCAGGTGGGGTGAATCTCCGAGTAGTTCGGAGTAGGCAATCTCCCTCTGCCGAACCCGTCAGCTAACCCCGTAGGCACTTAGGGAGAGGATAGTCTTGCTGGCGAAAGGCCTGGGGCTATGCCTCAGGCCTTTTTCTGTCTCCGGAAACAGTGGACTGTCACTCCTGATGGCAGAGGAGGCGTGAGAATGGCGAGGCAGTGGCGGCAAGGGCAGAAAGGCGCCGCAAACGGCGTTGGCGAGTTCAGAGGGCACATGGATCTGAGGCCGATCGAGATGAGAAATCCCGCGCTGGTGCGGGCAGGCCGCGAGGCGGTTGGAGTGGAGGGTACTCGACCCCCTCAGCACTCCGCGGCAGCTTTTCTAGGCGGCCCGACGTACCACACCTACAGACTTCACAATTTCCGCGATCTCCCACAGCTTCAGCTGCTCTCTTCTGAGGAGCAATTTGCCATCGAGGTCGTCGCTCAGGTCCTGCCTTTCAAGACAAACAGCTATGTCGTGGAGGAGCTCATCAACTGGGATGACGTCCCGCACGATCCGATATTCGTGCTGAACTTCCCGCAGCGCGAGATGCTCCTGCCACACCATTTCCAGGAGGTAGCAGACCTGCTGCGCAGCGGAGCAGACAAGTCAGAAATCGAGCAGGTGGCCAACCGGATCCGCCTGGAGCTCAATCCGCATCCCGCTGAGCAGATGAACCACAACGTTCCCACGCTCGGCGATACCAGGCTGACGGGGATGCAGCACAAGTACCACGAGACGGTTCTCTTCTTCCCCAGCGAGGGCCAGACATGTCACGCCTACTGCACGTTCTGCTTTCGCTGGCCCCAGTTCGTTGGCATGGACGAGCTGAAGTTCGCCATGCGCGAGACGGAACTGCTGGTCGACTACGTACGTGCCCACCCCGAAGTGACCGACGTACTGTTTACCGGCGGCGACCCAATGACCATGTGCACGCCCAAACTAGCATCCTATGTCGACGCCCTCCTGGAGGCGCACCTTCCCAACCTGCGCACCATTCGCATTGGCACCAAGGCCCTCAGCTACTGGCCGTATCGCTTCCTCACCAACGATGACGCCGGCGACGTGCTCGACCTTTTCAAGCGAATCACTGACGCCGGCATCCACCTCGCGTTCATGGCGCACTTCAACCATCCCCGAGAGCTGAGCACCGATGCCGTCAAGGAAGCGATCGCCCGCATCAGGGAGACCGGCGCAGAGATCAGGACGCAGTCGCCGCTCTTGCGGAACATCAATGACCGGCCCGAGATCTGGAGCGAGATGTGGCAGCAACAGGTGCAGCTCGGGTGCGTTCCCTACTACATGTTCGTCGCCCGTGACACCGGAGCGCGGCACTACTTCAGCGTACCGCTGGTGCGCGCCTGGGAGATCTTCCAGGAGGCCTACCAGCGCGTAAGCGGCCTCGCCCGCACCGTGCGGGGGCCGAGCATGTCCGCCGATCCCGGCAAAGTCGAGGTACTCGGGGTGACAAAGGTAGCCGGGAAGAAGGTCATTGCCCTGCGAATGCTGCAGGGCCGCAACCCTGACTGGGCAATGCGCCCGTTCTTCGCCAGGTACGACGCGAAGGCCACTTGGTTAAGCGACCTGCGGCCCGCCTTCGGCGAGGAGCGTTTCTTCTTCGAGGAGGAGCTGGAGCGGCGGTACCCTGTTCGCAAGGAGCGGCGTCACGGTCGACACCCTAATGGCCACCGGGCGGCCAGCGCTTCTGGGCGGAACGGGGGTCGATAATTTGTCAAATAATCTTCCTGTAGACCGCTAACCCCCTTCCCCTCCACGCGTTTCTATGGTTAGAATGGGATAGAGGTATAGTCGCCAAATCCCTCTTCGGGGGAGCGGGCGGACCGAACCAGTCGGTGAGTCTCGTCTAGGCGAGTAGGGCAAGCCTTTCAGCCCGAACCGATAGCTAAGCCCGCAGGCGTAGAAAGGCCTCACATTCCAAGAGGAGTGGGGTCTTTTTTGATCCCTCCCCGCGCGACGCGGAGGTGCCCCATGCTACAGGTTGCTTTGCACGTCGACCGCCAGGAAGACCCAAGGCCAAGGTCTACGGTCATAGCGCAGTCTCCCGAAGCCTGCGCCGATGACGTCTTGGTCGGCGGCTCTAACTCCGCCTTCGCGCTTCCGGTGAAGGTTTGCCTGGAACGGGGCTCGGGAAGTCGCGTCTGGGACGACAGCGGGCGTGAGTATATCGACTTCCTGCTCGCCTCCGGCCCTCTGATCCTAGGGCATGCCCACCCGCGAGTGTGCGAAGCCGTCGCCCGCCAACTCTCCAAAGGTTCCGCCTTCCACGCCCTCAACCGTCCGGCCCTGGAGCTCGCGACTCGCCTCGTGGAGATCCCCGGCTGCGTGGAGATGGTCCGCTTCGCCTCTACCGGGACGGAGGCGACCCTGCACGCGGTGCGACTGGCACGCGCTTACACCGGTCGCGACAAGGTGCTCATCTTCGCTGGCTCATACCACGGCAGCCACGACCTGTCGATTATCGGCCACCGCGGGGCGGCAAGAGCTGCCAGCGGTGGAGTACCAAGCAGTGCCATCGACGATGCGGTAGTTGCCAAATTCAATGATATCGGCAGCGTCGAGGAGAGCCTCGCCGTTCACGGCGCCTCCCTGGCGGCGGTCCTCGTTGAGCCCCAGCAACGTTCCCTCGATCCCTTGCCTGAGTTCCTGCCGCGCCTGGCTCAACTGTGCCGGTCGGCCGGTGTCATACTGATATTCGATGAAGTGCTCACGGGGTTCCGGCTGGCATTCGGCGGCGCCCAGGAATATTACGGCGTGGAGCCGGACCTGGTGTGCTACGGCAAGATCCTCGGCGGGGGCCTTCCTCTCTCAGCGGTGGGCGGCCGTCGCGAGATCATGCGTCTGGCCGACCCTGCACTGGCCTCCGCCCCGAACTTCGTTCACATCAGCGGGACGCTGAGCGGGAACCCTGTCTCGGCCGTAGCGGGGCTCGCGACCCTCGCCGAGCTGGAGGAACCAGGCGTCTACGAGCACCTCCACAGGTTGGGGAAGCGGCTTCGCACCGGCCTGGCGCAGCAGTTGAACGCCCACGGCGTCGCAGGCTCCGTGGTAGGGAGTGGCCCGATCGCGGCCGTCGAGTTCTCAGACCCGGGCCAGCCAGGATCGGGTCTGGCCCTCAGGGAGGCCGTGAACCGGAACCTCATCCTTCGGGGCGTGCTTGCCCAGTTGGAGACCAGGTTCTACGTCTCCCTCCTTCACACCGAGGCGGAAATCGACTTTGCCGTCGACGCCTTCGGTGCCGCAGTCCGAGCGACGATTGAGCGCGTTTCCGCTGCCGAGGCGGCCCCAGCAGTATAGCCCAAGAGCCACTCAAACCCGGGAGCATCATCGAGGCCGTGCCTGGAGCACGGATCCATACTCCGCTTGTGGGCTGCCAGAACCTAATCCGTATGTAGAGCATGAAACATTGGCGCCCCACGGGGACAACACGCGATCACGCCCCGGCTCTCTGATCGAAGCGTCTGGCGAAAAGGATACTTGCCATAGTGATCTTCAGCATTTGACCCGTGCCGCCTGCCACTCTCCAAGCGAGCGCGTCCCTGTGCATTCTCTCCACCGGAAACTCTTTGCTGTATCCATAGCCACCGAAAACCTGCATCGTTGCGTTGGTGACTTCAACAGCCATTTCATTGGCGTAACATTTTCCCATGGCAGACTCATACATCGAGGGAAAGCCTCTGCCGGCGCCAGTAGCAGCTCGATAGACGAGCAGGCGCGCGGCGTCCAGTTTCATGGCCATCTTCACGATCATGAACTGTATGTCTTGGAACTCGCATATCGGCCTGCCGAAGGCTTTTCGTTCGGTCGCGTAGGCCTTCGCCTCCTCCAGAGCTCCACCGGCAACGCCAAGACACATCGCGGCATTGCCACACCGCTCGAGATCGAATGTGGTCATCAGGTTCCTGAATCCGCCTGCTTCAATTACCACATTTTCCTTCGGAACCTTTACGTCCTCCAAAATCAGGTCGCATGACGGCATGCCTCGCAGCCCCATGAACTCTTCCTGCTTCCCGAACGTAAACCCCGAAGTTCCCTTCTCGACTATGACGGCTCCAATTCCCTTATATCCGGAAACGTCTCCGAAACGACAATAGACAAGATAGTGGCTGGCCTCTCCCCCTCCTGAGATGAACACCTTGCGCCCGTTGAGCAAATATCCATCCCCAGCTTCCACCAGCTTTGTGGACAGGGAGGTGAGATCCGATCCCGCCTCCGGCTCGGTCATGCTAACCGAGACGCTCAGTTCGCCTTTGCATACGCCGGGGATGATAGCGCTCTTCTGCTCTGGAGTCCCGAAGGCGTTGATGACCGTTACCGGACCTATATTCGACTCGAACACCGGGGTGGCTATCAGGGGGCTGAACTTCGCCAGTTGCTCGATAGCCAGTATGGCATTTATGCCCGGTTGACCGCCGCCGCCATACTCAGGCGACAAGGTCATTCCCAAAAGCCCCAACTCGGCATACTTTTTCACCAAATGCGCAGGAAACTCCCCGCTCCTGTCGATCTCCACCGCCAGTTTCTTGAAGTCCTCCCGCTTTCCCATAGTGCTCAGCATATCAACAAGCATGCGTTGTTCTTCGTTCAGATCAAAGTCCATGTCTTACTCCGTTGTGCTATCGCTAAGTGCGATTTCCCCCAGCGAAACCTGACTCTCCTAAATGATTGCTGTCAGTTCCTTGATGCTCCCCACTCTCTCAAGTTCAAGCGACAAACCGATTATCTTGTCCATAGTCTTCTCATCCTTTCGCCAGGCAAAACGCCTGACCTTGTCGACCACGTCCTCGGCGGTCATCGGGTCCCTCGGGTCCCCCTTTGGGATGTCAACCTGCTTCACTAGCGTCCGTCCACTCTTCAGCCTGATCTCCACCCGACTCGGGGTCGTGCCGGGATAGGCCATCGATAGTTCCGGGTCTACGTTGATCTTGACTTTCTCGGAAAGCTCAAGGATGGCGGAATCGGAAATTCGCTCCTCCTTTAGCTGCGCCGGCCCCATCTCTCCGTCGATCAGACAAGCGGCAACGACATACGGCAATGAAAACTGTGCCGAGACGAAGGTACTGTCCGCAGTTACACCTTTGCCGACCGCAACAGAGGCAATAGTGTAGGTGTAGACATCCACCGCTTCAATATCTTGCG
>Ga0209979_1001553_pt1 | contig 24818 bp, 9 predicted proteins | sample AnhtaG_FD_183114 | JGI IMG/M metagenome (GOLD analysis project Ga0209979, IMG submission 183114) | Deep subsurface microbial communities from Anholt, Denmark to uncover new lineages of life (NeLLi) - Anholt_01485 metaG (SPAdes) (version 2) | ecosystem: Environmental > Aquatic > Marine > Oceanic >...
ACACCCACCCCCACGCCCACGCCGACGCCTACACCCACACCCACGCCCACGCCCACGCCCACGCCTACACCCACACCCACACCCACGCCCACGCCCACGCCGACGCCTACACCCACACCCACCCCAACGCCAACGCCCACACCCACGCCGACGCCTACACCCACACCCACGCCCACGCCTACACCCACACCCACCCCAACGCCAACGCCCACACCCACACCCACACCCACACCCACGCCGACGCCCACACCCACACCCACACCCACGCCTACACCCACTCCCACGCCCACGCCTACACCCACACCCACGGCCGTCGTCCGCATCGGCTCGGATGCCAACATACCCTCAGGGGGTAGCACAATCGTGCCGGTCGAGGCCCTGGATGTCCCCGCGCCAGGGCTTGGCGCCTTCACCGTTGACATTAGTTACACCGGCAGTATCGTCACTCCTACCAGCTACGACGGTAACCCCAATGGCGACCTAAACATGGTCATCTGCAATCTCGACTTGGTCCCTGGCGCCACTATCAGCTGCACCGGGATATCGACGTCAGGTGCTCCAGGTGACTCGCTGCTGGCCAACATCACCTTCGAGGCCGTTGGCCAGCCAGGTGATTGCAGCTCCCTCAGCCTCGAGGTCGTGACATTTGCGGATCCGGACGGCAATGACATTCCTTTCAATCGCCAAGACGGTTCCTTGTGCGTGGCAGCCATAGGCACAAGTGCTAGTCACTGGGATGACCCAACTGCGGGAGTGTCCTTGGGGCAGACAACTGACGCTACGGTGGCGACGGGAGACAGCGGGCTGGCGTCGCTCCTCAGCCTTGTTCTGATCCCGCTCATGTTCCTGCCGCCGCTCATAATATCGGCGGTGGCGAAGCGTCCGCCGCAGCTTATCCAGAGACTTCTGGCTGGCGCCAATCGCAAATGAAACCAGCCACAGTCAGCCCAACCATCATTCTGGCCACCGAGGAGGCTAACGCCAGCGGCCCCACACCCACCACCATCACCTTCTCGGTGGCGGGTACCGTGAGCCTGAGGACAGTCCTACCCGCGCTGAGATCCTCGATTTGGCCGCCTCGGCTCGCAGGCGCAGCAGAACCGAAACCGCCGAGCATGGCGCTGCCGCATCGAGCCCAGCATGGAGGCTGTCTTCCAGGACCTCCAGGGATGGCTGCTCTCCAGCCAGCGGGACGCCGAGATAGCGACAGCGAACAGCCCTGCCGGGCCGAGGGTCTCGGCGCAAAGCGAGGGTCGCCCCGCCTCTGAGCCGGATTCCCTGATGGCCCGATGGAATTCTCTGCTGAGTACCATGGTTCACCCCTTGACCTCCTTCCTCCGGTTGAGCCTTTGCCTGCGGCGCCCGTAGTGGACGTCCGCCGGCGTGACGTTGGACAGGACTTGGTTATAGCAGCGACCAGGACCTGCGGCCTTGCCGGCTTCCGGCGGGTAGTCTCGCATGATCCATGAGGAGCCAGCGCGGGGAGCACGCTGTGGCAACGCTGGGGAGGCTATTCTCGAGCAAGAGGCAAAGGCATCCGACGGCCGCCGAGGTCGGGCCTTTAAGAAGATTGCGCTAGTAAGAATCTGCTCTCGATAGAAGTCCTTTCTACGAATAGACCTTGACAATTTACACCGTAGTAGTGTATACATTGCTACTGCGGACACGTGTTTGTCCGCCGGGCCGCCAGGATGGGTGGTGGCGCCGATGCTTGCCGGCGGCGAAGCGCTGCTCCCTGAAAAGGGAGAGGGATCGGTAGCGGTCTGCTACCGATTTGCATTTCTAGAGCCGCTCGGCTGGCGGGAAGGCTGAATAGGGAAAACGGCCCCGAACGGTGAGGCGCACTGCCGGGGCCAGCGCACAAGGTGGGTCACCCCGTGCATTTCTATTGTATGTCGGCCAGAAGGGAAGATAACTGACTAGACCGATGCACCGAACATCTGCGGTCCTGATGAAGATTGGAGGAGCCATGAAATGGTTCGTGGTTGTGCTACTTCTCCTGGCCGGTGTTCTTGGTTGCATTGCCTTGCTGGCTAGACCCGGCGCCGAAGCCTCCCCCGACGCAACGATCACCGTCGACAGCGTGGACGACAACGAGGGTCGGGACGGCATGATGACCTTGCGAGAGGCCATCATGCTGGCCACCGGCGACCTGGCCTGGGGTGACCTTGACTCCGGCGAGCAAGACAACGTGATCGGCACTCCCGGCTCCGGTGAGGCCGACACCATCGTCTTCGATCCGGGCGTCTTTCCGCCCGAGGGCCCCGAAGCGATCAACCTGGGTTGGACGCTGCCGCAATTGCACACGGGCGGCGACACCGTCGATGCCTCATCGGCTGGGGTGATCCTGGACGGTTTGAGCCAGTGGTTCGACTGCCTGCAGATAACCTCCAACGGCAACAGTGTGAAGGGCCTCCAGCTCCATGACTGCAACTGCGGCGTGCGCATCCACGGCGGCACCCAGAACAACACCGTCGGTGGCTCGACCGAGGCGGACCGCAACGTCCTCACAGGCAGCCACACTGGCGTCTGCATCCACGACGGGGGCACCAACGCCAACGTTGTCAAAGGGAACTACATCGGCACCGACCCCAGCGGCTCTCACGCCATCGGCAACGGGAATGGCGTGACGATCTGGGGTGGTGCTCACAACAACACCGTCGGCGGCAGCAGCGCCGGCGAGCGCAACCTTATCTCCGGTAACACCGGGAGCGGCGTGCTCATAAGCGGCGGGGGCACCAACGGCAACGTGGTCAAGGGTAACTACATCGGCACCGACGCCACCGCCGAGCAACCCGAGGGACACCCTATCCCCAACGGGAACGGCGTACAGATCAGCGACGGCGCCCAGGGCAACGTCATCGGCGGCGACAGCGAGGGCGAGCGCAACCTCATCTCCGGCAACATGTGGAGCGGCGTCTGGATCGGCGAGGGCGGCACGAACTACAACGTGGTCAGCGGCAACTACATCGGCACCGACGCCAGCGGCTACAACGACATGGGCAACGGCAACGGCGTCGAAATCTGCTGCGGTGCCCAGAACAACACCATCGGCGGCGGCAGCACCGAAGGCGAGCGCAACGTCATCTCCGGCAACAACTGGAACGGCGTCTGGATCGGCCACGGAGGCACCAACGGTAACGTCGTCAAGGGCAACTACATCGGCACCGATGCCAGCGGCTACAACGGCATCGGCAACGGCGCGTCCGGAGTCAGCATCTGCTGTGGCGCCAGCGACAACACCGTCGGCGGCAGCACCGAGGGTGAGCGGAACATCATCGTGGCCAATCGAGACAACGGTGTTGACATCGACGGGGCGGGCACCAACAACAACGTGGTGGTAGGCAACTACATCGGCACCACCGCCGACGGCTACGGTGGCCTGGGCAACGGTGGGGTTGGCGTGCGAATCTGGGGCGGCGCCCAGAACAATACCATCGGCGGCAGCGGCGCCGGCCAGCGGAACCTCATTTCGGCCAACCACTATGAGGGCGTTAGCATTGGGGAGGCGGGTACCAGCAGCAATGTGGTGATAGGCAACTACATCGGCACCGACGTCACCGGCGCCAATTGGCTGGGCAATGGGCGCGAGGGGGTGTGGATCGGCAACGCCGCCCAGTGGAACGTGATCGGTGGCAGTAGCCCCGGCGAGCGGAACCTTATCTCCGCCAACGAGTCGAACGGCGTGACCATCTCGGGCTGGGGCGCCAACAACAACGTCGTCAGGGGCAACTACATTGGCACCGACGCCAGCGGCAGCGTGCCGCTGGGCAACAATCAAGGCGGCGTATCGATCCACGGCGGTGCCCAGTACAACACCATCGGCGGCAGCAGCGAAGGCCAGCGCAACGTCATATCGGCCAATGGAGATGGGCCGGGTGTTTCCATCGGAGACGACGGCACGAACAACAACGAGGTGCTGGGCAACTACATCGGCACCGACGTCAGCGGCACCGTCGCCATGGGCAACAACGGCGGCGTGAACATATGCTGCGGCGCCCGCTATAACACCATCGGCGGCAGCAGCGAAGGCGAGCGCAACGTCATCTCCGGCAACAACTGGGGCGGAATCGGGATCGGCGATCAGGACACCAACGGCAACGAGGTGCTGGGCAACTACATCGGCACCGATGCCAGCGGCACCGTCGCCCTGCCCAATCACGGCGGCGTAAACATATGCTGCGGTGCCCAGAACAACAGGATCGGCGGCGGCGGGGCGGGTGAGGGCAACCTCATCTCCGGCAACTGGGACGAGGCCCTCTGGATCGGCAACGAGGGCACCCACAGCAACGTGGTGGAAGGCAACCTCATCGGCACCGATGCCAGCGGTACCGCCGCTCTGCCAAACGACGGCGGCGTGAACATATGCTGCGGCGCCCAGAACAACGCCATCGGCGGTAGCGGGCCGGGCGAGCGCAACGTTATCTCCGGGAACAACTGGAATGGAGTAACCATCGGCGGCTGGGACACCTATGGCAACGTCGTCAAGGGCAACTACATTGGGACAGATGCCAGCGGCGCCGTCGCTCTATCCAACGACACCGGCGTGAACATCTGCTGCGGTGCCCAGAATAACACCGTCGGCGGCAGCACTGCGGCCGAGCGGAACGTTATCTCCGGCAACACCGGGAGCGCCGTGTGGATCGGCAACTGGGACACCAACGAGAACGTGGTGCAGGGCAACTACATCGGCACCGATGCCAGCGCGTCCTACGCCGTTGGCAACGGCAACGGGGTGAGCATCAACGACAACGCCCAGAACAACGCCGTGGGCGGCGCCGGGCCCGGCGAAGGCAACATCATATCCGGCAACGAGGGCGACGGCATCTTCATCGACGGTGGAGGCGCCCACGGCAACGTCGTGCAGGGCAACCGCATCGGCACCGACCCCAGCGGAACAGCGGCCCTGCCCAACAGCACCGGCATCAACATCTGCTGCGGCGCCTACGACAACACCATCGGCGGCAGCACGCCGGAAGAGCGCAACATCATCTCCGGCAACTTCGGGCATGGCGTCAACATCCGCGGCGCTGGCCGCAACTGGGTGGCCGGCAACTACATCGGGACGGACATCGGCGGCACCACCGCCCTGCCCAACGGCAGTGGCGTGATGATTAGCTCCGGCGCCTACGACAATGCCATCGGCGGCGGCGGACCCGGCGAGGGCAATCTCATCTCGGGCAACCGCTGGCTGGGCATCTGGATCGCGCACGGCGACACCAATAGCAACGTGGTAGCCGGCAACTACGTTGGCACCGACGCCAGCGGCATGGCCGCGCTCCCCAACCAGGGTGCCGGCATCGTCTTGATAGACGGCCCCACCTGGAACCAGATCGGCGGGCCGACGCCGGAAGAGCGCAACATCATCTCTGGCAACAATGGCCTCGGGGTGGAGATCTGGTTCGAGGGAACCTCCGAGAACCTGATCGAGGGCAACTACATCGGCCTCAACGTCGCCGGGGACCCCCTCGGCAACCTCTACAGCGGGGTGCTCATCTACAACGGCGCCGACAATAACACTGTGCGGGGCAACGTCATCAGCGACAACGGCGGCCCGGGCGTGGCCCTCGACGGAATGCTGTACCGCCTCAGCGGCGGCGAAACGACAACCGAGCCCATCGCCATCGACGACCAACTGGAGGTGCTGGTCAACGGCCAGATGGTGTTTGTGCAGACCACGGGCACCGGTTGGGTGGATGCGCCCCACTTCCACGCCATGAGGGACGACACATTGGAGGTGCGCGCCTCCAGCACCGACGACGACTGCGGCAGCATCGGCCCGGTGTGGTTGGCCCACATCGGCACGGAGGAGTCGGTGCAGCTCACCGCCGGCGAGTCCGGCTGCGGGCCAGACGGGCTGTTCTGGAGCACCATCTACGCCATAGACGTCCCCGAGGACTATTGGAACGCCTGGAACAACGTCATCGAGGGCAACCGCATCGGTACCAATGTGGCCGGCGACGCGGCCATGCCCAACAATGGCCCCGGCATCGAGCTGGGCCGAGGCTCCGGCGGCACGGTGGTGGGCGTCCTCCAGAGGGAGGGCTGGGGTAGCCCCAACCTGATCAGCGGCAACAACGGCGAGGGCGTTCGCATCTGGGGGAGCCGGGACAACCACATCGGTGCCAACAACATAGGCACCGACCTCAGCGGTACCGTCGCCCTGCCCAACCACGGCCCCGGCATCCACATGCACCAGGGCGCCCACAACAACACTGTCGCTGGCAACGTCATAGCTGGCAACGATGGCGACGGCGTCCAATTGGAGCACGAGGACACCAACTGGAACCGCGTCGTGGGCAACCACATCGGCGTGGACGAGAGCGGCACCGCCCAGCTTGCCAACTGGGGCAACGGGGTGACCATCGAGTGGGGAGCATCAGGGAACAGCATCGGCGGGTCTGAGGAATGGGAGCGCAACATCATCACCGGCAACCAGGGCTGGGGCGTCCGCATCCACTCGGGCGCCGAGTCCAACTCCGTCTCTTACAACTACATCGGCCTGGACGCGGCGGGCATGCCGGGACTGCCCAGCAGCGGCGTATCGATCAGCAATGGTTCCTCCTACAACAACGTGTACGAAAACGTGATCAGCGACAACCCGGGCTCGGCCATCACCGTGGGCAGCCTGGAGTACATTCTGATGGGCAGCAACCCCGGGCCGATCCCCATCGAGCTCGACGACAGGTTGGAGATACTGGTCAACGGCGAAACGGTCTTCCTCGGAGACGCAGACGGGGGTCAGATCGGCACGCCAGGCTTCAGCGCCGTCCCCGGCGACACCATCGAGGTGCGAGCTTCCGACACCGACGACGACTGCGGCAGCATCGGTCCGGTGTGGCTGTACCACCTGGGGAGCTTTGAGCACGTCCAGCTCACGGCCGGCGCGGTGGGCTGCGGCGGCATCTTCTGGAGCACGACGCTGACCCTCGACTTCCCCGCCGAGGGTTGGATCACGGAGCACACCTGGATCTCGAACAACCTCATCGGCACCGACCCCTCCGGTGAGACGGCCGTGCCCAACGACGGACACGGAGTGGACCTGCGCGGCGCCTCCGAACGCGCCTCTCTCTATTGGAACACCATTGCCTTCAACAGCGGCGATGGCGTGCACGTAGACAGGTCCGTCGAGAACTACGTAAACTGGGAGAACTCGATCCACTCCAACGGCGGCCATGGCGTGTTCGTCGGCAGTTCCTATGGGAACTCCATAGGCTACAACGCCATCCACGATAACGCCGGCGACGGCGTGCGCATTGACGGGTCCCCCAGCAACTCCATCCGCGGGAACTCCATCCATTCCAACGCCGGCAAGGGCATCGAGAACATCAACGGCGGCAACAACGAGCTGCCGCCGCCGGTGCTCACCGGCGGTGGTTCGGTGACCGGCCTGTCCTGCCCCTACTGCTGGGTCGAGATCTTCTCCGACGACGAGGATGAAGGGGCAGTCTACGAGGGATCGACCATGGTCGCCGCGGACGGCACGTTCGTCTTCCCCGGCACGCCCTCCGGCCCCTACATCACTGCCACCGTGACGGACGGCGAGGGCAGCACGTCCGAGTTCTCGGCCCCGATTGTGCCGGTGGTCGTGCGGATGGGCTCCGGCTCGGCGCCGCCAGGGAACTCGGTGACGGTGACCCTGGACGTGGTCAACGTGCCGGAACCCGGCCTGGGCGCCTTCACCATCGACATCTCCTACGACGGCGGCATCGTTGCCCCCACCGACTTTGCCCCCGGTCCTGCCTTGGACGAGGTACTTTGCAACCTGGCCCACGCACCCGAGACGGTTCGCTGCACCGGAGTGCGCGCGGAGGCGGGGGCGGTGGGCAACCTGGCTCTAGTAGACCTGACCTTCGAGGTAGATGGTGGTGCTAGCCTGGGGTCGCAATCGCCGCTGACGGTGGCTGTGGTGACGCTCGCGGATGTGGACGGCCACGACATAGGGGCCGGCACCCAGGACGGAACGATTACCACCGGGCTCTGCGGCGACGTCAACTGCGACGGCATTGTGAGCGTGGTGGATGCCCTGTTCATACTTCAGTATGAGGTGGGTCTCAGAGATGGGAGCGACCAGTGCCCGGCGCCCTCGGGATACCTGTATCTGCCGGCGTGCGACGTCAATTGTGACGGCGCCTGCAATGTCGTCGATGCATTGTTCGTGCTCCAGTACGAGGTGGGTCTGCGACCCGAGCTGTGCGTATGCGGCGGGCCTTAGCACGACCGAGGAGGCGAGTAGGGAGAGAGCGTTATATCAGCCTACCGGACACGGAGCGTTGATGAGGAGGTAAGGCAATGCGGAGCACAATGTGTCGTTTCTTGGGCGCGGCAGCGCTATTGGCGCTGTTCGGCGCTCTCATAGGCGGCCTGGTACTCGCCGCAATAGGGGTCTCCGCCTGGGCTCTGATGCGCGCCCAAGACACCGCCCAGGCCCAGGGCGTCGTCACCACCCTGGCCATCGACATGGTGACCACCGGCAACGATGACCATACAGTGGGGGACATCGACCCTTGCATCCAGGTGAGCGCGGGCACAGACGTTGAGTTCGACGTGGTGCTGGACGCCATCCCCGCCGGCAGGGACCTCAAGGGTATTCAGTACTTCATGGGGTTCGACGCCACCAACCTGACCTTCACCGCCCAGACGAATCCAAAGACGGACTGCCCGCCGGCCGACAACATACAAATGATCTGCAGGGCGGCCACCAGCTGCACGGGCATGTTGGGCTGTCTGTTCCCGAGCGAGGCCGTGCCCGACCCGCCCGGCGGCCCTCCTGGCGACCCGACTCCTGAAGTGAACGTCCACACGATCTTCATCGCCGAGAGTACCGCGGGTGTCATCGTCGGTGGCGGCGGCGACGCGCACGGCACCCTCGGCGGTGTGCTCGGCCGCTACACCATCGACACCACCGGCGCGCCGTCCGGTCTCTACGGCATCGGCCTCGACGACAGCGCCGTCTTCACCACGGCCCTCAGTGACGCTGCGTCCGGCAAGATCTGGGACAACCCCAATACGCCCGCTGACGACGACGACGACGGCGCCACCAACGAGGACCTCATGCTGGACGAGACGTCCACGCCCACCCGGTACGGCCTGATCGCGGTGGATGACGTTTGCCCGGGGGTGCCCACACCCACGCCCACGCCTGAGGTTACACCCACGCCCACGCCCACGCCGGAGGTCACTCCCACGCCCACGCCCACGCCCACACCCACACCCACGCCGGAGGTCACTCCCACGCCCACGCCGTCTGTGGTCACCACCCTGGCCATCGACATGGTGACCACCGGCAACGATGACCATACAGTGGGGGACATCGACCCTTGCATCGAGGTGAGCGCGGGCACAGACGTTGAATTCGACGTGGTGCTGGACGCCATCCCCGCCGGCAAGGACCTCAAGGGCTTCCAGTACTTCATGGGGTTCGACAGCGCCAACCTGACCTTCACCGCCCAGACGAATCCAAAGACGGACTGCCCGCCAGCCGACGGGGTGCAAATGATCTGCAGGGCGGCCACCAGCTGCACGGGCTTCCTGGGCTGCCTGTACACCGGTGAGGGGGTGCCCGAGCCGCCCGACAGCGGCACTCCGGCCTCTCCCGGCGTCCACGACTTCCTTGTCGCCGACAGCACCGCGGGGCTGACCGTCGGTGGCGGCGGCGACGCGTACGGCACCGCCGGCGGCGTGCTCGGCCGCTACACCATCGACACCACCGGCGCGCCGTCCGGTCTCTACGGCATCGGCCTGGACGACAGCGCCACCTACACCGCGAACCTGGCTAACGCTGCCGCCGCCCCCATCTGGGACGTCCCAGGGGACGCCACCGATAATGACGGCGACGGCGCCACCGACGAGGACCTGATGCTGGACGAGACGTCCACGCCCACCCGGTACGGGCTGATCGCGGTGGATGACGTTTGCCCGGGGGTGCCCACACCCACGCCCACGCCCACGCCCACGCCCACGCCCACGCCCACGCCCACGCCTACGCCGGAGGTCACTCCCACTCCCACGCCGACACCCACGCCGACGCCGACGCCAACCCCAACCCCTACGCCAACGCCTACCCCTACGCTCGACCCGGCAGACTTTGAGCCCACGGCAGAGATCACGCTCAGCGACTACGAATTCGGCGTCAACGCCGCCATGACGAACAGCTTCGCCGTGCCTGCAGGGGACTACAACTACAGCACTTTCATCAGCTTCATTCCGATGGACTTCTTCCCGGGGGAGGATGTGCCTCTCGGCGCCAAGGTGGGCGAGCTCGATTCCGTGACCACCCTGGGCCTGTTGAACGGGCCCTGCAATGTGCCTCTGCCGCCCCATTTCGACCTGTACTGGGCGAGTACAGATACCTCCGACACCATTACCTGGGGCGAGCAGTTCGCGAACAGTCCCATCCCCGGCCTTCACGACGGCATACACCATTTCCCCGACCTCATCACCAGGATCCTGCCCGGTGAAACGCCGGCCGAGCGGATGTACGGCTACGCCAACGTGGGCGGCAGCGATGTCACCATAAACTTTGTCGTTCTCGAGGCCGGCGCCCTGGGTTATCCCGCCGCCTGGGGCCGGCCCTCGGTGATCATACTCAACGACATCGGCGATCCGGAGGCGGCACCGGAGCCCTCACCCATAACCTCCTTCTGCTCCCCGCTGGAGAGCGAGACGGTCACCTTTGGCCTGAGCCAGGACAACCCAGAGACCGGCGAGGATGAGTGGGGGTACGAGGTGCGCCGCAACCCGGCCTACGGCGGCACCTACACCTTCCACTGGTACGCCGAGGGCATGATCGACGCCGATGGCGACGGTATCGCGAACTACAATGACACCTGCCCCTACGACGTCAACATGGGCGACTTCCGTCTGCCCCATACCGCCGGTGGCGGCGACGGCGCTACCGAGTGCGAGGGCGACGTGGAGGTCTCCGGCGACGGCATCGACTGCGCCTGCGACCCCGACCCCACCCTGCCAAGCCTGGCAGACCCCTTTCACTGCTGGACAGGCTCTGCCGGCAGTACTAGTCGCGACTGCGATGGTGACTTCTTTGACAACCGCGGGGACAACTGCCCTCTGATCCCCAATCCCGGTCAGGAGGACACGGACACCGACAGCATCGGCGACGAGTGCGATGACAACCCCACCACGCCCGACGGGGAAGCGATCTCGGTGACCCTGGAGGAAGACGTGGACATCAGCGGGCCGTCGCCGGGCGTGTTCAACCCCACCGTGAGCTGCGGCGTTTCCGACCACTCGCCGGGGGCCAACGCCGACGTCATGACCGATTTCAACCTGCCGAGGGGCGACTTCAACTATGAAGCGCTAGTTACCTTTACGCCTGCCGAGTTCGGCCTAGGGGCTGGTATACCCCTCGGCGCCCATGTGGCCGACCTGGACAGCTTGTCCACCCTGGGGCTCCTCAATAACGTCTGCATCACTGCTTTGCCCGTCTCCTTCGAGATGCTGAACGCCACAACCGACACGGCGGATACCATCAGCTTCGACGATGGCTTCGCCGACCTCGACGGCAACACCCTGCCGGATGCTGTGGACAAGTACCCCGATTTCCTCAATACCATGTACCCCGGCATTACCCCCGTGTCCCGCTCCTACGGTCACGCCAGCGTGGCTGGCACACCGGTGTCCATGAACTTCGTCGTCTTCGAGCCGGCTACTTCCCTGCCGGGGCTTCCGCCCTTCGACGCCGGCCTGGGCTACCCGTCGGTGACCGTTCTCAACAACCCCACGGCTCCCCCAGCGCCTGGTTCCATAACCGACTTCTGCACCCCGCTGGACACCAGCACCACGGTGTTCGGCATTACCAAGGACAACCCGGACACCGCGGCCGATGAGAGCGGCTACGTGGGGAGAACCAACCCCACCACAGGCGGCGACTACACGTTCGCCACCTTCTCCAGGAGCCTGCGGGACGCCGATGGCGACGGCATCGAGAACGATCTCGACACTTGTCCCTTCGATGTCAACGAGGGCGACCCCCGCGTCGCGGGCGATGGCGACAACGACATGGACGGCATCGACAACGTGTGCGACCCCGAGCCCGACGTGGCCAACACCGACGTGGATGGCGACGTCTACCTGAATCGCGGCGACAACTGCCCCCTGGTCGCCAACCCCGACAACGCCGACAGCGACGGGGACCGCATAGGCGACGCCTGCGATCCAAACCCGGACACGCCCGACGGCGTGTTTGTGGAGCGGTGGCCTGCCTGCGCCGTGCAGATCGGGGATGAATTCTGCGGACCCGTTTTCCCGGGCACATACGTCGGCTCCATGACGATGGGCGGCAGTCCTGCGCCCGACGGAACGGAAATCTGCGCGGTCATCGAAGGGATAACTTGGGCGTGCGCGGAGACCTCCGGTGGTCAGTACAACATGGACATCCCTGAGACCATACCTGTCACGCCACCCTGCTTTGAGGGCGGATGGATGACTTTCTATGCCGATGGGCTTGTGTGCGCGCCGGTTGTCGAATGGGCGCCCGGCCTGCACCAAGGCGTGAACCTGGTTTGCTACGGGTCACCCATTATCGTCCGTGTTGACCAGGGCATCAACGTTGAGGCCCTCGGCGTGCCCGCGCCCGGAGTGGGGGCCTTCACCATTAACGCCACCTACAACCCCGACACCCTCACCCCTCTGGAGTGCAGCGTCGACCCGGCATTCGATATAGGCGTGTGCAACCCCGGGGCCGGCCCGAACACCGTTCTCGCCACCGGCATCGAGGCAGAGTGCGGTCTGAGCGGCCAGGTGCCGCTGGCGACCATGCCCTTCGAGCCAACACCGCCGGTCTGTCCCGACGACCTGGTGGTGAGCATGGAGACCTTCGCTTCCTGCGAGGGCATCGACATGCCGGCTATCGTCGACCACAAGTGGTGGGTTGGGGATGTCGACCGCGACTTCGACAAGGATGCGGTGGATGCCCTGTTCATCCTCCAATACGTGATAGGCATGAGAGCGGGAAGCGACCAGTGTCCGCCGCCGCCTGGCGCCATCCACCTACCATCGGCGGACGCCGACTGCGACGGCGACGTGGACGCGGTGGACGCTTTGTTTGTGCTGCAGCATGTGGTAGGCCTGCGGCCTGCGCTGTGCCCGACGGGCTAGGACTCGGCATCAACTGAGAAGTAGGCAAGAAACATGAGTAATCGACATCGAATGCGATGGATAGGTATGGCGATGGCCATGGTGGTGTTTACGGCCGTGGGGACAGCTCTCCTGCTGGGGGGCCGGTTCGCCTCCGGCTCGGACATGGCCACCGTCCGCATTGGCTCAGCCACGGTGCCTCCGGGCGGCAGTCAGCAAGTGCCCCTCCAGGCTCTGGACGTGCCTGGCCCGGGTCTAGGCGCCTTCACCACTAAGATTAGTTACACCGGCAGTATCGTCACTCCTACCAGCTACGACGGTAACCCCAATGGCGACCTAAACATGGTCACCTGCAATCTCGACTTGGTCCCTGGCGCCACTATCAGCTGCACAGGGATATCGGCGTCGGGTGCTCCAGGTGACTCGCTGCTGGCCAACATCACCTTCCAGGCCATCGGCCAGCCCGGTGATTGCACCTCCCTCAGCCTCGAGGTCCTGACATTTGCGGATCCGAACGGCAATGACATTCCTTTCAATAGCCAACATGGCTCCTTGTGCGTGACAGGTACACCCACTCCCACTCCCACTCCCACTCCCACTCCCACTCCCACGCCCACGCCCACGCCGACGGCTACGCCCACACCCACGCCGACGGCTACGCCCATACCGACGCTCATACCCATACCGACGCCCACACCCATACCGACGCCCACCCCGGACGACGACGGCGATGGCCTGCTAAACAATGTGGACCCTTGTCCCAATGACGACGACTGCGACGACGACGGGCTCATGGACGGCTCTGCCAGCAGCGAGGATCTCAACGACAACGGTGTGGTGGACCCTGGCGAGACCGACCCCATGAACTGGGACAGCGACGGCGATGGCTTGAGTGACGGCCTGGAGAAGGGCCTCACTGCTCCCGAAGGTCAGAACACGGACACGACGAGCCCGCACTGGCAGCCGGACGCTGACCCATCCACGAAGACAGACCCTCTGAGTGCCGACACTAACGGGGATACTATTCCCGACGGCCAGGAAGACGTCAACGCGAACGGCTCGGTCGACGAAGGAGAGAGCGATCCCGCTATTGTGGCGGCTTCGCTCGTTCAGGCCTGGAGCCAGACCTGCTATGTGGGCGAAGGCAAGCCGATTGAGCAGGCTCTCGGCCAAGTCGCCGACAAGGTTCTAGCCATTTACAGGATGGGCGAAGGGCAAGCATTCGACCGCTGGTTCCCAGGCAGACCGGACGTGAGCACGATCACTATCCTCAGTCCCTGGGATCACCTACTTGTCCTCGCCTCCGAGACCGTCACCTGGAACCACCAATCTTCGGGTGTTTCCCAGGGGAGCGTAGCTCTGGCCCAGGGATGGAACGGCGTATGCTACAGCGGCGCCAGCAAGGACATGGAGTCCGCCATCGCCGCGATCAGCGAAGAAGTCGGCGCAATCTATGCGCTTCAGCCTGACCAGAGCTGGGGGCGCTACGTTCCTGGCAGACCTACCCTCAGCAGCCTAACCCACTGCGCGCGACTCAGCTCGCTCCTGGTTCTCCTAACAGCCCCGGCTCCAACGCAGTGGGTCTTCGACCCCTAGGCTCCTACGAGGCTCTGATATGACCGGCATACTTACGACCCAGGGTCCTCCAAGAGAGGAGGTCTTGACCATGAAAGCGTCCCTGATGATCGCTTCTGGCGTTATCGCCGTGGCCGTCGTAGCCCTGGCCGTCCTGGGCACCCTTTGGGCGCTCAGCCAGATCGCCAGCGCCGACCCCGACGGCTCGGTGACGTTGGTGCACGTCAAGCCCACCGGCACCGACTACACCGGCAACCCGTACTGCCCTGACACCGACTGGAGCGGTGGCAAGAACGCGCCGGTCGTCAACCCCTGGCACGACTGCAACAACATCACCAGCCAGAACCACGTCATCCGCACCGAGGGTTGGGTTGGCGCCTACCATACGGTCCTCAGCTGGAATGTGGAGAACATCGACAACCCCGTGGGATCGGCTGTCGCCACTATCCAGGCCTCGGGCCGCTGCGGTGACATCGCCGAGGTGATCGGCCGCGCCGGCTGGGGCACGGCCAACAACGACGAGCAGTGCCTCGTCATCCACTCCTCAACGCCGGGCGAGACCCACGTCACCCTCGCCTATGACGCCGATGGCATCATCATCATCACGCCGCCCGTGGTCAAGGAGTGGGACACCATAGTCGGCAGCGTCATCCTTAAGGGCGGCGACGAGGACCTGGTCAAGGTGTACTACGACGCCGACGGCGACACCGTCATCGCGAGCACCGAGTACAAGTGGATGTACCTGCCCAAGGACGTGAACGGCGACGGCGTGCGCGACGCCGATGACGAGCACCTGCTGGACAAGCAGGGCGCGTGGCAGGACCACGGCGTTGTCTTCGACGAGGCCTTGAAGCGCATCAAGTCGCCCGTTCCGGTGCAGATCACCGAGATCGTGCACGGCGAACACGAGGTGCTTATTAATGCCGAGGTGATCACCCTTCATCATCCCACTGAGGGGGCTCTCATCCTGGCCGAGATCGAGTCCGAGAGGAACTGCACCTTCTTCACCGACTCCCTTGGCACAGTCGACCTCGGTGCGACCATCCAGACCACCTCCGACAACCTGGGCCGCGCCACTGTGTACATAGACACCGTCTGCGAAGAGCAGGCAATCATTAACTTCTACGCCCAGTACCCCAACCTGCCCGGCTCTGTGCGCGAGGGCCTGCACGAGTGGATCGGGATCAACTGGACGACCATCGAGCTGGCCAAGCAGCCGCAGATCCGCTGGGCCGGCGAGGAGATCGTCCTGGCCAAGCGCTGGGCCCTGCCCGGCGACTGGTACCCCAACGTCGACGCCACCGGGGCGGACAAGCCTTTCTGTCCGCTGGCCACCATAGGCGGCGCTGTCTATAGCGACACCGCCGCCGACCCCGACGATGAATACGACACCGTGGTCACCCACGAGATCAACTACGTCCTCAAGGACCCCGACCTGGGCGCTCTCGAGGGCGGCTACATCGACATTAACGGCGACGGCGTCCTGGACACCCTCTCCTTCCTCAGCCAGTCCGAGGCTATCGGCCACATAGATAACGAGTGCATCTCCAAGGCCCTGGCCGACAGCGAGGAGCCTGGCCAGCAGGACATCGAAGCCAAGCTCATGCAGGTCACCTCCTTCTGCCCGATGGGCGTGGTGCAGGGCGAGCCAGCGCCGACAGAGGTCGTCTACCGCGATGGGAAGTGGGTTTGCGCCCTTCCCAACGACGGGCCCACCCAGTTCGACGCAACCCTGGTCAGCGAAGTCCTCATCAACAAGCACGCCTTCCTGGTCTGGTACCTCAAGGTCTACCAGGTCAGGCTCACCAACGTGGACGGCGCCCGCGCCAACCACAACGACGGCAAGTGGGCGTTCGGCGACGGTGAGGACACCGTGGCGGACACCCTCAACGTCTCCCAGGACGCCCTTCTGCGGGTGAAGGTGAAGGGCTGGTTCGAGAGCGGGAACCTCAGCGGCCGCGGCGACGTGTGTCTCGATATGGACGGCGACGGCGATGGGGCCGGTTCTGACCCTGGCGAACCTTATCCTGCCGTGCCAGCGATGGGCTGCGCCGACCCCGACGATCAGCTACTCTTGTATGGCCACTGGGTGCTCCCCGACGACCTACCGCTACTGGCCGGCCCCGACGCCATCAACACCCGCCCCAACTGGGACGTGATGAGCGAAGCCGACGCCAGCAGCACCGGCGCAGTCGGCCCCAAGAGCACCCTGGACAGCCACGACAATGTGCTTCGGCCCTGGCTCGACCGCAAGACGGTGGTCCCGGATGGCGCGATCACCGCGGCTGACGCCATCATGCCGCCTCTGAAGATCAGGGCCCGCATCGCCGACGGCGACGCCGGCTTCCTCAAGGAGGCCCTGAAGAGCGTCGTCTACGGTAGCACAAACGACTACCACAGCATCATGATCCCGGCCTCCCCGGAGATCCCGGCCATCGTCAACAACGGCGGCTACGACTGGATGAGCTGGGACATGCCGCCGTGCTCTGACGCCGATATGGACGGCGTCTGCGACGACGTGGACCGCTGCCCGGCCGTCTTCGACCCGACCAACGCCGACACCGACAGCGACGGCGTTGGCGACGTCTGCGATACCGACGCCGACGGTGACACCATCCTCGACGACGGCGACGCCAGCGGCACAGAGGGCGACGCCAATTGCGTGGACGGTGACACCACCCTCTGCGACGACAACTGCCCGCTCAACGCCAACGCCACCCAGATGGACGCCGACTCTGACGGCGTGGGCACCGTCTGTGACGCCGACGACGCGGTCGCCGGCACCCCGGCCACGGACCTCGACTCTGACGGCGACACAGTGCTCGACGCTGTTGACAACTGCCCCGCCAAGTCCAACGCCACGCAGGTGGACACCGACCTTGACGGCTACGGCGATGCCTGCGACGCCAATCCCAGCCTGCCCTGGTGGGCGGTGCCGCCGGTACCGTACCCGTTCTGGACCATCACTGGCCAGACCGGTGCTCCCTACCCCTACTACATCGAGTTCTACACCGACAACCGCGGCGAGGGCATGTTCTTCGCCAACGGTGACTACAACCTGAGCTTCGATGACTGTCGCACCGACCCCGTCAGCGGCGCGCCCGACTGCAGCCCAGGCGACGTGGTGGGCGAGAGCAACATCACCGTCATCGGCGACTACCCCTACTTCCGCAAGCACTCCGCCGTCCAGTCCAACCCCGTCCTGGAGAGCTGGGAGTGGGGCGGCTTCAAGACCGTCACCGCCGAGCGCCTGGATGCCAATCATATCGCCATCATTGCCCACCTCAAGGACCGCGACGGCTACTGCAAGTACCAGGTCAAGTCTGACCCCACAGCGTCCAACGGCGTGACCTTCTCGCCCAGCCTCAACCCAGTGCAGGGCGAGGAGATCGAGTTCATCCTCAACACCCCCATTGGCTCCATCATCGACGTGTCACCGAATGCTCTCTACAACGCGCCACACACCCCGCTCGGAACGGCGCGGGTCATCGGCCTGGCCGACGGGGTGATCATCAACCGCAGCGACGCTGTGGCCCTGGCCGAGGACGAGCGTGTGCTTGACTTCTACGGCGAGGCCCGCCCTGTCCGCGAGGACGACGAGTGCCAGGCCTGGATCGTCATCGAGCACCCAGCAACCGAGGACCCGGACGTTAGCATCATCTTCCACGACCCCGAGGGCGTCATCTTTCGCCACTGGCCGCCGTCGGAGCTTCTGGTCAGCCTCGTCCCGGGCTGGAACGACAGCTGCTACGTGGGCCCTGAGCAGCCAGTTGACGATGCCGTGGCCGACATCGCGGAGCACGTGTACGCCATCTATCGCCTCAGGGCAGATCAGGGCTTTGACCGCTGGTTCCCAGGCCGTCCTGACATCAGCACCATCATCACCATCAACCCTTATGACCCGCTCATCATCCTGATGGCGGCCGACGCAGGCTGGCTTATGGACATCACCACGCCACCCGCTGGGCCGCCCGATCTGCTGGCAGGCTGGAATCGGGTGTGCTACACGGGCCCTACCCTGCCAGTGGCGGAGGCCACGGCTGATTGGGATGACTTTGCCATCCTGTACAGGTTGCAGTCCGAGACTCAGGTGTGGTGTCGCTACATTCCCGACAGGCCCGACATTAGCAACTGCACCGACCTGACTACCTTCGACTCTGTCTTCGTGCTAGTCGCCGAGGCACCGGAGCTTTGTGGCCCAGTCTTTCCCACCACCTTCAACGGCACCGTAACCGTTGACGACGAGCCAGCGGCCGACGGTACATTCATCTCGGCCATCGGCAGCGACGGAATCACATGGGCTCAAGTTACCACCTCCGGCGGAACCTACGCAATGAATGTTCCCTACGCCATGCCCGTCACACCTCCCTGCTTCGCCGGCGGGACCATCAGCTTCCAGTGTGATGGCCTCTTGGCGGCCGAGACCGGCGAGGCCACCGGCGGCCTGAAGAACCTCAACCTGACGTGCGGTCAGCCACCCCCGGAGGTCACCGTACGCGTCGACCAAGGCATAAGCATTGATGCCCTCCGTGTGCCCGCGCCGGGTCTGGGCGCTTTCACCATCGACGCCACATACAGCCCCGCCGTGCTGACGCCTGTAGAGTGCACTGCGGGCCCTGAGGGCAGTTTCGACATGGCCCTCTGCACTCCTGACTTCGGCCCGAACACTATCCGCGCTACTGGGATTAGGGCAGAGTGCGGCCTGACCGGCGACGTCCGGCTGGCCGAAATGATCTTCGAGCCCACGTCATCTGTCTGCCCCGATGATCTGCAGGTGAGCGTGGAGACCCTGGCCAACTGTGAAGGTAACGATGTGTCGCGAGTGGTCGACCACAAGTGGTGGGTGGGAGACGCCGACCGGGACTTCGATAAGGATGCGGTGGACGCCCTATTCATACTGCAGTACGTCGTCGGGATGAGGAATGGGAGTGACCAGTGTCCACCGCCGACAGGCAATATCCACCTGCAGTCGGCTGACGCGGACTGCGACGGCGATGTGGATGCAGTGGACGCGCTGTTTGTGCTGCAGCATGTAGTGGGCCTGCGGCCCATGCTCTGTCCACAGAGCTAGAGCCGGTCGCTATTCCAAACGGAGATAGGAGATCACGGGCAACAGACATCGAATGCGATGGCTAGGCCTGGCGCTGGCGGCGCTGATGTTTGCAGCGCCGGGGATGGCTCTCCTGCTGGTGGCTAACGCCCTGGTGTGGTTCGTAGTGGCGGTGGGATGGCCGTGAACAGCAGCGGCTGGGCGGAAGTGCACGCGACAAGGCCTCTCAGACGCATCTAGAAACCCCTAGCGTGCGGTCTCGGTCTGCCTGGGCGGCATCCCAGATGGTATCTGCCTGCAGCCCGGCCTATCCTGCCTCCACGAAGTCCTCGAGCCAGGCATAGTAGACGTTGGGGCGGATACCCTCCCGGCGGCACAGCTCGCCCGCCCGTACCTCACCCCGAAAGCCCGCTAGTACAATGCGCACCTTCTCCTCAGGGGTGGAATCGAGCCCTCGCCGCGACCGCGAGGCGGCCAGCTGCTAAGACCGTAGATTCGAAATCTTCAGGGAAAACGCAGGTGTTCCGGGATCCATCGGGACCGTCTCCGAGCTGGCCTTCGAGTTCGTCGGCCTGTCAGGACGTCGGGAAGACGCGCTGGGTGAGTTCGTGAAACCGGGAGCGAGCATTGCGGTATACCCGGGAGCGGGCAGGATCCGGGGAGATCACTTCTCCCTCCGTCCGGACGAAGGGGACAGCGACGGCATCCGCGCTCACGTCGTCGCCGGCCTCCCTCCGAACGGTCCACAGGGCCTGAAGCGCCGCGCCCAAGGCGGCCGACTCCGGCTCCGCAAGGCGCGCTACAGGCACCTCAAGGACATCGGCCAGGATCTCTCTCCAGAGGGGGTTTCGCGAACCGCCGCCCACCAAGCGCACAGAATCCACGGCGATACCCAGTTTCTCCATCCTCTCCATGCCGAGCCCAAGGGACAGGCTCGTCCCTTCCAGGGCCGCGCGAAAGAGGTGTCCCCTGCGCAAGAGGCCGGGCCGAATCCCCGTCAGGGCCCCGGTGGCCTCAGGGAGGTTTGGAACGCGCTCCCCTTGCAGGAAGGGCAGGAACAGCAACCCATCGGAACCCGGAGGTACCCGTGCGGCCGCGCGGGTCAACGCTTCGAGGTTCTCCCCCTGACCCTCGAACGCCGCCTGCACCTCCTCCGTGACCCCCGTCATGTTCATGACACAGAGGAGCGGCAGCCATCCCCCCGTGGAGTCGCAGAAGGGTGCGATCAGACCCTCAGGATCGATCACCGGGCGATCGCTGTAGGTAAAGGCTGTCCCGGACGTGCCGAGACTGACGACCACCACGCCAGGTGATGTCGCCCCGCTGCCGATGGCGCTCATCATGTTGTCGCCGCCGCCGGCCGCGACGAGGATCCCCTCGTTGAGCCCCAAGAGAGCGGCACCTTCCGCAGAGAGGACGCCAGCGGGACTTCCCGGCGAAAGGATGGGTGGCAGCATCTCCACCAGCCGGGGATCGATGCGCTCCGCGGCCCTCGAGTCGAAAGTCCTAGTCACGGGATCGAAGAAGCCCGTTCCCGAGGCATCCCCTGCCTCCATGGTCTTTCCGCCGGTCAGCCGGAAGTTGATGTAGTCGTGCGGCAGGAGGACGGAGCGTACCCGATCCCAGAGTTCGGGTTCATGGCGCTTCATCCACAGGATCTTGGGAGCAGTGAAGCCGGTGGGGACGGCTCGCCCGAGATCCTTGGAGAGCTCCTGCGTCTCCTCCGCAGTGGTGGTGTCGCACCAGAGCTTGGCTGGACGGACGACCTGGTCCTCGGCGTCCAGGACCACGAGCCCATGCTGTTGGCCGGAGACCCCCACGCCCCGAACCCGGGCCCGATCCACCCCTGAGGCAGAGAGGAGCTCTGCCGCCACCCCCCGCACTGCCTTCACCCAGGTCTGGGGATCCTGCTCCGCCGCCGCGCTGGCCAAGCCCGTGCTGCCGCCGCTCTCGCCTCCCAAGAGTTGGTGTGGCGCGTGCTTAAGACCCGTATGGTGGCCCGCCAGATGGCGGAGGAAACGGAGCCGGACCCCCCTTCGCCGAAGCGCACAACCCGTTAGAGCGCAACGGGCAGCGAATTGCTCGATCGCCTAGACCCTCACTGACTCCCCTATTCCGTTGCCACCACGAATCACGCGATGGCGTTGGGCACCAGCGGGCCGACACCCAGATGTACGCCGCCAAGACAGTCCGCAAACACGCGCCGGCCTGACAACCACGGCGGATCTCCTCGCCTGCCACGACACCCGCTTCTGCGGGAAGGCTGGCTCGATCAGACGGAGGCAGTCAGTCAGAGTCTTCGGCCTCGACGCCGAAGGCCATCGAGTGGCAAGACCTGCACGCACGTCTCAGGAATGCCCAGACGCGCCCGCGCTAGTTCAACGTAGCTGGGGTTTAGCTCAATTCCGAGGAACGCTCGGCCCTGCTCCTGGCACACTAACCCCACAGTGCCCGCCCCAAAGAACGGATCGATAACGAGATCACCTGGTCGTGAACCGGCGAGGAGGCACAGGCGGACCAACTCTCTTGGGAACGTCGCGAAATGCGCTCCGTGGAAGCCCTCAGTTCTAATGGTCCAGACTGATCGTCGGTTCCTCATCGCATCCCCGCCGTTGGTTGGCTCGCGTATCTCCTCGTAGTCGTAGTAGTAGTTCTTGGCCTTGCTGAGGAGAAACACATATTCATGAGACTGCGTGGGACGATCCTTCACAGATTCGGGTTGGGGGTTCGGCTTGGCCCAAACTATGTCGGCCCGGAGGTGCCAGCCCTGCTTCTGAAGGACAAACGCGAGCCTCCACGGAACCCCGACTAGTTCCTTCTCTTTGAGCCCAGGTGGGTTGGGTGGGCGCTCGTTCATCGCTCGCGCGGAGTTCCGTCTGTCCGGCGCGCGCCAACCGCGATTTCCGCTCGTGTAGGAATCGCCAACGTTCAGCCACAGCGTCGCATCTTCGCGAAGCACGCGATGGAGCTCGCGGAAAACCCTCTTCAATTTGGTGAGGTAGTCGGTCAAGCTCGATTCGGTGCCAATCTGTCCGGGCAAGTCGTAGTCGCGGAGCCCCCAGTACGGCGGGCTGGTAATGCAACACTGCGCTATTCCAGACGGCAACCGTTTCAAGGCGGCGAAGGCGTCCCCAACGATGATCGCGCCGGGGTCCATTATGGCGCCGTCCATCCTACCAGCACTGGCCGTGTCGCTTGACCCACGACAGGCCGTGCCCGGCGGCGCTGCACTAGGCATGCTGGGCTTGTTCCGCCGGTTCAGCTATGGCTCCTCTCGCATGTCAGCGATGTACGGCATGTCTCCTCGCGTTGCTCGGAGCCTGCCTCACTACGGTTTGCCATACTCACGCAGCAACGCCTGATAGACATCCCTCTGCCCGCCCTTTCCTGTCGCCAGTTTGAACTCTCCACCAAGAGTCCAGTCAATCTTACTCCCGCCACCACCAAACGCGGCTTTGATTGTTCCCCGGGTCGTGTCCTGGGTGGGAAGGGCTTTTCTGAAGATGTGCTGCCCGAACTGAGCGAGGCCGCGCTGGCCAGGGACGGTCTGCAACTTGTAGCCCTTCTGGTCAACGAATTCCTTACCCCACAGGGACTTGACGACGATCCAGAAGTTCCTGACGAAAGTGTACCAGAGGTGCGGGTCTTGATCGGCCACAAGGCTCTTTGGCACCAGCACTTGGAGAGTTTGTCTCAGGCCTGCTAGGCTGATTAGGTGACTTGAAGGCGGCTTGCCCCTGCCACCCGTCCAGACCTGCCCGTTGAAAGGACTGCCGGTGTCCATGCCCAGATCCCATGCCCATTTCACATGCGGAGGGGCGGTTGGGTCGGTCAGGAGGATGATCGCATCAACCAGGGAGGTGCTGATTCCCTTCTGCTTCGCGTTGATTATCCGAAATATTATCGCCTCGTCGCGGCGCCGCAGGCCCGGGAAGATGCAGAAGGTGACCAGTTTTTCCGATGTGCTCATCGACCCAAGCCTATGCTGGCAGTCCACTTGCGAGAATGCCCTCCTCCATGGCACGTGCTGCCCGCCTATTAGAGTCGTCCTAAGGCGCTTGAAGGAAACCTCCAGCGTGCCGTACCGGCTCCCGGTCCCGGCGATGGGGTGGAACTTCCAATGGGCTTTCTCTTCTTCCTCTTCGTCTTCCCCATCATCACGTATGGCGAGGATGGACTCAGGCCAGAATGCGTCCTCCACCTTTTCCGCGTATTCAGCTGCTTGCCGACTGCGCCTTTCATTAAATGGGCGCTGATAGCCGTTGGGGTTGGAGTCGGGATCATGGAAATCAATCCAAGACGCTTCAAGTAGTTCCCCGGCCGGCGCCGAACCGCGGAAAACATAATAACCAAGACACGTGTCCTTGATCACGTCCAGTTTCAGCGTCGTGCGTTTCACTAGCGCGTTTTCCTGCCCCTGGGCCGACTGGGCCAACCCACGTGCCATTGCCTTCAGTGTGAGAATACCATGTACGGCGAAACGTTTCTACCCCACTAGCACAGCGCTAGCAACGGTCGAGGGCGCAAATCTCATGATCTGCGCCCTTGTTGCAGAGATTTCGTATTTGGCGGGAGTGCATGGGAGTCGAACCCACCCACCCCGATGCTATCGGGGCGCATCGGTTTTGAAGACCGAGAGGCCCACCGGGGCCCATCCACTCCCGCGTCCGAACGCTGCTTGCCAGCCTCTGGATCTACGAGGCGAGGGCTTGATCGATAACCTTCTTCAGATCGCTCTTGGGGCGACAGCCGACGACCTGGCCCACCGCTTCGCCGCCCTTGAACACAAGGAGAGTGGGAATGGCGCGAATGCCGTACTGGCTGGCGGTGTTGCCGTTGTCGTCGGTGTTCATCCTGAGGAACTTGACCTTGTCGCCGTATTCCTCCGCCAGCTCCTCCACAATGGGTTCCACCATCCGACACGGCCCGCACCACGGCGCCCAAAAGTCCACCATCACCGGTACTTCTGCTTTCAGCACTTCGCTTTCGAACTGCGAGTCATTGACATCTCCCGGCTTTGCCATCAGTCCCTCCTTTCCCAACCTCCTCGACCTGTCAGAAAGCTCCTGTCTAACCGGACTAGGCGCCCTTTCCA
>Ga0209979_1001554_pt1 | contig 24818 bp, 17 predicted proteins | sample AnhtaG_FD_183114 | JGI IMG/M metagenome (GOLD analysis project Ga0209979, IMG submission 183114) | Deep subsurface microbial communities from Anholt, Denmark to uncover new lineages of life (NeLLi) - Anholt_01485 metaG (SPAdes) (version 2) | ecosystem: Environmental > Aquatic > Marine > Oceanic...
ATTACTAGGTCACCAGTGTCATAGGGGTCATCAGGGTTGTCAGCAACATAGACAGTCCCATCAAGCCTTGCCACCCCGCCTCCGGTAATGGTCAAGTCTCCAGCAGCGTACAATGGACCTATGGGGTAGGGATCAGCCTCAGTGCCCGATGAGATATCGATTTCGTAACCATCAGGAAAAGAGTCATAGGGTGAACTCCACAACCCCCCCAGGTAGATCCGGGAAAGCTCCTCAGCCGTTGGCCACTCAGCTTGGGCTTCATACGTCACATTGCCATCAATGTCACCCTTAAGAACTGGGTCATCATCGTTGTAGTATACGTCGCCCACAATGTTAGCATTCGGCTGGATGGTCAAGTTGCCATTACTGGTGATAGCGCCCTCCAGAAGGCCCGACCAGTCGGGATCCCATAGGGAGACATAGGATTCAATTGTGGTGCTAACGCCACCATCGCTGGTGGCTGTGGAGGTAATCCTGTAGACTCCTTCCTCAGGTTCCTTGCATATCTCGATACCCACGTCATATCCGTTCACATCTTCGATGCCCCAGAGAAGCGGGTCATCATCTGGGCTCTGCGGCAGCCCGGCAGCGGAATTCACTATATTATAGAATGCATCCTCTATGCCTGCATCGGCGGCATAGACATGGAGCATCCGGTCCTGACGTATCTGGGCCGAACTGCCGGCGCCGAAGGTGAAGCCCAAGAGTGGCGGGATAACCAGCCCCGCCAAAATGAGCATGATCGTAACATAGACAAGAACCTGTCCCGCTTCGCTTCGCCCCAGATTTGAATTGTTCCTCATCGCCTACCCTCTAACACGTGGCAACCGGAATATATACCCTACTCCCAGACAACGAAAGCTCTGGGGTGGATCTCATATGTACTGCTTGCTTCACTGCGGTCAACCGTGGCAGTCACCTCTAATACCAAAGCATCTACCAGTACATCATCCAGATTCCTCCTAGAACATTCCGTCGCCCCCGGGTCCAGGTATTCGGAAACCACTGAAGTCCCATAACTTTCGCCATTGACCTTGTGCCCTCGCTCGAGCTCACGCTTTTCAGTGTCAACGGTATATGTAACCTCGTTCACATCGCCATCCCACTCCGTCCATGTTATGATGAGCGGAAACCCATTGGAGTCACCGAGTTCGATAGTCTGAGCCTGAACAACATCCTCGCTAATCCAAAAGCCAACATACTGCACCTGGAGCGTCGCCATCGTCTTATCCCTGTTGTCAGCAGCCACAGCAATCATGTAACGCAACAGCACCAGGCTGCCAACCACGATAAGCGCGCTGACTGCGATAGCCACTATGAACTCAGCCAGCGTGAAACCTAGCTGGTTTCTCCTCTCTCGCTTCCCAGACACCAGAGCGTTCACCATATCCCCAAGCGATCAACCTTATAGTTCCTGGTTTCAAGCACCAATCTATCCACGTGATAAATACTGACCGTTATCTCCTGAATGCCCTCATCCTCACCCGGAGGCAGCGGTTCCCGATTTACCGGGTCGATAGGTTGGGCGATAACGTCGACTTCATAGCTCCCGTTAGGCACAGGCACCACCTCATATTGAGGTTCACCGGGTATGTACGGGGTGACCTTGATATACTCAATCTGGTTTCGGGTCAGGTTCTCGGCAATCCTTTGCTCACTCCACGAGAATTGAGACTTTGTGATCAGAAGGAGGACAGGGGGAACAGAGGCCGTTATCAACGCCAAAATGACAACGGCTATTACCACCTCGATCAGCGTAGCACCGCTTGATCTCCTAAAGAACGCTTTTCGGCAAACCTGTCCACTGCGCTTCAACATCAGCGCCACCCCTTTTTTGCTCTTTTGCTCAATACTACTCCGGCAGCACATCCACCATCGAATAAATAGAGCTGAATATTGTTACGGCAATAAGACCGATTACCAGTCCCACGCCAATTGTGAGGGCCGGCGTCAGCGTCCCGGTAACCTGAGAGATGGCTCTTTCCGCCTCTTCTTCGTAGAAACTGGCAACTCTAACCAACTGTCCTTCCAGGGTTCCCGCTTCCTCACCTACCCCTATCATCTCGGGCATCAGCTTCGGGAAGATGGCATCTGCAGCCACTGCCTGGGAGAACAGCTGCCCATCACCAACCCTGGAGCGAACACTAGCCACGGACTCAGCTACCACCCTATTATCAGTTGTTTCCGAGGTCAGCTTCAGAGCATCAAATAGGGGTACACCGGCTCCCACCAGCATGCTCATGTTGCGGCAGAACCTAGATAACGCCCCCTTTAGAACCGCCGGCCCTATTACAGGGATCTTGAGCATCACCGCGTCTTTCCTTCGCTTTCCTCCCGGCGTCTTGACATAGAAAAAGCCTCCAACACCTATCGCTACCACCCCCATAACCATGAAAAAGAAATTGGCCTCGAAGAAGTCGCTCACCGCTATTAGCCCTCGGGTCATGGGTGGCAACTCCCTCCCGAATTCCTGGAACATAGATGTCAGCGCAGGAACTACAAACGTCATCATCACAACTATAGCGCCAACTGCAAGTAGCATAACAAACATTGGATAGGCCAGGCTGCGCTTCACTTTGGACGATGTCGCCTCGTCCCTCTCCATGTGAGTGGCGGTATCCCTCATCACCTGGGAGAGGTTGCCTACCTCCTCACCCGTCCTCAACAGGTAGACATAAAAGGTCGGGAAAGCGGAAGGATGTTTGGTGCAGGCCTCTGAGAGGCGGCTCCCCTTTTCAAGATCAGCTATCACTTCCTTCAGCACAGCTCTGAGAGCTCGTTTTCCAAAGCGACTTTGTATCGACAAGGCTCGCAGGATGGGTATACCGGCATCAAGGAGGCTAGCCATGTTTCTGCTGAACTGTATTACATCCCGCCGTTTCACCCCGAAAACTGTGGGCAATGCCTCGTGTAGCGCGGGCATCTTTAGCCTCTTCTTCAAATCAATGATTGTAAGCCCAGAGTCCCACAGTATCTGCTCCGCATGTGCCTCCGACTCAGCGACCAAGACCCCGCTGACTGGACTTCCATCGCCTATGGAGGCAGTGTATCTGAACTCCATTGCCACACCCCTATAGGTTTATACTATGTGACGTCCTACTAAATGTCCATAGTACTCTAGGAGTACTTTAGTACTCTAGGAGTACTCTAAGCATAACAGCTCAGCTAAATAGTAAGCGTTCACTCACTCCCCTGTCACCCTGAGCGAAGCGAAGGGCTCCCTCAGAATGACACCAAGGTGAACGGTTACGTTAAATGGTGACGCCACCGGTCAAGAGAGTAGCTGTTTCGAATTAGAGGCAATTAGAGGATAGTAAACACATTGCGCAGTATTTCTCCAGGAGTGGTCATCCCGTCCTTGACCTTTTGCATGCCATCACGACGCATAGGGATCATGCCCTCTCTAATCGCCTCTTCTTTGAGTTCACTGGCAGACGAGCCCCTCATTACCATTTTTCTCATGTTATCGCTAAGGGTGAGTAATTCGCACACCCCCACTCGCCCCAAGAAACCGCTGCGTGAGCAGAAGTTGCACCCTCGGCCGACCCAGAATTTGCCCGCTTCCTCACCCATCTCTGCCTCGTAAGCTGCAGCTTCAGAGGGGGGAACTTCAGCCATTTGGCGGCAATAAGGACAGACCCGTCTCACCAACCGCTGGGAAAGGCTACCAATCACTGCCGAGGTAACCAGGAAAGGCTCTACACCCATATCGATCAAGCGGATCATGGCACTCACAGCGTCGTTAGCATGGATTGAACTCAGCACTAGATGTCCTGTGATTGCTGCCTGAACGGCAGTAACAGCGGTCTCAGCATCCCTTATCTCACCTACGAGGATGATATCAGGGTCGAGGCGCATGATTGCTCGCAACCCCACGGGGAAAGTGATACCAGCCTGCCGATTTACGTGAATCTGGTTGATACCCTTGAAGCTATACTCGATTGGGTCTTCGATGGTCATTATATTACGCTGCTTAGCATCGAGCCGCTGCAAGGCGGCGTACAGGGTGGTAGTCTTGCCTGAACCTGTAGGGCCATTTGCCAGAATCATCCCGAACGGCGACCCCAATAGCTTCTCAAATGGCTGCATAACCGAGGGGTTCATCCCCAAGTCCGGCAGTTTTATCAGCAGCATAGATTTGTCCAAAACCCTCAGCACCGCCATCTCCCCATGCCCCCCCTCAACGGTGCTTACCCGAAAATCAACTTTCTTATTGCCTATAGTAGCGCCGAACTGGCCATCTTGGGGACGGCGCCGCTCAGCTATATTCAGGTTAGCCATCACCTTAATCCTGGTCAGGATGGAAGTGTGAACCCCCAGCGGTAGACTAACCGCATCATGCAGCACGCCATCGATCCTATTTCGCACAAGAAGGCAATCCTCTTGCGGCTCAATGTGAATATCCGAGGCTCGATCCCGCACTGCCTGCGTAAGCATCATGTCCACTGCCTGCACAATAGGGGCTTGCCTAAGTGCATCGATCTCCGAGACACCTGCTCCTTCCGTCTCTAAATCTAGGTTGAGCCCTGCTATCTGGCTGACTTGCTGCTGAATCTGCGCGGTCAGCGTATAGTTGCTGTCTATGGCTTCATCGAGGCTCATGCCGACGGGAATAACTGTCTCAATCCTTTTTCGGGTCAAAGCAGAGATGCTATTCACAGTGCGAAAATCATGCGGTTCATGTGTAGCTATGGTCAAAGTATCACCATCTACTGAAATCGGCAGGATGTGATGCTCCCTGGCCACTTTCTCAGACACCAAGGCTACAGCTTCAGGCTGGATCTCCACCTGAGCCAGGTTTATCACTGGTACGCCATATTTCAAGCTGAGAACGGAGCCCAACACCTCGGAGTCTACCAGCTCCTGCTCCACGAGCACCTCGCTCAACTTTCTATTAGTTTGAGCAGCAATCTCCTCGGCAGCCTTTAGATCCGAATCGCTAATGAAAGACCCTTTCACCAGCGCTATGCCCAGGTCCCTGCTCTCCTGTGAGGAATCCCAACCTGGCATCTCCCTTCCTCCTACAGTATATCTAATCCTGTCACAAATATGCCTCAATGCTGGCTAACTGTTATACCAAATGAGTGAATCCTACATACAAATGTCAAGCACGACGTTCACGAACCCTTCTTCTCCCGCCCCACCCCCCGTGAGCCAAAACTTCGATAGACCAGCAGAGATAACGCTTCGCCAGCCAATCAATCTAGGCCCCGGTAAGGGCTAAAAAAAGAACAGGCGCTAGTCCCCATCCTATTGCCAACAAATTGGGAGCATTGCTGAGCGCTCCCCAAAAGTGTCATACCCGGTTAAGAAAAGGAATGGTGGGCTTTTTCCCACAGGTTCCTCCTTTTGCCGTCGGCGGGAAAAGTAGAGAGCCAGGTCCTTCTCCATCTGCTCCGGCCTTTGTGCCCGGAGCACAGCTTCTTTGGCGCTGATAGCATCGCCTCTTACCGCATCTTCAAGAGCATGGTCAAGGGTTTGCATGCCATGTTGACTGCTGGTCTCAATCACCGTGGCAATCTGGTGAACTTTCTTCTCCCGAATGAGATTCCGAATTGCATAGTTGGCCAACATTATCTCGAATACCGGGACCCTCCCCTTACCGTCAGCACGCGGCACCAGAATTTGCGACAGTACCGCCTCTAGCACCAGCGCCAACTGTACTCTAACTTGCTCGTGCTGCGAAGGAGGGAACCCGCTAATGAGGCGATCAATAACGTTAGCAGCACCCAGGGTATGTGCTGTGGCCAGCACCAGGTGACCCGTTTCGGCAGCAGTTATGGCTGCAGCCGTGGTAGCCACATCACGCATCTCTCCAACGAGGATGACATCGGCATTTTGCCGCAGCGCATGTCTCATCGCCGAGGCAAATGATGTAGTATCGTCCCCCAGGTCTCGCTGAACTATAAGACACTTCTTATTAGCGTGTAGATATTCAATGGGATCCTCAACTGTGACAACCTTTCTGCTCACCTTTTCATTAAGGTAATTAATCATCGCAGCCTGAGTGGTTGACTTGCCGCTGCTTGTGGGGCCAGTAACCAAAACCAGCCCCTTTCGCTTAAGGATCAAGGACTTACAGATGTCAGGAAGGCCCAGCTCATCAATAGTAGGAACCCTAACAGGCAGACAACGGATGGCAAGCGCGATACTACCCCGCTGCATAGAAGCATTGACCCTGAAACGACCCACTCCAGAGATGCTATAGGCAAAGTCAAGCTCTAACTCCCTATAGAAAGCCTCCCGCTGCCTCTCCGATGCGATGGACTCAAAGGCTTCCTTGATCGCCAAAGGAGTCAGCGGTTCGTCTTCCATAGGCACGAGCTCATGGGAGAGGCGGAGCACAGGAGAAGCTGGCACCACAAGGTGAACGTCAGAGGCCCCCCAGTGCATAGCTACCCTAAGAAGTTCACCGATCTCCACTGATCACCCCAGTCTATGAGTTTCCACTGGGCTTCGTCTGGCCTTGGTCTCCTTCGACAGCCGTTCTTCCTTTTGGGCAACGAAGGCCTTTGCAATCTCGGGGTCGAATTGAGTGCCGGCGCAGCGCTCTATTTCTTGCATAGCCTGCTCAGGAGATAATTTGCCCTCACGGTAAGGACGCAAAGATGTCATAGCATCATAAGCATCGGCTACAGCCAGAATTCGAGCGTCAAGGGGAATATTCTCACCTTTCAGCCCTGCAGGATAGCCACTGCCATCGTAGCGTTCATGATGATATTGGATGGCAGCCAGACACCCACTTAAGCCCTCGACGTGCTTCAGTATCGCTACCCCCAGCTTGGGATGCGCGCGTATCGACTCCCAGTCATCAGCACTCAAAGCGTTCGTCTTCAGAAGTACCCCGTCAGAGACTCCAATCTTGCCGATGTCGTGCAGCAGCGCGGCCGCTCGGATTGTGGCTATCCTCTCTTCAGAGTAGCTAAGCGCCTCGGCAATCTCCGTGGCATATTTGCTAACCTTCTTCGAATGCCCGTACGTATAATGGTCTTTGGCATCAACTGTGGCTGCCAGGGCATATATCGTGCTCAGCACCCCCAGCTCTCCCTCCGGCTTGACCTCCATTCCTACTGCGCGCGAATGAGTTATGTCAGAGGCCAAGGATGCCCGATTCCTCCCTGCTTGCTTGCTACAGTACAAAGCCAGATCAGCCGCCTGGAGAAGCTCTTCTCGCATAACCCCATCAGTGGGCCACGAAGCTATGCCCATGCTACAAGTCAATGCAACCCCTTTGGAGTCCATTTCGCTTTCTATCCTCTTACGTATCCTCTCCGCTACATTGTAGGCATCGTCAAGAGATGCCTGCGGCAGAATAACGGTAAACTCGTCTCCGCCGTAGCGAAAAGCCATATCTATGCCCCTGATCGAGCCTCTTATGTGCTCCCCTGCTTCCCGGAGGATATCATCGCCCGCCAGATGCCCATAGACATCGTTATACATCTTGAAAAGGTCCATGTCCAAGAAGAGCAAGGAGAATATGTCACCAAAGCGAGAACACCTGGAGATCTCCTCGTCAAGGCGCTCATGAAAATAGCGGTGATTGTATAATCCCGTCAACTCATCGACATGAGCCCTCTCCCTGGCTTGAGCATAAAGCTGAGCATTCTCTATAGCCACCGCCGCTTCATGGACCAGCGTCGTGACCAGATCTATGTCATCGCCGGAGTACAAACCGCCCGACTCCTTTTTGCTCAGCGCCAGAATTCCGACCAGCCTGCCCTTGCTCTTCATCGGCACAAGCAGCTCCAATTCCACGCCTTCAATGATATTCCTTTCCACTTCCCACAGTTCCTTAAACTCCGGCGCTATGTCTATGAGCTCTCGAGAGAGAGGCTTATCCTTTTCAGCAAGCCAGCTCACAACCGGGCTTTCCTTGCTCAGCTTTATCGGGATGGCCGTCTCCCCCTCAACCTGCCGCTCCGCGAACTGCGAGCTGAAATTACCATTGCTGGGGAACAAAAGGCTCGCCTGGGTGGCATTCACCGCCTTTGCTATCGGCTTCAACATCGCCTCTGCCAACTCGTCCAGATCGATAACATTGCTCATCCTCTGAGCGAAACTGAGCACCATCTGCCGATACTCATAGGTCTCCCTGTAGAAGAGCCTGTCCACGCCTTTCTGAATGAGCATCCTCAGCGGGTTAAATAGCCAGGCCATAACAAACGCCATCGCAATAATAGCAGCAAGACCGGTGGAGCTGGTCCAACCCTGGACGAAGTACTGGATATTCCACAGCACAAGCAGAAAAAGGACTGTGATGAAAATACTTACGGAGGAATACACCAAGCTTTTTCTTACAACGAGCTTGATATCGAGTAGCCTATACCTCGTGATGGCATAACTAATCAGAAGAGCATTCGCCAGGTGGCCAATGTGCTCTATGGGATAACTTGGCATTGGGGGGATAGCGACCCTGATGCCAAAGGCCATTAGGAGTGCAAGTCCACCCAACAAATAGGCGATTTTGTTTCGACCTAGAGGATCGGTTAAAGCCCTGTACCGGCGCACCAGAACGGATACCGATAATACGAAAAATAGAGCGCTTATTGAAGTAAATAGAATCAGTAACGGTCCATAGTGGATATCGATCGCTCCATTTGAGACAGAGACACTCTGCGGAATGTAGCCCAGAGCAGCCAGAGGGATTAAGATGAATGCCACAGCCCCAAACCCAAGCTTCACCGCCAAACCACCAGCTTTGTGAGTAAAAGCGCAGACGAAGTTATAGTAGGCTATCATCGTACATGCGCCGCTCAAGGCTGCTAAACTCGCCCACAGGCGAGTCTGCCCCAAAAGATCGACGCATAGCATCAATGCGCTCAAACTCCACACTGCGGCTACTATCAAATACACGCTGAAAAACCGACGCACCCTCGTCCGCCTATCACGCAGCATGGCCACCAGCAAGGTGGAGTAGACAAAGAGGCTAAGCAATAGGATCAGGGCATATATACTCAATTTACAATTAACCTCCTTGATAGCTGCTGACGCAGTACATTACGGTCAATTACCATTATGCCTCCAATATGAGGCTTTTCAATCCTACAAAGGTAACAAGGGTAGCGGTACTTTCGACATCACGAGACATGACCAAAATACATCAGACCATGATAATGGTCAGTGCAGTTCTCTTTAACTTACAAAGCCCCACCCAACTTTACCAAACCAGTCGATAGGAGTCGCCTCTTAAGGCGAGGCTCCACCCCCATAGCGGTAGACTCGTGTTGGAGGAAGAGAAAGCCCGGAAGGAGGTTCTAAGAAGGCTTGTGGAGAATTTGGTAGTGACCCTCTAGAGATTGGCGAAACTCGGTAGGATTGTGGTTGGGTCAAGTGGTGGCCGTTCCGCCCTGAGGCTCACGATGGGCGGTTGCGCCCCTCGACAAGCTCGGGGCGACTTAACGTTGCCCAAAGGCCCAACTCGTATCGGGCTTCGTAGAGGAGTCAAGCGAGGAACGAGGCAGCCGAGTGACGAGAAATGAAACGAGCAGCCCAACAGAATAGCGAATGAGCAATAGTAGTTGTCTCAAACATAGATATGGCTAGACTTATCAACTAGAAGAGGAGCACCACCTAGAATACTTGTAGGGGATATTCTAGCGAAACAAGCGTGCGGACCTTGGTCAAAGGCTAGACGCTACGGGGTTCTGCGGTACCGAGTTCAATAGCTTTTCAATGACATCGTCTGAGGGATTCATATGCGGAGGCTTCAAGTGAGCCAGATCAGCCCCGGCCGCTCGCTGCTTTGCGGTATAGGCCTTAAATGCCCCCTTAGGCAGCAAAGTAACCTCCAACGGCCGCAGGCCCGTAATGGATTCCAAGGTGGCATAGTCCCTATCCACCCTCTTTAGGTGATCGTGTATGATGGTAACAACCTGCCCATCAACTATCTCGGCACCTGGTTTGAGCTCGAGGTACAGGTGTAACACCGGCTTTTCCCGTGCTTCCTTCCGCACCGTCCACTCCTTGTAAGCCAAGCCCGAGTCCTCTATCGCCTGCCAGATGACCCTCTCCGTCAGGCGGGTAAAACCGGCGATGTCTATAATGCCATCTATTCTGGCGTCAAACTCCATCTGAGGGATATCCACATTGAGATTTTCATTGCGTAACGCGGTTATCTTTATTACATCGCCAAGGAAGTACCTGACAAAGGCACCTCCATAGAGATTAGTGACCACGATGCCATAATTCTCCCCAGCTTTGACCTCATCCAGAGTAAAGATATCCGGCCGATAGGTTGGATCCGCCAACCATTTGTGGCACTCCTTTTCAGGCACGAACTCCAGAAAGTTCGCACTGGGGAAAAAGGTCATGCCCTCATAGTCCCAGAGTTGCGTGGCCAGAAAGACAGTCTCTGTGGAACCATATATGCACAGAGGATACCTCCCCCACAAGTCTTTGATCTTCTCCTTATAAATTGTGGCATCCGTACCCGTCGAAACCAGCGCCTTAAGCGACCATACGTCTTTGGGCAGTATAGGGCGGCGGGCAAGTTTGCTAATCAGCATCGCTCTTATCAACCGCAGCGGCAGTTTACCCTTGAGTACGAGAGGAACAGTGCTTCTAAGCTCGTACCCTTGCCCAAACTGCTTCCCTATTGCCACCAATACACTGCTTACTGCAGCGAGGATATCTATCCCCTCGGTTAGACCCATATCAAACCCTCGACGCATCCTATCCTCAAACCCCATCTTTTCCGCTTCATCCATAGGAGGCAGGAAATCAAAGAAGCCCTCTTCTGCCGCCCTCCGTACCCACGAGCCACTGGCATAGGGTGGCGGAGCCAGACCATAGAGGAACTTGTCATGCTCCTCGAGCACAATATCGCCCCTTTCTCTGCATGTGGCGAAGATCAATAGAGCCAGGAAGGTCTCTCCAAGTTCCTGGAATATCCTCGGCGTTACAGGAACCCACCTGAAGGAGTACACGCCAGAATGGCATCGCACGCCTGCAGAATGCTGCCAGAGCAGGGGCTTCTCGGGTAGCACGTCCTCCGTTTGCTCTGGGAGATGAGGCGTATAATCTTCGTAGGTAGTGATCGGCACCTGCTCCCGAAACTCCTCCACGCTACGCGGCTTCGCCCCCCGCATCACCTTGTTGCCCAGCTCGCACCTATTCAGCAGCTCTATCTGCTCAAGCAGCAGCCGCCGCTGGATACCCATAAACTCCTCCATGCTGAGATCGATAAACCCGCAGCATTTCTGCCACAGCTCTTCGGTTCTGCCTTCCCTCAGAAGTTCAATAGCGCTTGGCATATCGCATCACCCCATCCTCAAATCACAATACGGTCCCGACTAGGAACTGCCGGTCCACCAAGTCGACGTAGGTATATTGAGGAGCACTCGGTATGTCTCTTTTCCTTAGTAGAACGTTGACTGCCTCGTTAGCAGCCAAGATTGAAGCCAACCCAACGCCTATGCTATTAGTGGGTGCCGGTCTTTCTCCAGCAATAATCGCCTGGATGATAGTATCAGCTTCAGCTGACGCGGCTGTCGCGTATGAAGGTATCACCGGGCAGACTCTTTCAAGAGGGGCTATCAGGTCGTCAGCATGCTCTACGTCCATATCTGGGGGCAGTTTGTTATACTCCTCCAGAGTAAGCCCATTCGGGTCAAAAATCAGTATAAGAGCCCCAAATCCTACAGCGCTGGCGAACATATAGTATATTCCCCTTTGTCGAGCTGCCCTTTGCAAGAAAACGGACTCCCTGAATAATCCAAAGTCCATCTCGTCAATCACCAAATCACAATCGCTCACAAAGAGGCTAGCATCGTCTTGCGTTTTTATGCCATTCTTTCTGTAGTATATCGTCGCCCGAGGGTTAATGTCTTTGATTTGCCCAAATACCACCTCTGCCTTATTCTGACCCAAGGTGACCAAAGAAGAGCAGAACTGCCTGTTGAGATTGCTATGTTCAAAGTCCTCGGGGTCAGTGATCTTCAAGTGCCCAACACCAAGCCTTATCAACCTTTCCGCAAGCAAACCGCCGACGCCGCCCACGCCTGCAATCGCTACGGTCGAACTTTGAAGTTTAGCCTGCTCCGATTCTGTAAGAAATAGTACGTTTCTGGAGAAGATTTCGTTATATAGATCGTTCATTTTTTGAGTATCTGGCTGTCGCATACCCCGCAAGTTCAACCCTACTTAGTATTTCAGGCCTCCGCTGACATCAGAGATAGAAGCAAAGTGAATTAAAGCGAACTAAAGTGTAGTCCCTTGTACTACGTCTTTCGAGATATGTCAAGTGTCGTACGCGAGCTTAGCTGCAAGGGCAGGCATTCCTACCCTTGCTCCCGAACCCTCAGGGGGTGCAGCTGATAGCCCTCCTTTTCATCCTGTTTACAAACGACGTCCAAAGTCAGTTCCAAAGTGGCCCCACCCAATAGAGCTAGCCAATCTGTGACAAAGCAGTTTTGACAGGGCCGTGGCTAAGTGCTATGTTATAATTAGTGATATACGCTAAGAGGTGTTGGTCTATAGTTAACCTAAGCTGAAGATAGATTGCAATGTAGACAGCAACACTACATCCGGTAGCCCAACGGAGAGTTGTCGATTGTCATACCTTTCTTAAACGAAAAACTCGCAAGTGCAGTCATACTAAAGTCCTGGTTAGAACAAGTACTAAAATCTCATTGTCACGTGCTGTAAGTCCTTCTACAATCCAAACACGAGGCAGCGCTGAAAGGATGAGATGGTTATGGACGCAAGCAAGGATAACATAGGCCAATTCGGGCAGCAGAAGTTCAAGATAGTCGAGAAGGGGCTAGACCAAGCTCAAGTATTCTCTTTCATTAGCAACCTCATTGACCAGAATAACGAACTCGCAAGCAAATTCGAGCATATAGATTCCCTCAAAAAGCTTGCAGAAAAAACCGTAATCGAAGCCGGTAAGCACGCAGAGAGTATCAAGATAGAAATAGAGGAAAAGGCAAACGCCAAGGCCGCTTCCATCATCGCCGATGCTCAAAAGAAAGCTAAAGTAGAAGCCGAGAAAATCATCGCTGAAGCTCAGCAAAGTAAGGCTCAATCAGAAAAGATGATCGCCGAGGCTGAAAAGAACGCTAAAAACGCTAAAGCAGAAGCCGGGAGAATCATCGCTGAGGCTCAGCAAAGTAAAGCTGAATCAGAAAAGGCAAACGCCAAGGCCGCTTCCATCATCGCCGATGCTCAAAAGAAAGCCAAAGTAGAAGCCGGGAGAATCATCGCTGAGGTTCAGCAAAGTAAGGCTGAAGCAGAAAAGGCAAACGCCAAGGCCGCTTCCATCATCGCCGATGCTCAAAAGAAAGCCAAAGTAGAAGCCGGGAGAATCATCGCTGAGGCTCAGCAAAGTAAGGCTGAAGCAGAAAAGGCAAACGCCAAGGCCGCTTCCATCATCGCCGATGCTCAAAAAAAAGCTGAAGCAGAAGCCGGGAGAATCATCGCTGAGGCTCAGCAAAGTAAGGCTCAATCAGAAAAGATGATCGCCGAGGCTCAAAAGAAAGCTGAAGCAGAAGCCGAGAGAGTCGTCGCTGAAGCTCAGCAAAGCAAGGCTGAATCAGAAAGGATGATCGCCGAGGCCGAAGGAAAGGCGACAGCAGAAGCCGTGAGAATCATCGCTGAGGCCGAAGAGAAAGCCAAGGCAGAAGCTGACAGGATGGTAGCTGAAGCTCAGCAAAGAGCAGAAGATAGTGTACGAGAAGAAGTCTCGCTAGCTGAACAACAAGCCCAGGACATCGTAAAAGCGGCAGAGGAAAAGGCGGAGGCAATCAAAGTACCCGCCCAGGAAGAAGCTGACGGAATTATCGCTGAAGCGAAACAAAAGGCTGAAGTAGCTGAACGGCAAGCCCAGGAAATGGTAAAAGAGGCAGAAGAGAAAGCGGAGTCCGTCAAAGGCTTTGCCGAAGAGGAAGCCAGCAGAATTATCGCAGAAGCGAATCAAAAGGCTGAGCACTTTGTGGAAGAAAGAAGAGCCAAGGCTGAGGAGGAAGCACAGAGTATTCTAAAAGAGGTGAGGGAGAAGGCCGAAGCAGAGGGACAGGATATCAGGCGAGAAGCTGAGCTAGTGCTGCAAAGGAGCAAGAGGATAGGGGAACAGGAGATAAAGGAGAAGTTCAAGAAGGTTTACAAGGAATTGCTCCTGGACTTGGGAGCAGTTGAAGTAATATGGGCTGTATCAAGAGCAGAGCAGATTACAGCCCCTGAACAAGCTGAAGCTGCTCCAGTTGAACAAGCAGAGATGACAACAGAAGAAACTCAGGAGCAGCCCACACTTGTACGGGAGGAAGAGACGAAAGCCGAAGCTGAAGCTGCTCCAGTCGAACAAGCAGAGATGACAACAGAAGAAACTCAGGAGCAGCCCACACTTGTACGGGAGGAAGAGACGAAAGCCGAAGCTGAAGCTGCTCCAGTCGAACAAGCAGAGATGACAACAGAAGAAACTCAGGAGCAGCCCACACTTGTACGGGAGGAAGAGGAGAAAGAGGAGAAGGAAGCGCTTGACCTTTACGAGGGCACTGTGGAATTGGCAATCCCACCCCCGGTGGGATTAGATTGCATGCTGCAACTGCATAAGGACTTGAGGCGTATTCCTAAAATAGAAGTAATGAACCTGGGGGTCTCCAAGGACAAAGGTATCACGATCAGACTCTTTCTAGATAGTCCCATCATGCTTCTCAAGATTCTTGGAGATTTACCCGAAGTGGAGAAGGTATCAGAGCCGCTACGGGGTGCCGGCAATACAGCAAATAGCCAAGAGGCAGCAGGCAAACCACCTGTCAGAAGAATCGTAGTAACTACCAAGAAATAGACCACGGCTGTAGGTCTTCCTAAGGCGGGCAAGAATGCCTGCATAACCACCCGGTTGAACATGCTGGTAATCCCGGCATACCAAAGAATCTCTACAATAGCCATCACACTAAATATCTCGACCATCGCGAATTCCCATCAGTTTTTCTGAAAGCCCTTTATCTACCAGGCCATATCCCTCCCCAAATGGGCCTGCACGGAACAGAACCAAATTACTACTGCAACAAGTACTAAAATCTCATTGCGAACTAGTGCAGACCTCATCAAAATCAAAGTAGAGCAGCCACAACAGGACATGAACGAGGACATGAACGAGGACATGAACGCTATGGAAAGAGAAAAGGAGCTTTGGGGACGCAAGTTCAAGATAGTCAAGAACGGGCTAGATGAAGCGGAAGTATACTCCTTTGTTGATAGCTTGACAAACCAATATGGCAACCTAGCCAAACAACTTGAACATCTGGATTCTCTGGTTAGCAAACTGGCATACCTATATAGCCACCTCGCAAAGAAACTGGAATACCTGGATTACCTGGATTCCCCCGCAAACCACCATAGGGAGATGCACGCAGCCGAGGTTGATGAAGGCAAACCGGAGCGCCTAGGTTTCCTCAGAACCCCCTCAAATGGGCGCACAGTCGAGGTTGATAGTGATAAACTAGAGAACATTGATTCTCTCACGAGGTTCGCAGAAAGGACCATTATCGAGGCTGCCAAGGAGGCAAATAGTATTAAGACCGAAATAGAGGAAAAGGCGAAGGCCAAAGCTATCAGCATTGTCGCACGCGCTGAAGAAAAAGCTCGAGTGGAAGCAGACGCAATCATCGCCGAAACTGAAATGAGAGCCAAAGAGAGGGGAGAGGAAATAATCGCAGCAGTACAACGAGAAGCTCAAGAGCTAATTGAGGCCGCGCAACAGAGAGTCGAAGCAGTCAAGGCCCCAGCCCAGGATGAAGCTGACCAGCTTGTCGCTGAAGCCGAGCAAGAAGCTGTGCAGAAGGCACAGGGCACTCTAAGAGAAGCAAAGAACAGGGCAGAGGAAGGCGCTCAGCTCGTTAAGCAAGAAGCTGAGCAACTACTAGCGAAAGGCAAGGGGAGCGCAGTATCTGAGCGCCCTGAAACAGAAGCAGCCGGACACGCGCAAATTGAAACGACAACCGACGAGACACAGGAGCAGCATCCACCTAGCCAAGAAGAGGGAGAACAAGGAAGCCCCGAGCTTTTCACCGGCACCGTAGAACTAGCACTCCCGCCTCCCGTAGTTCTAGATCGAATGCTGCAACTCCACAAACATCTGAAACAGACTCCTCACGTAGATGTCTTGAATCTGGGAGGCTCGGTAGATACAGGTATAACAATTAGAGTCCTTGTACAGGACCCTACCCCGCTTCTAAAGGTCATCGGGAAGCTGCCAGAAGTAGACGAAGCCTCAGAGGAACTCCCTGATGCTGATAAGACAGTCCCCAGTCGACAAACCGGAGACGAAACTCCCATCAGAAGAATCATAATAACTACCAAGGAGTAAAGTACTGGCCATCGGCCCTCTCTTTGGCTCGACTGGTGCCAAGCTCAGTTGCCTGGCAGCTATTGCGCCAGGGAATTATCCTCAGGTTTTCCAGCTTTGGAAGCCTATCCTTCAGAATCACTGCTCGATCATGAGCGACCTCTGAGCGTTCGAGCGCCTTTCGAAGTCTCAATTTTACATTTGGGGGAACTTCTTCCCTATCTGTTAACCTTACCAACATCATCTTTTGATTCGAGGTTAAATCCACTAGCTTGACGACCATTTCTCTCTTAAACGACTTGTTCCGTTCCACCCAGTCAATCGCTCGCTCCGTTTGCTCACGCATCATATCCAAAACCGACTCAGGAATACTGCGTCCCTTCCCAGCCAACGACTCAATCTCTTTGACCCTACGCTCAGCGAATTTTATATGGAGGTTAGCCTTGGCTTCATCGCCAAAGGTGAAGAATGCTTGCACCTTCTCAGTCGCCATCTTAACCGGGTAGAGCACATCACCAGGCAAGCTATCTGATGATGCCATTACCGTGCCCCCGCCAGCTAGAAAGAGAGCCAGAATCACAGCTACAGCCAAAGCCCAGCGCCACTGCCAGCTCCAAAGTGGCAAGCGGCGTTTCTCCTTCTTCTTTTCTTCAGCAGCAAGTGCCGAGAGCAATCGGGCTTTAGCCACCTGCCGAAACTCAGGGCGAGGCTCAATAGAGGAGACCTCCTTGATGGCGAGGGCTGCTCTGAGAAGCGGCTCAAGCTCTGCCGCCTGCTCAGGATAGCTTTCCAGACATTGCTCGATGCTATCACCCTTTAGCGTGATGCGATCAAGACATGTATCTAAAATATCTTCAAAGCGTTTGTCCATCATTTTTCCAACCGGAGAGCTTCCTACGTAGCGTCGCCAAAGCACTGTGCTGCAGGACTTTTACCGCTCCTGGGCTCTTCCCCAGTATGTTAGCGACCTCAGAGATTGACAACCCGCCAGCAAAGCGCAACTCAATCACATCCCGTTGCGCCTGAGTGAGCTGGCCCACTGCTTGAATCAACTGGCGTATGTCGGAGTTCCTCTCCGCTGCCCTTTCGGGGTCAATGGTGTCGCTCACCAGGAACTCATTCAGAGGGAGTGTCCTTTTCGACTTATCAGTTCTCCAGTAGTCGATAACTTGGTTGCGGGCGATACGAAATAACCAGGATGAGATTGGTGCCCCGCGCCATTTGAAAGACGGGCTGGATTCAAGTGCCTTAAGGAACACCTGTTCTGCCAAATCCTCTGCCTCTGTTTGGTTTTGCACCCTCAGGGCAATGTAACGGTAAATCCTTGGGAAGTACTCTTCATAGAGTCTAGCCCAGGCCTCAGGATCCCGCTTCTTTATCTCCTGGGCAAAGGTCTCCTCGTCTTGCACACGCGACTCCTTCCCTGCAACGGCTATCTGCCAGTATAACCCAGGGAAGGAGGGCAGGTAAAATTCCAGCTAAGGGGACCACGTTCTCCATCAATTGGGGCCAAGCGCAGACCTCTGGTGCCGAACCGACCCTTGCCTTAAGGATGAGCTTCATCGCCAAACCAGTCTTGTCAGTTTTCGAATCTCTGCTTAAACCTTTGCAGAATCCCCTGGTCTTGCCAGTTTTCAAACCTCTGCTTGAAGCTTTCCAGAATCCTCTGGTCTTGCCAGTTTTCAAACCTTTGCTTCAAGCTTTCCAGAACCCCCTCCAAATGTCTCATACGGGGAGCGAGCTCCAACCGCCCCTTCTCAAGAAACCATCCCAGGTGAAGGCTAGGGTAATGCCTCCAAAGGAGAGGCCTGTATTCGCCAATGGTCAGCCTTACAGATTGCCCTTCCTCAATCCCGGTGGTATCCACGCCCGAGTTTGACAGGTCCATGGTAAGCGTGTTGCCCCCGCCGATCTCCATAGTGACTTGTTGGCCATGGACTCCCGTCACGTTACCCTCGAGCTTAAGGTAGAAGGGCTTTTGTGGCGCCTCCAGCAAAATCACAACCTTCGCTGCGCCATCCTTAAGGCACACCGCTATCCAGTCGCCGTCATCAAGACTGCCAAAGGTGACCTCCTGCCACGGCGCCATCCAGGCTCTATACTCTGTATCCTCCTCATCTACGGTTATGACAACCGGTGTGACCTCATTCCTGGGCAGTAGATTGATCACGCTACCCGCGGGATCTCCTTGAATCTCGCCCAGCAGCCACTCGTCGCAGAAGAGACTTGGTAAGGTTCCGCCGTTTCCATTGTCCTGTGCAAAGGCACTCGTTATCCCCGTGCCCAGGGCCACCATCGCCACCACCACACCAAGGATCAGCCATACCTTCTTCATGTCGACCTCCTTTCTTTACTGCCACGTCAAGATGCCATTTTTTGGCTTCTGTTAGTTAAAACGAAAAAGTCCTCAAAAGGTTAGCCCCAAAAAGGTCAAATCAACAGCGGGCACTGCCAAGAAAAGCGCCGCCCTATCTGGTGTATTGCACAAAACCCTCTCTCCTGTTATAGTAGTCGCCGCCAAGAATCATTAAGAGTCATACCCGCTCATCTCTCAAGGCGCAGCAATCAAATCTAAAGTCGAGTAAGTCCAAACGGTCAAAGGAGCTCAAATAGAACTCCTGGTCAGACTAACCATTAAATCCAGAAAATGGCAGTACTTTAATAGGCCACCAATAATTCCCAGGAGGTGGAAACCATGCCAGAGCAAGCCCTATCAGATGTTAAGGTGCTAGATTTGACTTGGCACATCGCCGGCCCCTATTGCACCAAACTTCTGGCAGACTATGGAGCTGAAGTGATCAAGGTGGAAAAACCAGGCGAGGGGGATCCGGCAAGGAGAATGGGACCTTTCTTCAAAGATGACCCGCACCTAGAGAAGAGCGGACTTTTCCTTCATCTCAACACCAACAAGAAGGGAATCACCCTCAACCTGAAGAGCGCCACGGGAAAGGAGATTCTCAAGGAATTGGTGAGCAAGGTAGACATCCTGGTGGAGAGCTTCAGCCCTCGTGTAATGCCCAGCCTCGGGTTGGACTACCAAACCCTGGAACAGATAAACCCCAAGCTGGTGATGGTCTCGATCTCCAACTTCGGGCAGAGCGGCCCCTACCGTGATTTCAAGGCCTCAGAGATCGTTGAATATGCCATGGGCGGCGAAATGTACTCCACGGGCATAGCTGACAGGGAACCATTGAAACTTGGAGGGAACGTCACCCAGTATCAGGCAGGAACGGTGGCCGCGGTGGCGACCATGGGTGCCCTTTACGCCGCAGAATTTCAGGGAAGCAGCCAGCATGTAGATGTGTCTATTATGGAGACACAGGCGGGGGGTGGCGATAGAAGAGCCTTTTACCTCCTGGGCTACGCTTGCGCCGGGGCGATAACCACTCGGTGGCCGCCGCCGCGGGAGTCAGTCAGGATGGTTATTCTCCCTCAGGGCGTCTATCCCTGCAAAGACGGCTTCATCAACACCCTCAGCCTGCCCCAGTGGTGGCCAAGATACCTCAAGGCAATGGAGATGCCCGAACTAAAAGATGACCCTAGATTTCAGAATATCTTCAGCGCCGAGGCTGGCCTAGAGTTCGATGCCATCTGGTACTCCTGGCTCGCCGATCATACCAGGGCGGAGCTCTTTGAAAAGTTCCTCAAGGTTAACATCGCCAGCGCTCCGGTGAACAGCCCCGAGGACGTGGTCAATAATCCTCATCTTAAGGCAAGGGGATTCTTCGTAGAAATCGACCATCCCAAAACAGGCAAGGTCGCCTATCCCGGAGCCCCCTTCAACATGACAGAGACCACCTGGCAGGCGAGGCACCCGGCGCCTCTCCTCGGCGAGCACAACGAGGAGCTCTACTGCGATGTCCTGCGATATACCGACGAGGATCTGGTAAAGCTTCGCGAGGATGGAGTTATCTGAGCAGGGAATTGAAAGGAGGTTGAGAACATGGCTAAGCTGCCATTGGAAGGAGTGAGGGTTGTGGAGATAACGGTGGTGGCTGCCGGCCCTTTTGGAACTATGCTCCTGGCAGACCTTGGGGCCGAGGTTATACGGGTGGAGTCGGTCCACCACTTCCCGCCGGCTACTAGGGGGTGGATGCCCAGACCACCCCAATTCCTCGTCCCTACTACCGGGGCGACATTCGGAGGCACCGGAGGGCTACAGACCTATGTGGATCACTGGGCGGGTGATAGGCCCTGGGATCGTTGGTGCTTATTTAATTCCTTGAACCGGAACAAGCTGAGTTGCTGCATCGATCTTACTAGTCCACAGGGGATGGATGTCTTCAAGAGGCTAATAAAAGTGAGCGATGTCTTCTTTGAGAGCAATGCCGCTGCCACAGTAGAGAAGCTGGGCATAACCTATGATGTTCTCAAAGAAGTGAAGCAAGACATCATCTATCTCAGCATGCCCGGGCTCGGCAGCAGCGGTCCCTATAAGTACTTCACCGCATTCGGCGCCCAGCTTCAGGCCTTGTCCGGTCATACCTGGCTGACACGTTATCCCGACCTTGACTACACTACAACCCAGTCGCTGTTATTTCACTGCGATTTTGCCTCCGGCGCCACCGCTGCCTTCGCTGTCCTCTGTGCCCTGCGCTACCGCAACCGTACCGGGAAGGGACAATTCATCGACCTGGCACAGATCGAAACCGTGATACCCCATCTCGGCGAGGCAATTATGGACTACACCATGAACCGCAGGGTTGAGGAGCCCATGGGAAATCGCCATCCCTCCATGGCTCCCTACGGTGTCTACCGGTGCTACGGGGAGGATAGGTGGGTGACGCTCTCCGTCTCCTCAGAAGAGGAATGGCAGGGTCTATGCCGCGCCCTGGGCAAGCCCTCCTGGTGCAAAGAGGAGAGGTTTTCCACTATGGCGGGGCGTCTGCAGAACCAGGACGAGCTGGACAGGTATATCGAGGAGTGGACATGCCGCCATGACCACTACGACGTAATGTACATCCTGCAAAAAGAGGGGGTGGCAGCCGGCCCGGTGATAGACCAGCGAGATGCCTATCACGATGCCCAGTTGCAGTGCCGTGGCTTCTTTGAGGTGGTTAGCCACCGCGAGGCGGGTACTCATCGCTATCCGGGGATGTTGTGGAAGATGGGCAGAGCTCCACTCAGCATACGCAAGCCCCCGCCATGCCTCGGCGAACACAACGATTATGTTTTCAAAGACGTAATTGGCATGTCCGACGATGAGACCGCTGAGTTGGAAAAGGAACGGCTAATAGGGGGTGATGAGTACCTCGTCGAATCCATTTTCTAGACTTAGACCTTTCGCCTGAGCTTGCCTTGACACTGCGTGGTAACAGTTTAAAATGAGAGGTGTGATCCTCCACCAAACCTCATCTATTCCTCGAAGGTGGCCATGAGTTGGCATATTGCCGTTATTTGTTGTATTATTACAACTGAGCTGTTTCCTGACTGAGGAGTTCTCTTGATCAAGATCGAAAAGCCAAGCGGAAGGGATCTTGCGAGGAGAGTAGGCCCGTTCTTCAACTACGAACCCACCATAATAAGAAGAAGGGGGGTTTTTTGCGTCTAAACCCAAGAAGGCGATTATCACCCTAAGTAGGCAAACAAGCCAAAACGTCAATCAAAAAAGGAGGAACCAAAGAAAAATGGGAGCGCTAGATGGCAAGGTTGCAATAATAACCGGTGCAGGGAGAGGACTCGGAAGAAGCCACGCATTGCTAATGGCTGAGGAAGGTGCGAAGATTGTTGTCAACGACCTCGGAACGGAATGGGACGGCACAGGCCAGGCAAAAGGTCCTGCCGACGATGTAGTCAAAGAGATTAAGGATGCAGGCGGACAGGCGGCGGCCAGCTTCGACAGCGTAACTGATTTCCAGGGAGCCAAGAGGATCATAGATTGCGCCATCGATAACTTCGGCAAACTTGATATTCTGGTCAACAATGCCGGCTTCCTGAGAGACAAGATGACCTTCAATATGACCGAAGAGGAGTGGGATGCTATCATCGCCGTTCACCTCAAAGGGACGTTCAACTGCGGCAGATGGGCTTGTGCCTACTTCAGGGAGCAGAGCAAGGCAGGGAAACCGCAAAGCGGGCGAATAATCAATACCATGTCCCATGCAGGTCTACTAGGAAATGCGGGGCAGGGAAACTACGCGGCAGCCAAGCTAGGCATTGGCGCCCTGACCATGGTATGGGCTAGAGAGATGGCGAAGTATAACGTCACCTGTAATGCCATTGTCCCCATGGCCAGGACAAGGATGACAGTCCAGACTCCAAGTTTAAGCGCAATGTTCGGGGAAAAGCCGCCTGAGGGCCAGTTCGATGATATGGCCCCTGAGAATGTATCTCCACTTGTTGCTTACCTCGCCAGCGATCACGCCCAAAACATAACAGGGCGCTGGCTGTCCATCAGGGCGGGTAAACTTGAGTCCTGGCTACCCCCGCAACTTGCAAAGGCTATCGATATCGGCAGAAGATGGACCGTAAAGGAGATAACCGAAAGGGTAGGTGAGCTTGGAGACCTTTCCATACCTTCAATGGAACTGTAAGGGGAGAGAAACGTTTTGCCAGCAAAAGGCGGCTCATTTCTGCCGGTGTGGTACAGCCAGCACTTCACTGCGATGCTAGCCAGGTTATAGGGGGGATTGTCCAAAGCCTTACTGAGCTATTCAAATGTTGTTCATTTTTGGATGGTTCCCTTTTGGGTTTGTCAGAGCCATAAGTGCCATCAATCCCTTGCGGGAGTTTGGGTAGTTTTGGGCCGATCAAAGGAAGAGCCAGGCTTACCAGCTAGGTAAGGGTAGCCCGCATCTATGGGAAACCCCGGCAAGATGGGATAATGGGTTTTGCCATCTTTGATGATATTGCCTTTGATGAGACGGTTCTGCCAACCATGAGCAAATCAAAGGAGGTGTTGCTGAGAAATGAGTTATGAGACCATAATACTCGATAAGGAAGAGGGAATTGCCACAATGACACTAAACCGCCCGGACAAGCTGAACGCTGTCAGTCCAGCAATGTGGTGGGAGTTGAGTAGAGCGATCGAGGAAGTGCGTACCGATAGCGAGATAAGGGTGTTAATACTTACGGGAGCTGATCCCGGTTTTTGCGCCGGCGCTGACGTTGCCGAAACCCTGACGCTAGCCCTTCCAGGGGCGGCACCGCCGAGGACGAGAGAGCAGATGAAGGAGCCTGTGGGCATAGCAGGTCTGAGATTTGCACAACTGCAGAAACCAACCCTGGCTGCAGTGAACGGGGTAGCTGCCGGAATGGGCTTTTCGTTCGCTCTGGCCTGTGACATAAGAATAGCTTCAGAAAAGGCCCGATTCACCAACGTGTTTGTTCGTACGGGGCTGATCCCAGACAATGGGTTAACCTATTTCTTGCCGCGTCTGGTGGGGCTGGCCAAGGCGCTGGAACTCATGTACACCGGTGACAGGATCGATGCCAAAGAGGCAGAGCGAATAGGCCTAGTAAACCAAGTGGTGCCACACGATGATCTCCTGAAGGTAACAAAGGATATGGCAAAAAGGATAGCCCAGGCAGCTCCAATGGCACTTGAACTTACGAAGTGGACTACGACTAGGGCACTGAACACCGATCTGGAGCAACTGATCCTATTAGAGACCTACGCCCAAAAGGTTTGCCTTGAGACGGAGGATTTTCAGGAAGGGATCAAGGCCTTCATGGAAAAGAGGCCACCCGTATTCAAGGGAGTTTGAGTTTAATTAAGAGAAGTGGGAGGTGGCAAATGGCTTATAGGTTGCTTATTCTGGAGAAGGATGGGCCGATAGCGACCATAACCCTCAATCGCCCCAACGTAGGCAATGCCTTCGACATATATCTCATGAACGAGCTCGATGCCGCGATCAGAGAGGTAGGCATGGATAGCGATATCAGGGCAGTGATCATGACTGGGGCCGGCAAGCATTTCTCCACGGGGATAGACCTTAGCATGTTTGCCGACCTAGGGAAACAAGCCGCGGACCTTACTCAAGAGCAGGAAACTCAGGCGCTGCTGGACCCGGAGGATCAAACTTATGGCAAGGGAACCCTGGTGGCCACCGTGCTCAGGATAAGAAACATGAACAAGCCAGTAATCGCTGCCATAAATGGCGCGGTGGTTGGTGCTGCCTTTGGGCTGGCACTGGCCTGCGACATCATAATCGCCTCGGACAAGGCCAGGTTCAGCATGGTATTTGTCAAGAGAGGGATTGTCCCCGATACCGCTGGCTCCTTCACTCTACCTCGCATCGTTGGGCTGCCCAGGGCTTGTGAACTGACATTAACCGGCGACACCATCGATGCTGCGGAAGCCGATCGAATAGGTCTGGTGAACAGGGTCGTTCCTCATGATGACCTGATGAAGACAGCCAGGGAACTGGCGGAGAGAATAGCCAAGAACCCGCCGCTGGCGGTGGGGATGGCCAAGACAGCCCTGCACAGCGGGATGGCGGGGACAGATATTCTGGAGCACATGAAGTACGAGGTCGAGCTTCAGGAAAAGCTCTTGAACACCGAGGACTTCATGGAAGCTGCCACGGCGTTC
>Ga0209979_1001555_pt1 | contig 24773 bp, 14 predicted proteins | sample AnhtaG_FD_183114 | JGI IMG/M metagenome (GOLD analysis project Ga0209979, IMG submission 183114) | Deep subsurface microbial communities from Anholt, Denmark to uncover new lineages of life (NeLLi) - Anholt_01485 metaG (SPAdes) (version 2) | ecosystem: Environmental > Aquatic > Marine > Oceanic...
CTGAGCAGTTCAAGCCCGGCGAGAGTCTCTTAATCTGCACGGGCTGGAGTGAGTATTACGGCCAAGTGAAATATCGGGATGAGCTTCCGCGAATAAGTGCAGAACTGGCACAGTGGTGTGTGGAGAATAAAGTGCGGATGCTCGGCGTGGAGCCACCTTCGGTCGCGGACGTCAACAATATCGAGGAGCTGACTCGAATACACCGGATTCTCCTTGAAGGTGGGATTGTTGTCGTAGAGGGGCTTGCCAATCTCACTGCACTGACAAAACCAAAAGTAACGCTTATCGTGCTGCCGTTGAAAATCGCCGGCGGCGACGGCGCCCCGGCCCGCGCTATTGCTATTGAAAATGATGGTTAGGCACGTGATGATGCAGAATAAAAGATGCCAATACAATTACAGGAAATCCTAAGTTCGCTACCCCCTGTTTGGTCTGAAGACCTGTTACCGGCGATACGACGCAAAAACGCGCAAAGGCCCGTATCGATTGTCGTGCTGGATGATGATCCGACCGGGACCCAGACGGTGCACGACATACCGGTCCTTACGAATTGGAAGCTGAAGACGATAACTGATGAGTTTGCAGATAAAACACCACTGTTTTATCTGTTGACCAATTCGAGGAGTCTGACGGAAGCAGCAGCGGTTGATCTGGCTTCGGAGGTAGGGGCGAATATCTTCGAGGCCTCGCGTAAGACACATCGAGCTTTTGAAATTATCAGCCGAAGCGATTCGACCCTCCGTGGCCATTTTCCCGCAGAGGTCGATGCCCTCGCAGACGTCCTTGAAATGCGACAAGCCGTGTGCGTAATCATACCTTTCTTCCAAGAGGGAGGCAGATATACTATCAATGATATTCATTATGTCAAAGAAGGACAGCAGCTTGTCCCCGCTGCTGATACGGCCTTTGCAAAAGACGTAGTCTTCGGCTACCACAACTCAGATCTCAAATGGTGGGTCGAGGAGAAAACGCAAGGCCGTATCTCGGCAACGTCAGTCCAGTCATTTTCTCTCAAGGAAATCCGGAAAGAGGGAGTGGACTATGTCGCCAAGAAGATAGACGGATGCAAGCTGGGAAGTGTTTGTATTGTCAACGCCGCCGATTACCGGGATTTGGAAGTGGTGACGCTGGGCTTGCTCCAGGCCCAGCAGGAAGGAAAACGTTTTCTGTTTCGAACAGCCGCTTCCTTTGTCCGCGTCCGAGCAGGGCTGACGGCCCGGCAGCTATTGACCACTGATGAAATGAACGTTACAGGCAGTATAGGTGGTTTGGTAATCGTGGGTTCTCATGTTCCGAGATCATCTCAACAGTTGGATCACCTGCTGCAGCACGGAAATGTGCAGGGCATCGAGCTCAACGTCGATAAAATCCTCTCGCCAAAGGATCGCGATGAAGAAATTCGGAGGTCCGTTGAGTTTGTTGAGAACGAATTGTCCCAGGGACAGGATGTTGTGGTTTATACGAGCCGCAAGCTCATTACCGGAAGGGACAATGAAGGCTCATTGTTTATCGGCAGGCAGATTTCACAGGGACTTGTAGAGGTTGTTAGCTCGATGGGCGTCCGTCCTCGCTATATCCTGGCCAAAGGTGGAATCACTTCCAGTGACATAGCAACACAGGCCTTGGGGATTGTACGGGCGCACATACTCGGACAAATCCTGCCGGGTGTGCCGGTCTGGCAGAGCGGGCCCGAAAGTAGATTCCCTGATATGCCGTACATTGTCTTTCCCGGGAACGTCGGATCGACCAATGCGATCTCAAAAGTTGTTCAAGGCTTTAGAGAAACAATAAATCAATAGGGGATTGGTAGCGTCTTATGAAGACATCACGAAATATTATGAGTCGCCAGCGTTATGTTCTGATAGCTATTCTTTTCTTTCATATGGTCAATACCTATATGGATCGTGTTTGTATTGCTTCTGCGAAAGGCGACATTATTAAGGACCTTGGCATTTCCGATGAAATGATGGGTTGGATTTTTGGTATCTTTGCGTTAGGTTATGCGCTCTTTCAGGTTCCCTCAGGTTTGTTTGCCGACCGCTTTGGCCCCAGGAAGGCACTGACGATAGTCGTATCGTTTTGGAGTACATTCACGATGCTGACGGGCGCTGCGTTTAATGCCCTGTCGATGTTAGTGTGTCGGTTTATTTTTGGCGTTGGTGAGGCGGGAGCTTTTCCCGGGGCCACACGTGCCTTTTATCAGTGGCTACCTGTAAAGGAACGAGGCATCGCCCAGGGGATTAATATATCAGGTTGTCGGATCGGCGCAGGGATATCCTACTTTATTATGCCGGTTTTAATCGGCCTAATTGGCTGGCGTCTTACATTTGTCGCAAATGGCGTGGTAGGAATTGTCTGGGCGATTATCTGGCTGTTTTGGTTTCGAGATAATCCAAAAGATAATACAAGGATAAATGAAGCTGAATTGGACTATATCGACCAGGGAAGAAAAAGCGACTTTGTTGTTTCCACCAAAGTATCTTTGGCTGAAATATTTACTTCATTAAATATGTCATTGGCCATGTTTCAGTATTTTGCCAGCAATATTACCTTCTTTGTCTGCCTGACCTGGTTGCCTTCTCATCTGAAGGACACCTGGGGAGAAGGGGCAGAGTTTTACGCAGCGATGCCGATGTTTGTAGCGGCTGCAGCGAACTGGATAAGCGGCTCGGCGGTAACATACCTTTACAAGAAAGGCTATCATGTAGGCTCTCGCCGGTTTCCAGCAATAATCGGATTTTTGCTTGGTACAATTGGATTGTTATTAGCCACGCAAACACAGAATCTCCACCAGTTTGTCATCTTTTTCAGTATTGCGATTTTTGGCGTGGATATGACCCTAAGTCCCAGTTGGTCGTTTTGTATGGATATTGGCGGTGATAAATCCGGAGCGGTATCCGGTTCCATGAACATGGCGGGCAATATTGGCTCGGCTGTTAGTGCCATTATATTTCCGCTTTTCAAAAATAATATTACACTCCCCTACTTTGCCGCGGAAACAGGCACAGCAAATTCCTTCTTTGTCTTTGCCGGGGCCTTAAATGTGCTGGCAGTAATAGCCTGGTTGTTTATGGATCCGCATCGCTCTTCAGCTAAAAATTTGTCCCGAAAAGCTATTCGAATACGGTTTATCATTATCTTCATGTCTTTGATTTTATTAACTTTAGCCGCAGTACTGTTGAAGGTTTATTTGAAACGGTAGGTTTTGCTGCGCCCGCCAACGGCGGGTTTTGATTGGGACCCAGCGTTGCTGGGCAAGCAGAAAAAATAATTGGAGGAATACTAATGAGTACCTTCAAAGCGGTAGCGGTCGGAGCTGGATATTTCAGTCACTTTCAGTATGAGGCCTGGCAGCGAATCCCGGAAGTGGCGATTACCGCTTTCTGTAATCGCAACAAGGACCGCGCAAAACCAATTACCGAGAGATACGGCATCACGCATCACTACACGGACTACCACGAGATGCTGGAAAAGGAAAAGCCTGATTTTGTGGACATTATCACGCCGCCGCCGACACATTTGGAAATGTGCAAAGTGGCGGCGGATTTGGGAATTCATGTGATTTGTCAGAAGCCGTTGGCCCCTACCTTCGATGAGGCAAAGCAGATCGTGGAATACACAGGCCAGGCCGGGATTCGGTTTATGGTTCACGAGAACTGGCGTTTCCAGCCGTGGTATCGCCAAATCAGGAAGCTGCTCGATAGCGGTGCCGTAGGCGATAAGATTCACTCCCTGTATTTCCGCTCGCGCATGGGCGATGGTTGGGGTCAGAATGCCTACCTGGACCGTCAGCCGTATTTCCGGGATTATCCGCGGCTATTGGTTTATGAAAATGGCGTGCACTTTATTGATACCTATCGCTATCTCGGCGGTGAGGTCAAAGAGGTCTATGCTGTGCTAAAGAAGCTCAATCCGGTAATCGCCGGTGAAGATTACGCCTGTCTCATTTTCCATTTCGAAAGTGGGGCCATGGGCATCTGGGACGCCAATCGGTACAATGAATGCAACTATGAGAAACCCCGCTACACATTTGGCGAGTTCCTTCTCGATGCAAACGGCGGGTCCATCCGGCTCTATCTGGACGGTGGAATTACAATACAGCTCCTCGGCGAAAAAGAACGAATACACGATTATCACCACGAAGATCGCGGATTTGCCGGAGACTGTTGCTATACGACGCAGCGGCATTTCATTGACAGGATGCTCGATGGTAAGCCATTCGAAACGAATGGACGCGAGTACCTTAAGACATTAGCGGTACAGGAAGCCGTATATGAGTCGGCATCAAAGAATGCCACCGTAAGTGTCGGTCAATAGACAATGCATTCTCAACGCTAATGGCTGTGCGAGCAGGGTGGCCTTTGCCCCGGCGTGTTTGCCTGACTTCCAGACGCTCGTTCTTGACCGCCCGGCTCATAAACCAAAGCAAACACACAGTGGGCAGTATTACCGCTATCGCAAGCAGTAATACTACCCACCGAAACTGGTTGTAACCAGCATTGATTTTACCTTTGGTTTTTCACTTGCTATTTCTATTTGTCTATGTTGTAAAGCGCAGTAACCTCGCCTTTACTAAGAGCATAGTTATAAATACGAACATCGTCAATGGTACCGCCGAAATAATCGGAAGACGCCGAATGTTTACCGAATTTCAGAGTCGCACTTTCGGCATCTGGGGTACCTGAAGGAGCTGAATTATTCGTGATTAAGACGCCATCTTTGTACGCCTTGAGATTTTCTCCATTATAAGTCGCAGCAAGGTGATACCAGGTATTGGCCGATAATGGCATGTATTTGGCAGCATACCATATTCCTCCAACCTGCATGGCTGCCGCTCCCCGGAAAGTCGTGTCGCCGTGGTCCCAGTTAATTTGATAATTCTTCTCCCGATGAACCGGCCCACTCGGCATTGCTGACTTAGGTGCGGCGGGACTATTTACCCAGACAGCTACAGTCCAGGCAGACAAGTCGGTTGCATAATCAGTCTCCACATAGTCATCCACGCCGTCGAATTCCAGTGCACCGCCCACTTTGCCGCCGGTCGGTCGCCATTGCGGACCCCCAACAAGCTTACCAGTATGGTTATTGTCAGACGAATCATTGGCATTACCACCTTCGCTCTCGTCAAGCTTCCACCAGCCTACCATCTTGCCTATAGTGAAGCTCCAAACATCCCCGGTTATAACGTTGCCGTCGGCCCAGACCTCATCGACACGCCAGTAATACTTAGCGCCCTCTTCCAGCTCCGGCAATTCATCATAACTGGGACTCTGCACTTCGGCCAGTAGTGGCAGCTCATCAACCTTAGTGCCGAAATAGACTTTGTGCGACTTAGCATTCACCCCCGCCTTCCACTTCAGATTCGACACAGTTGTTATGCCAGTCGTCGCTCCGTCACGTGGCTGGGGCTTTGTAGCCTTGACCTTCGCTGTGGGGTCAGTCTGGGAAAGCTGCATTAGCAGAGGGAACACGTTATCCAGCGGTGGCAGTTGGTCTATACTGAAACGCGAATTAAAGTTGTTAATCCTCTCATCCGTGCGTAACTGGATGCCGGTTTTATCACAGGCCTGCGCCAACTGAGCTAACATTTTATGCGCCGGATTTCGAGGGTTATCGTATGTCGCGTTTAGATAAGCATCGGCAACCCGTATCCCTCCGCCAACGTTAACCAGCACCAGTTTGCTGGTCGTTGGGGACAGCTTGTTTACAGCTTCTTGTAAGGGCCCGGCAGTATAGACCGACCTGCGTCTATTGATTGCCGAAATCGAAGTCTCTACGACATCCGGATTTAACGACAGAACAGTAGTCTTGTTCATCTGGTTCATATAACAGTAGAGCTTTTGATTGTTGACAAGTCCAATCTGGTACTTGCCGGTACCCTGCCCCGGCTGCTCACTTGCAGATTGGCCTGCTACCAGATTAGCTACAGTCAACAATTGGGTCAGAATCTGGCGGGTCTGTTGTGGATTGTGACTGGTTACTGCCACTCCAAGATTGTTTGCTATTGGAGGTATTCCCGGGAGGTCTGCGTTGGAAGTGCTATCGGGCGGCAAAGCAAACAGCGTTATCTGTTCGATATTCGCGAAGATTTCTCTGCCGATGTCAAGGCCTGTCAGATTTTCAATGCTTTTACCTGCGGCAATAGCCTGGGCACTTTCAGCCTCACCTAAAGCGATGCTGACCAGCCCCACCGTCTCAGACGGAACGGCCTCGAAGCCGGCCCTGCTAAGATTCGGTGTACGAATCATATTGTATGCAAGGCAGTGGTGTCCATCCTTAAAAGCTATGTTTTTCTCGAAAGCTATTCCGTTTTCCTGAATGTTGAAAAAGATGATCAAATCGTCGATATTTTTAATATCGGCAACGCCATCGACGATACGGACTACTCCGGGAATCTGGTCTTCTGGAAATATTTCTGAAAGACCTGCGAATACTTCATCGACGTTCGCCCAGATAGTTATAGCATTTTCCTGACGTTCTTTTTTGCTGACCTTTGCAAAGGACTTGTTACTCGAGGCGAGTGTAGGCTTGCTGGTAACACCCTTGTATTGCTTGACAGACCAGGTCAATTGCCCCGCTGGCTGTGCAATGATTACTATATTATCATCGTAAGCGACGCCTGCCGTGCCTGCAATAGTCACGGTCTGCATACCTTCGATAGGCTCACCCGGTGTTCCAGCCATACCCAATGCTGCTAAGATTAAGCCCCGCAAGGCATCGCTCTTTCCGGGAAACAACACCGCTATGGCCGGTGGATTATTTTGAGCAACGCCGGTAATACCTATCCCCATACCCCGTATCTTCTTAAATTCAGCTATCATACTTGGATTCATAAGAGCTGCCATCATATCTCCGGGTGATTTACCACCCGGCCCAAGGCCTTTGCCACCGACGCCAAGAGCTGCAAGAGGATTTTCAAATGGAGTTCCCTTTAGCATATTCAGAATGGTTTCGATTTGCCTGCCGGGGCTGCCCGTTTCTATGTAGATTAAGGTCTCAGGCGGCATCAAGGCCGCCGGGTCGGCATTGCCCAGCTCGTCCAGCATAGGCTTAACCTTATCTACGATTTTGGTCTGGTCACTGTAGTTTGCGACCAGCTTCCCAAAAACTTCCTTGGCCTGCTGCTCATTTTGCTTCTTAAGATAGCACATACCCTGCCGATACATTGCCTGGGCGATGTGAGACCTCTGAGCGGAACTGTCTGCGATTACCTGCCCATAGATTCTGATGGCCGCGTCCAGGTCACCATCAATCTGCTCGGCGTACAGCCCCTCCTGCAGCAGAACACTTGCAGGCTTGGCAAGAACGACGGAGTTAAGCATGCCGGCTGCCAATAAAAAGATGATTGTGATGTTCTTAAACCTTTCCATAATCGTGCTCCTTTCAAATAGGTTAATAAAAAACTGTTACTTTAACAAGAACAATTATGACAACTAAGTGTTACGGTTTTGTTACGGTTTTGTACTTTTTTTGTTATTTTTTCCAACGCGTTGCAGAATGGAAACTCGAAAAGCAGGTGCATTTGCAAACCGGATACGATATAATTTCTTTTGGTTAATTAGTGAGTGGTTAATTAGTGAGTGGACCACTCACCACTCACTACTTTTTTTGGGATAGAAGTAATGCCAGATTCACTTCGGAAATTATCGAGACAGGACATTGGGAGCATGAGCCGGAGTCTTATCTTTTTTGTCCTGTTCTATCTGTACGTCTGGCTTGGTGTTGATTTGCGACTTATGTATTATGGGGCCGGCGTTATTACAAATTTCCCGGCCTTTTACAAAGGCTGGGCTTTTTTCCTAACGTTTCTATCATACCCGGGTGGGCCTCTCGAATATCTCTCAGCTTTCCTGTCCCAACTCTTCTACTATTCCTGGGCCGGTGCCCTTGTGGTAACAGTGCAAGCCTGGCTGCTCTGTGTATGTATAGACTATCTGTCGAAAGCCACGAACTTACCGCGAATTCGCTGGATGCGCTTTATTCCGCCGATTCTTCTGCTTATTCTCTATACCCGCTATGCCTATCACTTTGCCACAACGCTGGCATTTTTGACTGTGTTGCTTCTCGCATGTTTGTACTTAAAGATGGCTTTATCACAGACTACGATTTTCAGCCATTTGGGCACTTTTCTGTCCCTGTCCGTAATTCTGTATTATCTTGCCGGTGGAGCATTTCTACTTTTTGCAGTCCTCTGTGCACTTTATGAGCTGCTTTTCAGGTCTCGGTGGAAGATGAGTCTATTTTATTTGTTATCCGCCGTTGTTATTCCGTATGTAGTGGGTCTTCTGGTCTTTCGCGTTAGTATTATCGATGCCTTTTGCAACATGTTACCTTTCTCCTGGAAAATTCTCTATTACGAAGCTCGCAGAAGAGGAGTAACAATAGTCTATCTACTTTATCTGCTCCCACCTTTAACACTTCTTGTATTTGGCCTTTGGCAGATACTCAGGAAAAGACTCCATTTTATAAAAAGCCAGACTAACAAAGAGCCTGCAAAAAGGCTCCGAAATAAATCCTCTAATCTACTGGCAAAGATATTTTCTTGGTATAGATACTCACCAAAACTCAGGTGGGTCAGCGAATCACTGCTTTTGCTTGCTATTGCCGGCGGCACCGTTTTCCTTTCCCGCGATGACAATCTTAAAACCCGGTTTAAAGTTGATTACTATGCTTACCACAAGATGTGGCCGGAATTGCTCACGTCCGCTCAACATAACCCTGAAAATCCCTTTATAGCTCACGCAGTCAATAGGGCTTTGTACCATGTCGGCCAACTCGGCTATTATATGTTTTCCTGGCCCCAACATCCAGATTACCTGTTTCTATCTGATAAGAAATATAAATGGATGTACTGGCAAATCTTCGATGTCTTTTTAGACATCGGCGTTATTAACATAGCTGAAAATGCCCTGACTGAATGTCTCGAAGGGCTCGGGGACCGCCCCATGGTACTGCAGCGACTGGCCTTGATAAATATGGTAAAGGGCAATTTAGGCTCCGCCAAAATTTATCTCGGCGCGCTCAGCAAGACTCTTTTTAATGCTGACTGGGCAAAACACTATCTTGACCTTCTGGAGACCGATCCAGACCTCTCCACGGACAAGTATATTCAGCATCTACGCTCTTTGTGCCTGGACAAGGATTGCCTCACTCACTCCCTTCTCATGGAGAAAACTCTTTCATGGCTCCTGGAGAGGAACAGCCAAAATCGCATGGCGTTTGAATATCTAATGGCCAGGTATATGTTAAACAAGCATTTAGGCAAACTTGTCCGGAATTTTGAGCGTTTACATGATTTCGATTATCCCGAACTACCCACACATTATGAAGAAGCAGCCCTCATCTATGTGTACCGAACAAGAAAGCCTCTCAATCTCAGCGGTTACCTATCAAGTCTTCAAAAGCGTCGACAGATTGAAGACTTTTCCCGGATTCTCAGTGGTTACGGTGGAGACAAACAAGCTGCCTCCAAAGAACTGTCAACAAAATTCCGCAACACTTATTTCTTCTATTATATGTATGCACCTTCAGGCCCGAATAAATGACTCAATCGCATATACGTATGAAAGCAAAATTACATAAAACCAGAAAAGCTAAACTCATTTGTGCAATAATCGTATGTGCACTTATAGCTGTTTCGTTGCTTTTTGCTTGTCGCGACAGAAAAGTCACGATTACACAATGCAGTTCCATCGACCGACCTGCTAAAGTACAGCCGGATTACGCTGGCGGTGTCATCCCGCCAAACATTGCTCCCCTGAACTTTATCGTACAAGAGGACGGTTCAGGCTACTTCGTCAGAATACACTCTCGAAAAGGAAATCCAATTGAGATATTCAGCAAGAAACCCACGATTTTGATTCCAAAGAAAGCCTGGCATGAGCTTCTGGACTTGAACCGGGATCAGCAGCTCAGTGTTGATATTTTTGTCAAATCAAAAGCTGCCACATCATCTTCTGATGGAGAAAATGAACAGTGGTCCCGTTATCAAACTCTCACAAGCAAAATTGCCCATGAGGACATGGATGCTTTCCTCGTATATAGAAAGATTCGGCCGGGCCATCGCACCTGGAGGGATATGGGCATATATCAGCGTAACCTTAACAGTTTTGATGAATCAGTAGTGTTGAATAACGGGTATTTCAAGCATGGCTGTGTGAACTGCCATGCTTTTTGCGGAAACCGTGCCGAAAAAATGCTCATAGGCATCCGCAGCGCAGTTTACGGCAGCTCGGCTTTGCTGGTCGAAGGTGACAAAGTACGAAAGATTGGAACAAAGTTTGGATATACATCCTGGCATCCAAGCGGGCAGGTTGCCGCATTTTCTGTCAATAAGGTCAGGCAGCTCTTTCATTCGGCCGCAAGCGAGGTTCGAGATGTGATGGACTTCGATTCTCTGATGGCTTACTACGTGGTCGAATCGGAAACCGTTAAGACTACACAAGACCTTGCCCGAAAAGACCGGCTCGAAACGTACCCGACCTGGTCCGCCGACGGCCGGTACTTGTATTTCTGTAGCGCGCCGGTGACCTGGTCGGATCAGACTGTCGTTCCCGAATCCTATGATCAAATCAAGTACGATCTTGTCCGCACGAGTTACGACATTGACCGCAATCAGTGGGGCTCGCTGGAATCGGTGCTTTCAGCCGAGGATACCGGCCTCAGCATCCTTTTGCCTCGAATCAGCCCGGACGGCCGCTGGCTGCTGTTCTGCATGTGCGATTACGGCTGCTTCCCCGTTTACAGACATAGCAGCGACTTGTATATGATGGACCTCGAAGCAGCAAAACAAACAGGCGACTTTGCCTATGAACGGCTCGATATCAACAGTAGCGAAAGTGAAAGCTGGCATTGCTGGTCGAGCAACAGCCGATGGATAGCTTTCAGTAGTAAAAGAGGCAGCGGTGTATTCACCAGAATATACATTGCATATGTAGATAAAAACGGAAAGGTATACAAGCCTATACGGCTGCCTCAGAAAGATCCGACGTATTATGAATCATGCCTTTGGACCTACAGCGTCCCCGAGCTTATTACTGAGCCTGTTCGGGTAACAAGAGAAAAGCTCGGTAGGGTTGTTCGCAGTTCCCAGAAAATACCCATCCAGATGCCCATCACGATGGCTACTCCCAAAGCCGGCGAGCTCCCGGAATATCAGGAGCCCTGGCAGACTGAACGCGAGTAAGAGTGAAGATATATAGTGAGCTCGCTTCTAAATAACCAGCAGCGAAAGAAGGCATCAGGGCAATTCTGCCTTACTAATATAAAACATCTAACCTGAAATTGCTATGGTTAAGTAGGATTCTATGGTGTACCAAAGCTACCGAAAATTATTGACATTGAGAAGAAATTATGTTATTATAAGACTTAGAGCTTGCAGGAGTGTTTTTGTGAAGTGTAAGTGGGAAATCCCTGCATAATTTGGTTCCTCGTCCCGGTCATGATTAGGCAGAAAACCGGAGATTATCCTGACGGGAAGGTGGGTAATTTGGTACAAAGAAATTTAGTGAGGCTCATGCCGTATAGGCTTACATCTGTTGATTCTGGTCTTCAAGCACCGGCATTAAATTTTTGATATTTCAGGTCGTTTTACTGAAATTTTATTGAGGGAGGCACAGAGTTGTGGGCGGTAACTTTGTGCCTAATAGTGGCTTTTTTTGTTTTTAGTCAATGGTTAGCTTTCAGGAAAGGAGGTGGTAGCAAAACGCAAGTAATCATCCTGAACAAGGATGGATTGAATGTGATGCAGCTAAAACTATTATCAATCATTATTTTTGAAGGAGGCGTATTATGTTTAGAAAATTGATTTTTGTATTATCTCTTGTTTTTGTGCTGAGTTTGGTTAGCGGGGTCCCGGCTCAAGACGTGGTCATCCCCAGCCCGGGGGCCATGCCGGTGCTCGATGGTAGAATTGATGAGGTATGGTTTTTTTCGACAGAACAGACGATAGGCACCAGTCAAGTAGGAACCGCCCCCAGTTCGCCTGCAGATTGCTCTGGCACCTGGCGGGCCCTCTGGAACTGGGAATATCTGTACGTCCTGGCCGTGGTGAAAGATGATACTCTGACTAATGACTCGGGGGGGGGCAACAATAAATGGAACGATGACAGTGTCGAATTCTATGTCGATGGTGACAATAGCAAAAGGACCAGCGTAGACGAAAATGACCACCAGTATACCTTTTGGTGGGATAACGAAGTATTGCAAGAACCCAGTGCACTCCACAACGGAGCTCCAAGCTTAGTGGGTGTTGAATACGCTGTAGCTACGACCGAGGACGGTTATCTTTTTGAAATCAAGCTGCCATGGATGAGCATAATGGGTGAGCCGGCAACGCCTGGCCAACTGATTGGTTTCGATGTATGGATTAACGATGATGACGACGGTGGTGATCGAGACTCACAGGTTTCCTGGTATTCAACGGATGGAAATGGCTGGCAAGATCCGAGTGTGTGGGCAGTTGCTGCACTCGAGGCGAGTAACAAGGCAGCTAATCCCAACCCTGCTGACGGTGCCATCCATGTGGATACATGGGCAAGTCTTAGCTGGCTGGCGGCACCATCTGCTGTCTCGCACGATGTGTACTTCGGTGAAAGTTTTGCTGATGTGGAGGCTGGAACCGGTGATACATTCCAGATTAACCAATCCACTACGTTCTATGTACTTGGCTTTCCCGGTTTTCCCTATCCGGACGGTCTTGTACCAGGCACGACGTATTACTGGAGGATCGATGAAGTTAGTGCCGAGGGTGCGATAGACACAGGTGATGTGTGGAGTTTTATAGTTCCCCCCAGATCGGCCTATGAACCCAACCCGGTTGACGACGGTAAATTTGTGGAACCGGATGTAATTCTTAGCTGGACAGCAGGTCATGGTGCGAAAATACACACCGTGTACTTCGGTGATGATTTTGATAGTGTGAGCAGTGCTACCGGAGGAGCTCAAATGGGAGTTGCAACCTATACTCCCGGCACTCTTGAGCGAGAGAAGACTTATTATTGGCGGGTCGATGAGGATGACGGCTTAGTTACACATACAGGCAATGTCTGGAGTTTTAAGACTGCAAAGGCTGGTGGAGGACTACGAGCAGATTACTACGAAGGTACGGAACTTAGGACTTTCATTCTGACCCGTACAGATCCTCAAATTAACTATAATTGGGGCGACCCCGGCTCGCCGGATCCGGCGGTCAGCGATGATAACTTCTCAGCCAGATGGAGTGGTGAAGTAGAGGCTGGATATACTGAGACCTACACCTTCTACCCCAAGACCGATGATGGTGTACGACTATGGGTAGGCGGTAAACAGCTTGTTGATTCCTGGGAAACGGTTCCAATATACCCAATCGAGCACAGTGGAACGATTGACCTTATCGCTGGGAGTACCTACAGAATTGTAATGGAGTATTTTGAGAGCACGGCTAATGCGATAGCAGAGTTGCGCTGGGAAAGCCCATCCACGCCAAAGCAGCTCATTCCACAGGCTGCATTGGCGCTGCCAATAAAAGCCGGCAACCCGAATCCAGGTAATGGCGCTACGGATGTAAAGCAAACACCTGTACTCAAGTGGGCAGCAGGGGATTACGCCGTTTCACACGAGGTGTACTTCGGCACGGATGGAGAAGCCGTGAAGAATGCCACCACAGCTTCGCCAGAGTATAAAGGTACAAAGGCACTTGGTGACGAGAGCCATGACCCCGGGAAACTTGGCTGGGCTTCTACTTACTACTGGCGTGTTGACGAAGTCAATAGCGCCAATCCCGACAGTCCGTGGATTGGCAGCCTTTGGAGCTTTACGACGGCCAACTTCCTTACCATTGACGATTTTGAGGACTACAACGACTATCCGCCCGACGAGATATTCAATATGTGGATAGATGGATATGGGACCACGACAAACGGTTCCACGGCGGGTTATCCTGAGCCGGACTTCCCTGGGGGAGAGCATTATGTTGAGACTTCGATTGTTCACGGCGGCGGCCAATCGATGCCGTTGTTCTACGACAACAATTTCAAATACTCTGAGGCGGCCATGACCTTGGTCTCGACGCGTGACTGGACAGAGCAAGGTGTTGGAGTACTGTCGCTGTGGTTCTACGGTGATGCTTCTAATGCTGCTGAGCGGATGTATGTATCTCTCAACGGCAGCGCGGTGGTCTATCACGATGATTCCGACGCGGCGCTGATAAATACGTGGACGGAATGGAGAATCGACCTGCAAGATTTTGCGGCTCAAGGTGTGAACCTTGCCAATGTCAATACGATTGCTATTGGCTTCGGCGATAAGAATAATCTGAAAGCTGGCGGTTCAGGTATGGTCTTTTTTGATGACATTCGACTGTATCGTCCGGCACCAGAGCCGGCACCGTAAGCTGGGATTTAGATGGCAATTAAAATTGCGTGGTTGATGTAGCAAATATGTATCAATTTGGGGCTTATACTGAATGTTTCGGTATAGGCCCCTTTGTCTTGGAGTAATATCAACTCCATAGGTTAAACCAGCTCACGATTTTCTGTAGGAAGGCTGTGAGAAGTGTTTTAGCGTTCTACAATGGCCAAACTAGTCCTTGGAAAGGCCCTGTCTGGAACTTTTGGATTCCGCCCAGGACAGCCTATAACCCTGATCCGCCTGATGGCGTCAAGTTTATGGACCCAGATGCGCTTGTCAAGGGCCAATAGTAACACGTGACATTTAGTCTAACCTATTACAAAATAGACATTTACGCCCTTGGGCTCTTCGCTCGCCATTTTACCCACTTTCTGTTTTAATCTCTGTCTTAAATTGGCTTTTTATATACAATGCCTAAAGTTAAAAAACAATCCATAACTTTAGTTCACTTTAGCTCACTTTAGGCATTTTTATGGAGCTAACGGAGTTAAGCTTGATTTTCCTATCTACGATATTTAAAATATGCAATCTGCTTGACTTACGTGAGCTAACATGAGCTTTGAGTCGGCCGACGGTTAATTCGCGAATGGTGATAAAATAGATGCGCAAGCCAGCCGTATATCTTATTATGGGCATTAGCATAGTGGCTGTTGTCGTGGTCATACTAATCGCCCTCTATGTACCCGGGCCTCAGATAGAGAATATATTAGCACTTTACCGGGATGATGCCGAATACAATGGCTTGACGATTCGCTACCCTCTTAACGAAACGCTTTTTCCCCCGGAAATTGTGCCCCCTACATTTCATTGGGAAGATGCTGACTCAACTTCTGACACTTGGCTCATCACCATCAAGTTCCAGGACGACCAGGGTCGTATGAATCCCGTTAGAAATTCCAAAAGGGGTGAGTCAGTCCGGCAACTCCATAGCAATCAAAGAAGGCCTGACGGGAATGCCGGCCAAAAAGCGAAGATTTCTAACGGGATGAATTTTCTCGTCCGGGAAACACAGTGGACACCTGAGCCGGCACAATGGGAGGTCATAAAGAAGCGGTCACTGGAAAACCACGCAATGGTTACTATCCTGGGCGTCAATCGCTGGAGCCGGGGAAAAATCCTCTCGGCAGGCAGAATCTCAATCAAAACATCCAAAGACCAAGTCGGAGCACCCTTGTTTTATCGGGAAGTGAACCTGCCCTTTGCTGATGCCGTCAAGGACCCCTCACAAATCCGGTGGCGTTTTGGTGTCATCTCTTCGCCACAGCAGCCTCCGATTGTCCTGGAGAAACTGCCGGTCTGTGGAAACTGCCATTCCTTTTCCGCCGATGGCAAAGTCTTCGCAATGGATGTGGATTATGCCAACAGCAAAGGCTCATACGTTATCACGCGCATCGCAGAGCAAATGCTTCTTGCCACCAGCGATATCATAACCTGGAACGATTACAGAAAGGAAGACGGGGAACAGACGTTCGGACTGCTCTCCCAGGTCTCTCCGGACGGCAGGTATGTCGTCAGTACAGTAAAAGACAAATCCGTTTTCGTTCCGATGCCGCCTCTGGCCTTCTCTCAACTATTTTTCCCCGTCAAAGGCATCCTGTGCATATATGACATCCAAACACGTACTTTCCAGTCATTGCCGGGAGCGGATGACCCGCAATATGTCCAGAGCAACCCGGCCTGGAGCCCCGATGGCAAATACATCGTTTTCGCCAGGGCCAAAGCATACGACCTCAAACATACCGAGGGCAAGGGCAAGGTGCTTCTGACCCGCGAAGAGTGCAAGGAATTCACCGAAGACGGAAAGCCATTCTTGTTCGACTTATACAGAATTCCATTTAATGACGGAAAAGGCGGCAAGCCTGAGCCAATTGAAGGGGCTTCGGCCAACGGCATGAGCAACTTCTTCGCGAAGTATTCCCCCGATGGCAAATGGATTGTCTTCTGCAAAGCTAAAAGTTATATGCTGCTTCAGCCCGATAGCGAGCTTTATATCATACCGGCTGAAGGCGGCGAAGCCGGAAGACTTCAGTGCAACACAACCCGGATGAACTCCTGGCATAGCTTCTCTCCAAACGGAAAATGGCTGGTGTTCTCTTCAAAAGCAAATTCAGCTTATACCCAGCTTTTCCTCACCCACATCGACGACCAGGGAGGCAGCACACCTGCGGTCCTGTTGTCACACTTTACCTCCCCCGACCGGGCCGCCAACATACCTGAGTTTATCAATACGAAGTCCTATGCTATCAGGAAAATCCACGAGAAATTCCTGAACGATTATTCTTTTGTAAGGGCCGCAAATGAGTTCTTCAAAGCCGGCGACGCGGATAACGCGATACAAGAGTACAAAAACGCACTGGAGCTAAACCCGAACAACGCCGAAGCACACCTTAAGCTCGGCTTTCTGCTGTACAATGTCAAGCAAATGCGTAAAGAGGGGATGGAACATTATTATAAGGCCATACAACTTAATCCGGCTGATCCCCGCATACATCACGATTTAGGTATGGCGCTGCTGCACCAGAGAAAATTCGACGAGGCCGTCAAGCATCTATCGGAGGCTTTGCGACGTATGCCGGATGGCCTCGATAAACAGTACAACGCTGCGAACATGCACCATAATCTTGGACTTGCGTTGCTTTACATGGGAAAGTCAAAACAAGCTTTGGTCAATTTCTCCGAGGCGGTCCGACTTGACCCGAACCACGCCGAAGCTCACTATCGCCTGGCCTTAGCGCTGGCTGAGCAGAGAGAGCTCGACCAGGCCCTCAAACATTACTCCGAAGCTGTACGACTAAAGCCGGGCGTTGACACCTCGCCAACACTGCATTACCTGCTGGCAATGAACTATGGCCAGGCACGCCAATTCCGCCAGGCTTCTCTTTCCGCCCAGAAGGCGCTCGACCTCGCCCACGCCGCTGGAGACCAAAAGCTCGCACAGGAAATCAAAAAATGGCTCGAACTTTTCAAACAGCAAAGCGGTCCTCCCCAATAAAACAATAACAAGTATAGTGCTCTCGATTGAAAATTCCCGTTTGTGCGCGGGTAACTTGTGCCACAGGTAGTAGCTTTACAATAATAGTTTATGATTTTACACGCGGGAATTTACAACCCTTCAAGGGTATAACACTAATTCATGCAGAAGAGGTCTTTTTAGAAAAAACGGGTGGGGCTAATTTTTCTGGCACCACATAACATTTTTTGGGCATAGGATTGAGCTCTGTGTCTTTGCGAGAGGGTAGGGTGCGATATTTCGCACCACTTTGACTTCGACATTGGACATTCAGATTCGATACCGAAGGTTCGCCAGTGGAGAATTCGATATTCTTTTTTTATAACTTTAGTTCACTTTAGCTCACTTTAGGCACTTTAGTTCACTTTAACTCTCTAATCTCTAATCCTCTAATCCACTAAAAATTCCTTTGCCTTTCCCCTTCTTTTCTGTTATTTTACTTCCCTAAAGGCGTGATGCGTACATCTTGAAGAGTGCTGCTAATCAGAAATCAATTTAGCTTCCACTTTTTCACCATCGTCAATATTTATAAGGAGGTAGGGATAATATGGATTCTGACTTTCAACTACAGTAATATCCTCCGTATATAGCCAAAGTGAGCAGTTTATTCTATCAATAGGATTAACCTGCCAAAGAGAATTGTCTTCAAGCTTAACAAAGTTGCCAGAATCAATTATCTTATTTACCCAATGACCGCCTCCGGTAAAGAGGTATGTCTTGCCGCTTGTAGTCTCAATTACGTCACTGCCAGAGTAAGTATCACGATTTCTGCGATTGAGCTTCTTACACAACAACGGCTCGTCAACTCCTTGGATGAATAGCATGTAGAATTGGCCATCGGTTAAGATTGTGACATCGGGTCTCACTTCCATTTCAAACAGAAAAACGAAGTTAGCAACCTCATATATGTTCCCTGAAGTAGTCTTGAGGATAGTCCCTTTCCTAATCCTTTTAACCAAACCATTGATAATGGTTGTCTCGAAAACTTGCCATTGACCTGTTTTTGTATCCGTGTATGTTTTCCCACTGTCCACTGGTGTTGTCGGGAAGTGTGGCCGACTTTCTGCAATTGGCTGTTTATTGTAAGTAGGTTGTCTATATTGTCTGTAGTGGGTGTCTTTGTAGTGAGCTTGTTCAGAACTGACTTGCTGCTGTAACAAATCGTTAGACTTTGGCCTTGTGGATGTTTGGGTATTGATGGTTCCCACTACTATTTTACCATTCTTCTCAAATTCCACCCTATCAGGATATATTTTGAGAATCCTGAATCCATTTATGATGTCACCCTCATGGGCCAATTTCCCTCCAACGATTATACATGATTCACCGCTTCCAGAAATGATAATTGCTTCTATTAGGGAAGTTTCTTCTGTGAAGCCTGAATCCATTGTATCTATTCGAGGAGTTGCTTTTGAGGATTCTGGTTTAACTTGCACAATGATTATGCTTATGAGAATGACGGCAAGTAAAGCGAGCACAAACCATTTAGTCTGTTCCTTGTCCGTTACACCCATTTTTGCCTCCATCTAATATTTGATGTGTTTCGAGCACTATTTCGAGTGAATTACTCTTTACTCATAAAAGTCAGGTTCTTATCGAATCGGCTCTACAGGTTGAGTTCCATACGTCTCTATGATTCCCTTTAACTCTTTGGGTCTGAATATGTTTTCGGTGACATCATCAAAGAAGCCATCGTCAGAAGCTTTATCAAAGAACTGTCTCGCTTCCTCATAATATGGCATGTGAAGACGCCGTATTAGTTCTACAAAGCCTCTCATGTCAGAGACCCTGGGTCCAGTGTAGTCGGGACGTATGTGATGTCCAGGGTCGAGGAAACACAATAAAGATTCAAAGCCGTTCTCCCCAACGAATCGTGTTAAGTGATTGTGAAGTTCATCGGACTGGTAACAATTGCCGTCTGGCCTGTGAGGGGAATATGTTACATGATGCACAATTCTGAAGTCGAATGCTTTACTGTTTTCATCTTGTTGCCATTCAAGCCAGCCATGTTCAGTCGATTCAATGATTTCGCCGCACGTGTCACAAATCCACTGTTTCAATGGTTTCAGCATTTCTGTTTTCTCCTTTCTTTTATTTCACGCCTTTTGGTTCTTCATGGATTTCTCACCTAATTACATATCGGCTGTTTCTGGAAGTAATATAACTTGGTCAATTTTATAACATCCGAAAATATGTGGTTCTACATAAGCGAAAAAAGCCTAAAGCGAACATTTTTGAATCAAAGAAGTTCGTAATCTGACCTAAATAAATTGCCGATAAAAGATGGATTGAACTGAAATAATATGAATGAGGGTCTGAGGTTAAGTAAAGGAGTCCAACTAAAATGAAACAGAAAGTTCATAAAGCAGGTGAGTTATTGCAAGACATTACTGATTTTGTACGAAAGAATGGAAGCCTTGAAGAAAAGGTACGCTTCCCTCGTAAATACATACGCACAGCCGGTCCCATCCAGAAGCGTTTGTCTTTTGTCTCTGAAAAAAATCTACGGAAATCCCTCAGCTACAACTTCATTCTTGTGGATGTCTTCCGGTGGCTTCTGAGCATCACCGACATAGACTATACAGCGAAACGAATGCTCATCAAGAACTGCATCGTTGTGTTTTGCTCCATTTGTGAAAGTATGATGAGGGCATCTACGAAAGGAGTCATAGGAAAAAACCACAACTTCAAGGCAAGAACAAAACGAATGGTAGACAAAGTAATTATAACAGAAGATTTGAGAAGTAAGCTGGATTGGCTTTGGGACAAGCGTCAGGCAATACATATATACCTAATCTCTCAACCGGAAGATGGATTATATAAGCACAGTGATTATATGAAAGCAAAATCGACTACTAATGACCTTTTGGATGTGCTAATAAGTTCATTTGAAGGATTGACGACGTGTGATAACTAGCCAAGTAAGGTGTGTTAAATGAATTTTGAACGCGCGGGAGAATCAAGCATCCATAATCCAACTTTAGCTCACTTTAGGCACTTTAGTTCACTTTAGCTCACTCCTCACTAACGAAAATCCAGCATCAAGAATCCAACCCGGCATCTCACTTGGTAAATCCGTGCTAATCCGCGGTTACTTACTATTGAACTATCAGTGTCAATCTGCGTAAATCCGTGTCTCAAAAAAACAGTGTCAATCCTGTCTAAAAAAAATCTCTGCGTTCTCTGTGGCTAAAAAAAGTGCTTTTTTGGTCATTTTTTTGTTGACATTGTTTGAAAATACGTTAAAATACGCCTATGTTAGCTTGTCCCTTAGGGGCCAGCAGGCAAACATAAACCGCCCCTAAGCGACAGATATAGCGGAGAACCGCACGTTTTCGTATCAGCAGATACACGCCAAAAATCATCGTTATTGAATGGTGAATAACTATGAACTACTGTCAACCGGCGATTGTCGCTTTCCGATCGAATTACTTACCTGCCTATAAGGCAGCAGTTATTTACGTGCCTATAAGGCACCTCTACATCTGTCGAGAACCCTCTACAAATCAGCTACTTTTTATGCAAAACAAACCCAATTTCCGAAAGGCCAAATGAATATAATTCCATATAATACAAAGGATTATGAAAATAAACACAATTGGACAATTGGTCAAAACAAACCCAATTCAAACCCAAACAAACCCAATTTCCGAAAAGCCAAAATGGACGTAAACTTATATATTATAGAGGATTACAGAAAAAAAGATGATTTCGCAGTCCGAAAAAACAAACCCAATTCAAACCCAATTTCTTCAAAGCCCAAAATGAGCGCAAACGCTTTTTCACAAAAGGATTATGAGAATAAAACCGCCTTCAGGCTCCAAAAAAACAAACCCAAACAAAGCCAATTTCAGTTCATCCGGTTAATGCGTAGGTGGACCATACAGATCATGGCCTTTGAGCTGTTTGGAGAGAAAAATCGTTTGGGCAGAGGCTCAAATTTGGGGCAGGCGGGGGGAAATTTGTGCCTCTGGGGCCCCGAACGATTTTTCTCGATCGTCCGAAACGCCCAATACACCTACCCATTATTCGGAAGAGCCCCAATTTCTTCAAAGCCCAAAATGAACTTAAAATCGCTTGCCGAAAAATCTGGCCCCACCCGAAAAAACGGAAAAAACTTAGATTCGGGATTAAGCTTGATTTTTCTATTAACGATATTTAATATGCCCTCTAAAAGGCAAAGATCTGGGTTCCCGCAAGGCGGGGTCCCTATAACGCAGTTGTGGATAATTAGATAAGAAATGACCGTAAAACTGGACACACGCAGCATCGAATCGGCTTCGGCGACTGAAATCTATATTTCAGCGGTACCCGACGAAAGTGCATCCGCCCAGAACCAGGCGGAGCAGATTTTTTCCGGCATTTCCGACATACTCCGTTCAAAAAAGGCGCATATTTTCCAGGAGCGGGTCTTTGCAGCTCAAAGCGCAATGGAAATCCTCAGCCGCGCACGCTCCCAGGCCTATGCCGACCTTGATGATGGAGTTGCCCCGAGCTTTCTGGTGGCCAAAGAGGGATTGCTCGGCCCTGTTGCCGGGGTGCAGGTCCACGCAATCAGCAGCGACAGCAGGCCAGAGGTGATTAGTCTGGACCAAACCGGCTGCGGACGAATTCTTCGCGTTTCAGGTCGTGCATATCTCACACTTTCGAATGTATCCGCTGCTACTCTGCGAAGTAGCTCGCTACGTAGCACGAGACCCCAATCCCCACAGACCACGGCTCGACTGAGCTCGCCGAAATCCGAACAGGCCCAGGCTATGATGGAAAAAGCCGATGCTGCACTCAAACAATTCGGAGCCGATTTCCTTTCGGTGCCGCGTACTTGGATGTGGCTGAAGGATATTCTTTCGTGGTATGACGATTTTAATCATGTCAGAACCAAATTTTTCACCGAGCGTCGGCTTATTGGAGCCGGAACCCGCCAATCGATGCCCGCCAGCACAGGTATTGGGCTTGGACCGGCTGATGGCAGCGAGTGCGCAATGGACCTGATAGCGGTCCTCGAACCGACTGACTGCACGCAGTACCTTCAGGCAGCGGGAAAACAGCAATGTGCATTGGAGTACGGCTCAGCCTTCTCACGGGCCGCTCGCAGCATTATGCCGGCCGGCCAGACGGTATTTGTTTCCGGAACCGCCTCTATTGATGCCGACGGAGCTACTACGCATATCGGCGATGCATCGGGCCAGATAAGTACAACCATAGGGAATGTTCGGGCTGTTCTCAGCGATATGAACTGCAGGGATGAGGATGTGGTGCAGGTGGCCGCCTATTGTAAAACAACCGAGGTCGAGAAGATATTCAACGCTTCCAAAGGCGCCCTCCCCTGGCCGTGGCTAACGGCTATTTGCGACATCTGCCGTCCCGACCTGCTATTTGAAGTCGAAGCCACCGCTATGCCAAAACAAAGAGCATAAGAGCACAAGAGCTTAAGAGCAAAAGTCTTGTGCACTTTTGACTTATGCTCCTGTGAACTTGTGACCTATGCTCCTATGACTTACAAACTACTCCGCCCTGCTGATACCGAGCTTTTCAAGTTTCTCCGCTGATCTGAATAATACCATACTGTTACCGAACAAAACGTTTGTGCCACTCCCCATAGTCAGCAGTGCTCTATCATAAGCGATGGGGCTCTCGATTAGTCCAGCTATCGGTTTTCCTTTTCCGAGGTACACCACGTTCTGAACAATCCATTCAAAATCTTGCTTATCCCTTAGATAGGACTCTACCTGACTAATTGTATCCGGGTACCTGTCTTGATGGTCGTTTGCGTAGATTAGCAGTGCTTTACCTAAACGCGACAGAATAGAGGCTGATATGACACGGTCTGCTATGTCCGAACCTTGCTTTGATTCCTGAGACACAGCATCGCTTTCGTCAGCGGTCCTGTCGAGCTCTTTATTCAAACTCATCAATTCAGCAGCATTCTCGTCGGTAAGTCTGAGATACTGCGTATTTGTGCTGTCTCTTCTGACGTAAACGACGCGAATAAAGCCTTTGTGTCCCTCCGAGATCCCACCTCCTCCGGTCGGACGTGGTTTGTTGTTAATCCTCAGTATCTCGGCTATCAACTCCCGCACATTGTGTATTTTCTTATTTCCGACTATCCAGAAGAAATACCCTTCGCGCAGCTCACCGATACCCAGCCGTTCATAGTTCTTTCCAGGGTCCAGAATGACTACACCGTTGCTTAAAGGAGCCAGGTCGTATATCTCCTTGATTTCAGGTGTAACGTCCGCCACTTTCATGCCGAGCATTGTGACTGTTTTGAGCGGCGCTTTAAGCTCAACAGTTTCACACCTGAGGGTTACTTCTTTATCCCTGTCAACCAGTACGAGCGGCATCTTGGCCTTTTGTTTGAGACTCATAGCATGAACGTATAGGGTCAGTTGTTTCCTCTCAGGCAAACCAGCCAACCGAAAACCCCCATTCTGGTCGGTCTTACAGCTTCTGAGCACAATACCTGTAACGTCTGGTCCAGCCATTGCCTGCACCGTAGTCTCACCAAGAGGTTTTCCGTTTGCATCCAAAAGCACGCCGCTTGCAACCAGACCGCGAGGCATCTGCACATCCAGCGACCTCAATTGCTCTGGTGTCAGCTTGTAGATGTCCTCAATAGTAACGGTCTTGGCAGTCTCAACCGTGAAGACCAACCGTCCCATCTCGTCCTTGCGTTTCTTCGCTGGGACCGGATAGTCAAATATCTCGAATCGGCCGTTCTGGTCGGTCGCAGTCCGCGCAATATCACTGTAGCCTCCATCAAACCGCATAGTAGCTTTAACCTGTACGCCCGCAAATGGCTGCCCCTGATGGTCTTTAACAACTCCGGCAATGTACAGGGCCGACGGCAGCCGAATTAGAAAATCGGTTTGCTGACCAGGCTGTACGGAAACTTTTGCTAAGCGAAAGTCCCCACCCCTACGGAAGGTCCCCGCAGCCGAACGGTATCCGGGTAAAAATACATCCAGTGAGATATCAGCAGCATTCTCACCTAAGGGTACCTCTATCCTGAATCGTCCGTTTTGGTCGGTGCGTCCTTCATAAATCGCGTGGCGCGCCGAGTCACGGACTTGCCTCATATCCCTCATATCGGTCGCAGGCACGGCCACTCGGACGAGTGCACCAACAAGTGCTTGTCCAGTCTGCTCTGATACGACCTGGCCCGTAACAGTAACCTGCCCCACCATTCGTTTGGTCAAAGCAACTGTTATTGGCACAGCCAGGACAGCCACCAGCAGTGAAACAATAATAGCCCGCCAGCTTGGGCGTTTGTAGAATTTTCTTCCTGGTTTCATAATGGTCTTTATCCTTTCTTCAATATTTTTTACAGGCCCGGCTACAGCCAACGATGGAACCGGCCGGGTTGATTCGTACT
>Ga0209979_1001556_pt1 | contig 24773 bp, 32 predicted proteins | sample AnhtaG_FD_183114 | JGI IMG/M metagenome (GOLD analysis project Ga0209979, IMG submission 183114) | Deep subsurface microbial communities from Anholt, Denmark to uncover new lineages of life (NeLLi) - Anholt_01485 metaG (SPAdes) (version 2) | ecosystem: Environmental > Aquatic > Marine > Oceanic...
TTGTTGAGAATGTTTAATATAAGAAATCCAAAAGCTTTGGAAGACTTAACTACATTTATTGCTGCAGAATCCTCTCAAGTATTTACTTATGAAAACATTGCAAGAAATTTATCAATAACAGATGATACTGTAAGAGAATACCTTGACTATTTAGAATCTGTTTTTTTAGTTTCAAGAGAGCAATTCTATTCAAAAAGTAGGGCAAAAAGAATAAGAAAACAAGACAAAATTTACCTAAATAACGTAGGTCTTAGAAATGTTCTAATCAATATCTTAAATGAACAACTATTTGCTGACGACAAAGAACTTGGAAAAATAGCTGAAATACTTGTCCATGACCACTCAAAAAGACTTTTTTGTTTTGATTATGTAAAACCAGAGGTTTTCTACTGGAAAAACAAAAGCGGTAAAGAAGTTGATGTGGTAGTGGAAGTACATAATAAAGCCATTCCTATTGAAGTAAAATATAAAAACAACATATCCTCAGACGATCTCAAAGGAATTAACTCGTTTATTTTAGAAAAAAAAGGATCCCTTGGTCTTGTTATAACAAAGGATATAATTGATAAAAAGGAAAAATTAATTTTCATTCCATTATGGATGTTTTTATTGCTTTGTTAATTAAATAATTTTTATGCTGTGACAAATTCATCCTCTTTTTCTTCTGCAGATCCTTCCATAATCTTTAGTATCTCACGACGAGCGTTCTCCATCTCGACCTCAATCAAACCTTTATTTGCAAGGGCAGGAACAATTGCAACAAGTGCGTTTTCTGTATTAGGAAATATGTAAAATAATGTTTCAAAATCTTGCATCCGAAACTCCATCTCACCAAGACCTGCTTGAGAATATTCCTGTATCACGCCAAATACATCATCCATGGCTCTGTGTATAATGTCCCATACTTGATTTACTTGAGGATCGAAACTGTCATTTGTCGGCATCACACTAATCATGTTACAACGAGCAACCATACATGCCAGCACATCATCGAGTTTTAAAAGATCGTCAAGTACTACGGCAATAGGATCATCCCTCATGTGTCACCTCCTTTCTAAAAAGATAAATCAGATAAGACGTAGAAATAGTTTATGCATATCAAAACCCTCAATATGTGTAAAATCTCATTTGAAATAATGTTTCTCATAGAAAATGACTTTATATATGGGTTGTATTTAACTCTCTGGTGTTACCTTTGGCAGATATCAGCACAAACATAGGCTCTCTACCGTTAAAAAACCCAACCATGCTTGCTTCTGGAATCATGGATGAAGATGCAGGCAGCATGAAAAGAATTATTAAATGTGGTGCAGGAGCGATTGTAACAAAATCAATTGGATTGCAGCCACGTGAAGGGTATCCCAACCCAACTCTCATAGAACTTGAATATGGTATTTTAAATGCGATGGGTCTACCAAATCCAGGCATAGATGAGTTTGGTGAGGAAATACTTCAATTAAAAAAATCAAAAACTCCAATTATTGGAAGTATCTATGGAGCTAATGCAAAAGAATTTATCGAGCTTGGTCAAAAAATGGAGGACTATGGTGTTTCTGCAATAGAACTAAATCTAAGCTGCCCTCATGCAAAAAAATACGGCCTTGAAGTTGGCTATGATCCAAAACTAATACAAATTATAACGTCTTCGGTAAAAGTAAATGTCAAAATCCCTGTTTTTGTTAAATTATCGCCAAATGTTACAAACATTTCTGAAATTGCAAAAGCAGCGGAATCTGGAAACGCCGATACAATAGTAGCCATCAACTCAGTGAAAGCCATGAAGATCGACTTAGATCTCAAAAGACCAATTCTCTCCAATAAAATAGGAGGATATTCAGGAAGAGCAATCAAACCAATTGGTGTGCGTTGTGTCTATGAAATAGCAGAGCATGTCGACATCCCAATCATTGGAGTCGGCGGGATACTTTCTGGTGAAGATGCAATAGAATATATGATGGCAGGAGCATCTGCCATACAAATTGGTGCAGGAGTATACTACCGAGAACTTGACATTTTTAAGAAAATAAAAAAAGAAATCGAACAATGGATGGACAAGCATTCATATAAAAAGATATCAGATATTGTTGGAGTCGCTCACCTATGAACATTCCAAAAATTACAAAGATACTAGAAGTAAAAAACGAAGCAAAAGACATTAAGACAATCACCTTCAACTATCCTGAGAGAGTTGACCCAGGTCAGTTTTTTATGATATGGATTCCAGGTGTCGATGAGATACCAATGAGTGTTTCCTCCATAGATAAGGATGTCAAAGGGATAACTTTTAGAAAAGTAGGAGATGCAACATCTGCTCTTTACAAGTTAAAGAAGGAAGATAGGATTGGAATCAGAGGACCATATGGAAACGGATTTGAACTACAAGGAAACCATATTCTTTTTGTCGGTGGTGGAACTGGCGTTGCAACCCTTGCACCAGCAGTTAAATATGTAGTAAAAAACAAGAGTTCAGCAACGGTAATTATCGGTGCAAAAACAAAAAATGAGCTCTTTTTTGAAGATCGATTGAAAAAATGTGGTGTCACAATACTTATTTCAACGGATGATGGATCAAAGGGATTCAAAGGATCTGCCACAGACCTAGCACAAGATATTCTCAAAAAAGAAAACTTTGATTCTGTTTTGACATGCGGCCCTGAAGTCATGATGAAAATTCTCCTCGACTCTACTACTATACCTTTTCAAGCCTCATTGGAGCGATACATGAAATGCGCAATAGGACTCTGCGGACAGTGCTGCATCGGAGAAGGCCTGCGAGTATGCATTGATGGTCCCATATTTGACGGGAAAACATTAAAAAACATACAGGATTTTGGTATCTTTAGGAGAGATTCGGCAGGTAGAAAAGTCCGATTTTAGGATGAAACCATGATATCTCGGAGAATAATTGCTCTCATTGCAATACTGGTAATTGTTACTGTTATTCTTGCCTCTATCTCTCTTATGAGTATTTTTGTTCCTAAATCTAATGTCTGGGCAAAGACCGTTACTCAAATTGACAAACTCCATGAATTAGGTTTTGATGGCTCCGGAGTAACCATCGGGATTGTTGACACTGGCGTTGATATCTCCCATCAAGAATTTGACGCCGCATCATTTACCGCTTGGAATGACTTAATAAATAAGGATACCACGTATTATGATGACGATGATCATGGAACCCACCTTGCAGGTATTTTAGTATCAAAAGGATCATTTCAAGGACTTTTCTCAGGAATAAATATGCAGGGGATTGCAAGTAATGCAAAAATCGTTGTTGCGAAATCCATCCCACAAAATCAGTATCTTTATGGCGGTGGAAATGATAGCACCATTGCTGATGGTATACAGTTTTGTATCGAAAACGATGCCGATATCATCCTTCTTTCCATGGGCATGAGCCCAAATGATGTAGACCTTGATGACAACAGTGAAACAACGGAGATGATTGAACAAGCCATAGGTAGGGGCATTTTTGTCATAAGTCCTGCAGGAAACGACAGACAAGACGACGATGGAGATGTTTGTTTTCCCTCAATTCTTGAAAATGTTATCTCAGTCGGTGCAATATCGAAAAGTAATTCCATCTCATCTTTTAGTTCAAAAGGACATCAATATCCCTGGTCAGAACATCCAAACAAAAAACCTGAGGTTGTTGCACCAGGTGAAGAAATACTCTCAACGAGAATTAACGGAGCATACGGACGACTTAGTGGTACCTCGCAAGCGGCAGCATACATCGCAGGAGTTATCGCACTACTCCTTGATGCCTATCCTGAATACAAACATGATGGAGCTAAAAATCACAATGAAACAACAATACAACTGTTTAAAGAAATATTTGCAAAAACTGCAAAGAAGATTGGTAGTTTACAAGACGATAATAATGCATTTAGTCATGATGATTTTTATGGCTATGGGCTTATTCAAGCCTTTGAAGCCTATAAAGAACTTGCAAAATATTAATTGAGGTGAATAGTATGGGTGTGTATTCAGATGAAATAAACATAAAGACAGATGGAGAAGTAGATGTCGTAGATATCACAGGAGAGATACAAAACATTGTAGATAAATCAAAACTAAACGATGGTATTGCCTGTATCTTTGTATCTGGATCAACAGGAGCCATTACAACAATTGAGTATGAACCAGGTCTCATGAAGGATCTCCCACGAGCACTAGAAACCATAGCTCCGAAAGGAATCTATTATAATCATCATGAAACATGGCATGACGACAACGGACACTAAAGACAAGACTACTTAATGATAATGTATATATAGTGCGAAAACATTACATTTATTATGACAAAAAGAAAATATGATTATGAAAAATATTTAGGCAGCTCAAAGAAACTCAAAAATTTTCTTGATATGTATAAAGATCGATCATCCACGCACAGGGCATATAAGTTACATTTGGTTAGATATTTTGAGCATTTAGAAATTGAAGATGTTGATGGATATGTAAAAGACACAAGGCGATTAAATAACGAAGAAAAAATAGAATATCTTGATGGCATAGAAAGAGATTTAAGAAAATACTGGATAGAACTGAACAGGCAAACAACCGGCAAAACACCTTATGTCTGGCTCAGTGCCATCAAAATGTTTCTTTTAATGAATAAAACTCTAGAACTTGATGACGTCTACATCTCTCTGCAGAAAAGCGGACATGGTAACTATGCGATCACTGAAACAAGGACACCAACAAGAGAAGAATTATTACGGATTTTTTCTTATTCTAATCCTGAAAGCAAAGCATTATTCATGTTTCAATTAACAAGTGGCCAGAGAATAGAACAGGTTGTTAAAACCACCTTTGACAATATTGATATGACAAAAGATTGCCCAAGGATCTATTATCCCACGGCTAAACAGAAATATTGGGTTAAAACCAGGATAACCCCTGAAGCGAAAAAAATATTACAGGAATACTTAGAACAAAGAGATAAATTTATTGAGACAAGGAGAAAAAGAGGCGAGTATCGCAGGAAGCAAAAACTCGATAAGAACAGTTTGTTTTGTATGCATATTTCAACAGCAAATTGTGTTTGGTCTACGATGGTTAAAAATGCAGGATTATATGAGCTGGATCCTAACACACATAAACCCTATTATGGCACTCATTGTCTGCGAAGATACTTTTTATCACATTTCGGTGATGAGGCCTGGGGGGATTTCTTTAGCGGTCATAGAACAGCTCGTAACAGAGAATATCGTAAGTATTCAGATGAAAGGCTCGATGAGGAATATCTTAAGCATAAAGATGATTTAAATATCTTTGAGATACAACCAGATCTTACCGATGTGAATAAACAGTTAAAAGAGAGAGATCAGGTAATAACAGATATGCAAAAAAGAATCAACATTCTTGAAAATAAATATAGTGATTTGCTACATGAATTGGTTGTTAAAAAAGGAAAAAAATAAGATTAAAAGGTAACGTAAATTTCGCATAAAATCATTATGCGTAACACTTGTTTCTTAAAAACCTTAAAAAAACGTAAAATTTATTAACCATCATGTCTTATTAATGCTTGTCTATTATGAACAACGAAATAGCAAAAACAACTACTGTTGCACTTTATTCTGACAACATCAAAAAAATCGATATGATAGCAAAAAAATTATCGCTATCCAGGAGCTCAGTCATAAGGATAATGATTAACCAATATAAAAATATAGGGGAATTACCATGAATTACGGTAAAGATTTTCAAGATTTTTGTAAAATAAACTCACTTACCACAAGTGAGGGAATTGAGATCTTGGAGAAAAAATTAGCTAAGGAATAAAATCACCATCAAGATGGTGAGGAGACTAACAAAATGCTAAAGAGAATAAGAAAAGGCAAAAATACACATGGGTATTTTCACCTTTCGTATAAATCTCTTATGTGTCAGTGGTTTATAAATATTGCCGATGACATTAATTCATTTTTATTGAGATATAAATATAAGAATGATATGGGTGGTTACCAAATGGTTACCGGTAACCAAAAAATGATGTGTGTGTTTGGTAACCACAAAAATCACTATTTATTAACTATTTACCTTGTCAGAATAAAGCAAACTACTTAACTTAAGAAAAATGTGGTAACATGTGGTTACCAAATGGTAACCGAAGCGGTTAACCCTATTAGAGTAGGGTATAAACTAAAAACTGTAAATAGGGGATGCTGCAGCATAAATCACGGTTACCAAAGACACTTTCCGAAAAGTGGTTACCGGTAACCAAATGGTAACCGAAACTATAAGGAGCGACATATGGAGAAAGTGAAGAAAGAACCCATTAGGAGTGAACGAAGAAACACCAAAGTTATACGAATTAATAATATTGATGTAGAAATATTTAAAAAAGCTGGTGGGGGAAATATGCATAAAGGGATTGAAGAAGTAACCCATACTTATCAATTAATAAAAAGAGATCCAGAGAAATTATGTATGGCCTATATATCTGATTTTATGACTGCTGTACGGAAGTATTATGGGGATGACTGCTTCAGTAATCTTGCGAATTTTTCAGCTATGGTTTGCATGGGATTAAGGAGGGGTGGCCATCTTGATCCCAGTATTCTTGATGAAGAACCTAACCCTGAAGATGTGGAGAAGAAAGATGTTGAAAATGAAAAGGTCAATTCATAGATGTTGGAGATGTGGGCATTTTATGAGAATGGTAGAATTGGAACCTATTATCTGTAAAAAATGCAAAGCTGAAAATATGCTAATACCTAACGCTATGAGAGGCTAAAAATGAGCAAATCTGAAACATATGCTAAAATAATCGTGGATTTTATACAAGAGGGCAATAAAATTTATTTTACTAATAATTTTACTACAAAAAAAATGATAGGTTTGAAAGGCGGCCAGCTCCGAGAGGGTATCAAGAAACTGCAGAAAATAGGTATTTTAAGGAGATATCGGCGCGGGTGTTATAAAATAGACCGGACATTGATTAAAAAGTAAAAAACCATAGCAAATTACTTTAACTTTCGTGTCTTATAAATATTCGGATTAAGTATTTATCTATATATGTCTAAGGATGACTAGCGGGGCTAGTCATCTAACATTAATCTAAAACGGATGGTGAAAAAATAATGCCAATATTCAACGGTAGAATTTTGGATAGGATTAGAAGTCTTCCTATATCGAGAACTCCTCCTTATCGATTGCCTGTGGAATTGGAGAATAAAAAACCTGTTAAAATCGGCACACATACCGTAGATGGTGTTGTAACGCCAATATATGGCACTCCTAGAACCCTTAAGCCTTGTAGTACACCTACTGGCCCCATTACTATGATACCTTCTTCTTCAGATACTGGTAAAAAACCTGTCGACATTCCTGATTATCATAACGATAGTTCTGGTCGAACCTTAGTTTTACACGTTTAGATTATTTCAGTTTGAAGTGGGGCTGCATTGTAGTCCACGATATCAACTCTGTGGATGGCGCTGCATCACAGTTGGCATTATTAATCCTACCATTTATCAACGATGCAGCGTTGTCTCTCATGTAAATTCGTTTCTATCGATGTGATAAGTATGTCTAAAAAGAAGTCTAAGATATCTGCTCAAACAAAATATTTTTGCTATCCGGCAGCTGGTGGCACTAAATCCGTTGGTGTTGGAGATTTGACTATCGATTTTTATTCTGGTAAGGTAACATTACCAGATGGAACTGAAGAATTTCTTTCCAGTAGTCTGAAATTATGTAATTTAAGATCCTGTGAAAGCATATTAATTAGGATCGATAAGAGTATTGATATTAGTTTTGACGGACATGGCCGAATCAGGGTAACATCTACCCTTTTTGGCATGAATCACATGGCGTTCAAAACAGTATATTTGCATATTCTCGAAGCAAGTAGTGTTTCAATTTTCGCTAGTAATTCGAATGTAAGTTTTTTCTTTCTATAGAAATTTTAAATAGTCTTGTGTCTTTAGATGTTTATGTTGGATGGAAAATTTTTAGCTTCTTTATCTGAGAAGATGAATCATCTAGCCACTGCGAGGGAATCTGCGCGGGAATCTACTGGTCTTATGCCTGGAGGCATATTTAGGAGATCTGGAATGTTGCTTCAAAAACCTGTTGAACCTGAACCTAAACTGCGTGAACTGTCTCCTGATGAAATTCTTAAAAAAGCAGATGAAATTAGAGCAGTTAAAAAAGCCGAAGATGATGAATTTCGTCATGCTCATAAAGTGATTGGGGTTTGATTATCGTAAAAATTATTAACTATCACGTCTTAAATTCTTTTGATAAACCTATAGTTGGTATGTCGTTGGATGTGGCTTACATCTCTCAAAAGGAGATCTGATCACCTACTGGTCTGGAGCCTAGGGTATCCATCGATGAAGCCTTGAATAAAACCGGTAGCTAATTTGCAGGAGATTATTGGTTTATCTCTCCTGCATTACCATTTTTTAAGATAAGACTCTTTTTGCTTTCTCCCAAGCTTCTGCGGAGCTTAATCCTTGCTGTTTGCATTTCCAATAAATTTCTTCTAATTTTCTTTTATTTTTAACTCGTTTCTTATCTATCATATGTTATACTTTGTCATCACTACTATATACTGTTATCCTGTAAAAATGTCATGCTGTAATAGTAGCAATATAAACGCAAAAATCATATTGGAAATCCGTAAGCATTAAAGCATTAAGCATAAGGAGATAGCATCTGCTATAGTATTTTGAGTATTTTTTACTTACAGTAACTTTCAGTAATAAATATTAACCATCGTTGCTTATACTATGCAAAATACTAGGTGATACTATGTATACGTGTAAGAAATGTAATATGGAATTTTCCTCAAAAACTGATTTAATGAATCATAGCAGATGGCATTGCAGTGAAAGAAAAATTAAAAAAAAGCATGTAACTACCAGGGATGAGCCTGTATCCCCTGTTAAAAAAGATGTATCCAGTTCTGATACTGACAGCGATCTTCAGAAAGCGATTAAAGATGAAATTGCATCCTTACGTCAGTTGAGAGAATTAAAGATGTTGAAAGGGCTATCAGGCAGTTCTGATGGTAGTGAAGGCAACAAGGTTACTGTAAACATCGATGGGCAATCTGTGGCGTTAAGTCCTTCTGAATTTATGCATTGGAAACAGCAAGAGCGAGAAAGGGAAGACAGAAAATTAGCGCGGGAAGATAAGCTAGAGGCGAAGGAAGCAAGCATGATTACTGAGCTCAGGCGAGAAAATATCGAATTGAGGAAAGAAATGTTTGATTTTCAGGCTTTGATGCTTCAAGGTCAAATGCAATCCAATCCTATAGATAAATTCCTTGAGACTTCAGGAAAATTGGAACAGTTGGGTATTTCAAGATCTGGTTCTGCACAGGATGAACTATTGAAACAAGATTCCAAAAAATTAGATACTCTCTTAACCATCATTGATCGGAAAGATTTATCTGTTGAAAAAAAAGTAGACAGGGCTATTGACAGGTTCGGCCCTAGTATCGTAGACTATTTGAAAGAGATGGTTGTCGCGATGAAACAGCAACGTGGTGTTCATCCTGAAAGTAAACGATCAGATGCCGATTATGAAAGCATTGCATCAAAACTTCCAAAAATGAGTTTGGAGGAAATGCAAGAATTTGAGAATTTTTTAGCAAAAAAAGAAGTTGATAAGAAGAAAAAAACAGATGTAAAAACTGATGACATACCGATAAATCAACCTATGAAAAAAGTCTTATCAATTCCCCCGAAGGGAACAAAGGTAGAAACATCTAAAAAAACAAAGAAGGGAGTAGAGAAGAATGTATGAAGAAGAAATAAATAAATTAATTGAACTAATAGAAACTCAAAATCGTATTGAAAAAAAGATTGAAATCATAGAATTGATGATGTGGATTATTACTGCTCAGCATTTAAAAATAGAAAGCTCTCCTGTTGCATAATGCTCTATTCCTGTTAATATACACGTTTACCCTTAGTGTTTAGGTGGAATAACAGGGTTGTAAGGGTAGTTATGAAGCAACATTCTAAAAAAAGAGAAAGAGAAGATCTCACAATGATGATGGTACGCTATTTAGAGTATATTATCCCAGGCAATTATCGATGGACATGCACATGAATTTTATTGGTAAACTATTTACCAACACATTAAAGTTGTATATTTATCCGATCACACAATAATTTCAATGCAGCTCTAGGTTTACCAATGTGATTTTTACAGGCTAATTGATACGCGGATCTGATTTGATCGATTTCACTATTGGTAAACAAATTACCAATATCAGATTTTACATTGGTAGAAATCTTACCAATGTATTCCCATACTTGTTTTTTCTTAGTTTTATCCCACGTAACTTCATATTGGTAAATACTATTACCAATAGTCTTATTTACAATTGCCATTAAATCACCTATTGGTAAATAACTTACCAATATAAAAATGTATTGGTAAATAAATTACCAATAAAAGTTAACCTTCAACCTTATCACAGATAAGATTGATTTTTATTCTAGGCTTCTGTAAAAATCGATAGAGGGCAAAACTCTAGTGGTAGATGGTTTACTATCAACCTCTTTTTTGAAATACATCGATTTGAGTTATGGTATCTCCATCGATTTTATTCAAACATGTTCAGGCATGAACAAAAATTAGAGATCTTCTAATAAAAAATATTTACAGTAAATTAATATCTTGGCCGGCAGTTTGGATCCTAAAGAATCTTGGGAGAAAACAAAACTATTACTGCAGTAATAGTTTTGTCTATAAATCTAATAAATATTTTTTCTCATAATATCTCTTTATGCGAAACATTTATATGGCGTGCTACACATTTATGCTAGAGGATGTGAAGAGAGCTTTCTCTTCTCATTCTCTCCTAATAGGAGATGATGGATGTATGAAAGCAAACAGAAAATTTATAGAGAAAGAGGCAGGTGTATCTGCTGTCATTGGTGTTATTCTAATGGTAGCGATAACAGTAGCAATTGCAGCAACGGTATACGTCTATGTTAGTGGAATGATAGGGGTAGCTCCGGAAAAAACACCAACTATTGTATTTCAACAGAGCGATGCAGACGATTACCTTATGGTAACAGGGACAGGCGGTCAAAAAGATTTAGACTGGGAGAATGTAGTTATAACCGTTATAGGTACGTGTGATTTTATAAATGTATCTTGGGACACCAGTATGACAAGTGGTGATAATTGTCCAGCAGGAGATATTACAGCGGCTGACAGAATAACTTTTGATGGTTTTAACGAAAGTATAGAAGTTACAATGGTATGGGAGCCAACAAACGGTTTGATGGGATCCTGGACATTCACTTAAAGGAAGTTTAAATTCCCTCTTTTTTTCTTTTTTAAAAAAATTCTCATAATATCTCTTTATATGCTAGACATACCACAATCCATCTATCAGGAAATTCTAATGAGAGTATGAATAGTACATTATTCGATAGCATGATCTTGTCTTATTCTTTTTTAAAAAAATCGTAAATAAAAATAAAGCAAATTTTTAACTAAAAATCATAAATTAACATGAAGTATTCTTTTTTTTAACGGACATTCACACGTCCGAGCAAGCCTCATGGGGCCAAGTATAACAGTTCCATTTCAAAACAAAAAACTTGTTCATGGAACATGGCAGCAAATCGTGTTTGTAGAACTTGATACAAGACCCAGAAATAGAGAGATAATCGTGCAGATTGTTGGGGAATAATTCACCACGTATTTTTATGTATTTTTGAATCGTCGTATCGATCAACTTTTTTACTTTCTTCATCAGGAAATCCTAAAGAGATAACAGAGAAAGGAATGATATGTTCCGGGGTTTTGAATAATTTCTTCAAATTTTCAACTCGTTCTTCTCTTGGGTAGACGCCGAGCCAGCAGGCACCAAGTCCTTTTGCATGCGCTGCAAGGAGTATATTTTGTGTTGCAGCTGAACAGTCTATAGGCCAGTATCCTTTATGTGTTTCCAGATTGAGATCTCCGCAGACAAGAATTGCCTTGTTAGCGTCTTTTAACAATTTGCCGTTTGGAAGAACCTGAGATGCTTCATCAAGAACCTCTCGATTGTCGATAATGATAAATTGCCATGGTTGCTGATTCCCTGCAGATGGGGCGCTTACTCCTGCTTCTAAAAGCTCTTTTATAACTTCATCGGGAATTGATTTGTTCGTATATTTTCTAATGCTTCTTCTTGTTAAAATACCATCAATAGCATCCATATTTTCACCAACATAATTATTAAATCAACAGATAGAATCAATAACAACTAGCCTGTAATATCTATTAAATATTTATAAATGATTAATTCCATGAATCTTCGAAATAGGTAAGATCCATTCTTGTCCAATCATCATAATCTTTAATAATCCGTGACCCATCTGAATAATCAACGGTTGTATACATGTAGCCATAGTTCATACAGCTTTTATATGGACGGTTAATCCACCAGCCGATTTGCCATGGATACGCACTCCATAGATTATGACCTGGGATAGGCCGAAATCCAAGCGTATGACCTGTCTCATGCATATAGGCACTAGCATACACAATGTCTCTCTCCAAGAAAGGACTCTTTGCTTTTTCCTCCATACCATTGGCAGATACTTGAAAACGATTACTCCCAAAGACATTTCCGTTAACTTGAGCGCTCTGATATAGCAAAACCCCATAATGAAACACTCCACGTCGCCAATTATCTCCCTGGAGAAAATACTGATTATAAATAGAGTCAAGTTCTCCCCAATCTGTAGATTCATCAAAGGGTATCATATCTGAGCCAGAATTTTCCCAGCTGCCATCATCAAGATGATACACTACATTTTGTCTATTATGAGCTGTACGAAGTATCTCCTTTGCTCCTTCAGGTAAGAGACTCTTCTGGCCACTTGGACTTTCCTCCATCTGATCAAGTTCAAGAAAAAGATCTTTTCTAAAGGGATCAGAACCACATTCTGAAGTGAGGTATTCTTCTACATTATCAATACCATCATTTTCTGGGTCAATATTTGCGTGATTATCTGATTCAAATGGATCATATCCCCATCTCCATTCCCATTCTATAGGGACACCATCGCCATCTTCATCTTCACCTGTATTATCGACTTCAGGATCCGTTCCGTAGTCATTAACTTCGATCCAATACGGGATGTTATCATCATCATAGTCATTTTGATATATATTAAACCAGAGTTCGCAATCCCGATCATGTTTATAGATACTGCCATCATCACATCCATTAAGTCTGCCATAACCGCTAGGATCATCCATTGAAGGTTCATCATCTCCTGACCAATGACCTGTTTTTATGCTATACGTTACTTCCACATCATATCTATCTTCATTTCCACTAATATCACAGAGATTATCACCATCAGAGTTCCAATCCCATAGTTGAATCTTTATTTCAACAAACTCCTCATCATCAGGAACATTAAAAGTCGGTGAAAACTGTGGGTCGTAGATGTATTTCGTATCCTGCCAAACATCACTTGTAAACTCCACATCGTTAATAAACACTTTAACATAAAAATCAGGGTCACTTGTCCTATCAATATATTCTCTTCTATGGACCTGCTTATCATATTTGTCAAATGATCGTATCTTTTGTATCTCTACTGTTATCTCTATATCAACTAAAGGATCAAAATCTTCGCCAGTACGGCTTATCTTATTTGCAGAAATTGACGAGTTCATTGATATCAGAAAGATTGCTACTAAACTTAAACAAATTAATTTTTTTACGATCTTTTTCATGTAATCACCTAATATATGTTGTCTTTGATGTACAACAATAAACAAATCCCCATAAATATTGATGTTGTATAGTATACTTCATTATATAAGACAGTACTTTTCATATTTATAATTTATGGAGAAAATAGATTCAACCCGAAATAAAGCCTTACAATTAACTCCCTTATAGAACGTGTCACACTTGCTGCTAATGTGTAAAATCAAAACAGAGAGAACTTACAGTCCCGCCACCATACAGAATCTGTATTTTTTCTCCAAAAGAAAATCCAGAAACATATAGTTCAGCATATTTAAAATCAGTAGGCTCGTTAACTGTCCCAGTCAGGATAACCTCTTTTTCTTTTTTAATTTCAAATATTTTAAATGATACTGTTGATTCTGCTATCTTTTCTCCAGTTGAGTTAAGCAAAACTAGGGTAACTTTAGTTACAAAACTCAAAACAGGTTTCTTAAGAGAGATTGTTGCATTCCATCGACATTTTTGAAGATAAACAGATCCATCCAAAATATAACTTAATTTTTCAATAGATCTAAACCTACCCAAGGTCGCTTTAATAGTACCCTCATTTGCATTTGGTTTATCTAGCCTTAAAACTTCCGAGTCAAAATAAAAGAGATATTTTTTTGGAATAATTCCAATCGTATAAGTCAAAAAACTGTATGAATGATTATTATCCTCAACTTGTAGGGTTATGCTATACGACAAAGCAGACCCTTGAAATGAGACAATGCTGTCAACTTCAAAAACACGAGTAACTGATACTGTATCTGCATCAGTATTATCGTAAAAGATCCAGTGATAGGAGATGATCTGTCCATCAGGATCATAGCTACCTGAAGCATCAAAAGTGATGGAATCTCCCCCGTATGCAAAGGCATCAATTGCTTCATCGGTAAACTGATCTGGCTTTGAGGAAAGCGTCCCCATTGTAGATAAAATTGGTATTGGATCAAGATTTTTTGATGAAGAAACAGGGGTATTTGTTTCTTTTTCGCTGATGCATCCTGAAAATGCTGAGATAATTAATAGTAGTACAAACAAGGTAGGTATGAACAGTTTCACAGTATCCTCCAATTTCTAATAAATATAAATATATTCATTGAGATAATATATAAATCTTTGTTTACAGTTCTTACCATAAAAGAAGAGTATCTCTAAACTAGCAAACGTTACTGCCTTACATCGGTTTAATCTCGAATGCCTACTTCACTTACTGAAAAAACTGCTTCTCCCTCAGGTAAATGCGGTGAATCAATAAGACGAGCAATCCGTTTTCCACCTTTGCTTTTCCGAAGATACAGCCGAAATGTTGCAGTATGTCCTACAATATGTCCACCGATTGGTCGTGTCGGATCACCAAAAAAAGCATCAGGTTTTGATGAAACCTGATTCGTCACTACAACAGCACCATTATTAAGATCCCCCCAACGCAACAGATCATGCATATGTTTGTTGAGTTTTTGTTGCCTATCTGCAAGGGCTCCTCGACCGATAAACTCAGCACGGAAATGAGATGTAAGCGAATCAACAACTAATAGTTTTGCAGGAAATTCTTTAGCGAGTTCTTTGGCCTTATCGACAAGAAGCATCTGATGACTGGAGTTGTATGCACGAGCCACATGAATCTTATTTAACACCTCTTCAGGATCTAACTCATATGCTTCAGCCATTTGTTTGATTCTATCAGGCCTAAACGTATTTTCTGTATCAATATAAAATACATGGGCATCCAAACCACCCTTATCTTTAGGAAGTTGAACGTTGACGCACATCTGAAGGGCAATCTGGGTATTATGAAAAATTGTTGGCATATCACCACCAACGAACGTATGCCCATCAGGTACAACAAAATCGTAAACATAATTATTATAAGGTATCCGTCTGATCGCTTTAATCTTGTCCCACGCAAAAAAATCAATGTTTTTAAGCTGTAGTAAAATGTTTTGTAAAAATTGTTTCCTCATTCTAAGTTCATTAATCATTGCGTCCTTTAATTTTAAAACTTTCTTATTGTTTTTAGGAAGACCACGCTTAAGATAATTATTCAAAGCAGATTTTGTAAAACCTGTTTTTTCTGAAAGATATGCCAAACCAAATGGTAGCAATTCTATGAGCTCTCTAAACTCTTTATATTCTAGTCTTTCTAAGTTCCCTGCAAGTTCTAAAACCTTGTTTAAATCACAATAACCTTCATGAAAGGCTTTGACAATTCTTTTGAAAGTATGTTCATTAAACGTTTTTTTATCAAACCTAGACCTTGTTAACAAGTGATAAAAAGTGTCGTTTCCACAATTTGCTCGCCCGATTTTTTTTCTTCTGCACCCAGCGCTACCTCCAAGAGTTTTTTTATAACTTCCTTGCAAAAATTTTATAATATTAGTCGGATAGCCATATTTCGAGTTGATCGTCTTATAACTAGGTTTTTTCTTAAACTTAAATGGAAGAACCAGTTTATCTCTGTCGAATCCAACTATACACACCGAGTAAAATAAATCGTTGTTCAACTTCTTTTCCCTGATTACCCCTTGGATACCAAGCCGTAAGAGAAGGTAGCAAATTCCAGATGCCAACTCTTTACTTTTCGTTGTCATCTCTATTTCTTTACCTAAATAGCCATCACCTTCAATATATCCAGCAAGAAAACTTTTTACAATCTCATTGGTACCAACCAGGATATTCAAGGGCACAAATTTACTACCAGATTTTGTCCTTGCAACATCACCCAAAAATTCTTTTACATTGTTTCTTAAAAGCACTTCATACACAATTTTTTTTCTTCTCCGATCCTCTCTAACAGTAGGTGTGTAATTAAATCTACTCTCCATGAACTTGTGCATCCAATCAATTATTTTTTTATTTGAGTTTGTTATCGATAATGGGTTTGAGGAACCCTCTGCTACAAAAAATCCAATAAAATATGCCTCCTCCTCAGATATATTAATGGTATTGTTGGCAAGGTTCATTTCTTTTGGTATCGCTATTGGATCATGGACATTAAGCATCGATGCTGGAACCCATGTTACACCTTTTTCTTTTACGGATAGCAGTTTATGTTGTCCTGTGATTCTTATTCTTCGCCCTCTCAATGTTTTTATTTCATAGATTTCATCAACAGGCTCCTTATAAATAGCTGCAGCCTGTGTTTTTTCCAAGCTACTATTAGCAAGTCCAATTACATTAATGCAAGGAACCCTAACAAGATATCCATCGTCAAATTGTTCTTCACCATAAATCCCTGCATATTTTTCATACACTTTCTCAATTGATTCTAAATGAGGTATCTCATCGTTAAAGTAAATCACAGGGGTATCATAAGCAGTGCATTTCCCAGATCCGAATTCGCCAAACAACTCAGTAATTGACTGACTCTCAAATCCAGAACCACCCATTAAATCATTAAAACTTTTTGACCCTGTTGTTATATACCCGACTTTCGAACGACGTTCAAGAAGAGCAGTTCCTGTTTCAAAACTTCCAATATCAGCTGTTTTTCTTGCAGCCTGAATGATCTTAACAGCTGTTGCCTCACCGATATCAGCGACATCTGACAGTTCCTTAGGTGATGAGACCGCAATACTCATCATATCCGAATATCCTGAATCCTCCAACTTCTCAGCAATAGCTGGACCAACACCAGGTAAGTCACTTATCTTATCTTTACCCATGAAAACTCCCAAAAAAGAGAAAGGAAAAGATGTTTATAAACATGTGCTTTAGATAAGTGAAAGTATACAAAGAATCAAATAAATTAGTGCTTTAAAAAAAGATTTTTCATCGACTACTTTTCTTTACATTATCCTTTCAATCATTTCTAAAACAAAACCACTATCATCGACAACGTACCGGGCAATACCGATCTTTTTTGCATAATTTCTCATTTTTTTAACTGACAAATATCGTTCAAAGGATGATCCTTTCTGAATAACATCAAGCTCCAACACACAATCAGCAAGACCCTCCATTTTTCTTTCAAATAACTCTCCATGTACTCCCTTCGTCATAACAATAATGAGGGCACCTTTATTTTTGAGATTACTAACCTTTGCGGCATAAATTGTCCTTAAAACATCTTCTTGACGGTATTGGCTAAGGAAAAAATCCAAAGAGTTAATTATTAATATTTCTCCAGAAGAAACGTCTTTGACTTTATTTGACAGAATAGCCAGATAATCCTCTTCACTAGTCACTGTACCGGGCATACCTGATGAAGACCCTAGCTCTATAAGCTCTTTAAGTCTTAGTTTAGATCGTTGCTCATAGATACTGACTCTTCGTTCCTCACCTTCTAAAACGTTTGAATAATACTTTGACGATATATCGACAAAATCTATTTTAGAAAGATTCCAATTAAACCTCTTCATCGTATCAATTATTTCATCTTTTGTCTCTTCACTGGTAATATATACGACGTTTCCTACGGCAGCAATTTGTTTAACAAGTATTTCGGTACTGCTCCCAGGACTCCCTAGAATTATCGTTGTAAAACCGTTTGGTATACCGCCCTCCAACAGTCTATTTAATTTCTCTATCCCTGTATTGATAAAGCTTTCTTTTTTATCTATACCGATACCGGTGTCAATAAAGGATTCTCCTATCATTCTATCAGTGAGCCGTCATAATTTTTTTGTGGTGGTGAAAAGATTTTTTACTCGCTGCCGTTCAAATCTATCCTTATATGATGCAGTGGTTTTGAAAGTGAATTCAGTCACAGGAGCACCTAGTGCCATGGTGCTTCCCATGAGCAGTTCTCCTTTAGGAAACGCGCTTAAAAGCAGTCCACGGATGCATCCATAGGTAAAAAGTGAGACGGCATGCGGCTCCTCTGAATTCTCATGCAACAAACATTGAGTCATCAATGATCTTGCTTTTTCATTTTCAATTTCAGCGAGTGTAAAAGATGTGCCCATCGGATCGAAGATATTTTTCATTGTTGCATCAAGCCATTTTTCCATCGTCCATTCTTCTGGTTTTTCTTGTATAAACTCTGCAAATAACCCTCTGCCAAAAGCTTCTCCTGTCTGCATAACTGATTCTATATTTCCATGAGTATCAAGGAGTTTACCTAACGCAACAGTAAAAGCAGTATCTCTTCTTTTTGAAATCTCTTCAGACTTACTTGGTCTTGTATCCCATGCAGCATGATCTTTAGATTCTTCTTCTCGTACTGATTTTTCCATGTTTTCATTCTCTTTATTCTATAAAAGAGTCACGCAATACAACAATCTTATCATTCATCTGTAACAATTTGTTTGAATTCACTTCTTCTTCTATTAAAATCGATACAATATGAATGTTTTGTGAGCGTACCCTACTCATTAAAAGAGAGACAAACTCTCTAATTATCTCAGAGTCATTATAGATCATCAGGGCACTTAAAGAATCAATGACGATATACTTATCCACTTCATCTTCGACTCCTTGGAAGGTATTCATTATTTCAATACCGGCAATTTCAAGCATTGTAGGACTTTCGATATAGATGCAGTTGTCGTGGAATTCTGAAATACCAGCAGCACGAGAAATACAATCAATAAACTTAATATTTGTATGTTCAGAGACCTCCTTAAAAGTCTTAGAGATATGATCATACGTATCACTTGCGGTTACAAATGCCCAAGTATCATTAGGGTTACTTAACATAAAGTTAAATAACGCCTCCAATAGATCAGTATGTCTGTTCTCAGGAACCTGTATACCAACTGATTGATTAACCTTTATTGCAACTGCTACTCTATCCTTAACCCCTTCAATAATAGCATCTACCATCATATCATCCTCCTATCTCCTCAATAACGATTCAACATCTGATGTTTTCAACAACGGTACCAGCTCCAAGCCGCGTTCAGCTGAGATATTCATTGCAAATTTCGCTCTTGAGTGAGCAATACCTCTCATTTTAACTACCTGAAGAGTTCTAATCAGATCCCCCCTTCTTTCGATATCACCCAGAAAGATGATACCATCTGAAATAAACTCCTCTATTTCGTACTGGGAAAATTTATATGTCTGTGGCGGAACTTCAGATGTTAACATAGTAGTACAATTCATAGCGGCGAGAGAGGTCCCTAGTTTAAAAATAAAATCTCTAATCATCTCTCTTGATTGTAACCGATAACACAATGCAGTGATTGAATCTATTACTAAACGTTTTACATTGAGTTCATCAGCAATATCTTTTAAAATATCAAGGAGTGCCCCTGCATCTTCAACCGTATATTTCTCTGCATCAAGTCCTAGACGTTCACTGATAATTCTCAAATCAATTATATTTACCATCCCAGATTCTATCAATTTTTTATCATAGAAACTAAATCCTTCAAGGTTTTTTGTCAACTTAAATAACGGCTCAGTAATCGTGAAAAACACTCCACGGTCATCATTTCGGGCACCATTGAACAAATACTGCATACAAAGCGTTGTTTTTCCTGAACCGCTACATCCAGTAACAAGGACGGTACTTCCTAAAGGAATGCCGCCGCTCATCTGAAAATCAAGTTCCTCTATACCAGTACCACATACTTCTTTATTTATCATATCAATCTCCTCAACCGAACGTACGTCTCTTTTTGTATTGGATATACATTTACCTAATATAAAACTTAAGGTTTTGTAATGTCAAGTAACATGGGTAACATCTTTCTAAGGAGAGAAGATGTTACCTCTTTTAGATAATTATAGAGGTTCATTACTGTTTTTCGACAAATCACACTTATACAACTAATGTTACCGATCTCCGTTGACATTACAGGTTTCAACAAAGTGCAGGGGAAGGGATTTGAACCCTTGGACTCCTTCGAGACAGGATGTCTCATCACGAACCTTTCAATTATATTTAGATCTTAAGTCCTGCGCCGTTGGCCAAGCTTGGCTACCCCTGCATATCTAGTTGAATGCGGGCGCCGGGAATTGAACCCGGGCAGAGGGCTTGGAAGGCCCTAATCATAACCCCTAGATCACACCCGCAAATTAATGGGATAAAATACAGTTTTTGTTTTAGTAGTTTGCTATATCTATTAGTTCAACGATAAAAAAAACCAGAATTCCTAGAGAGAACAAACGAAATTGAGATAACAATTGTGATATACGTTGCAATTTAAATTTCTTAAGAAACATTAAAATATAATGTCTGCATATATGTATAACAATCCATAATTTGGGGGGTATATAAAAATATGAAGATTACAAACAAAAGAATAATAGGTATACTTATCTGCATGCTACTGTTAACGACGATACCCTTAGCAGCTGGGATGACAATAGAAACGGAACCAGAACCTGAAGAAGAACCTGAAGGACTTTTTGGTTGGGCCTGGGTCCGAGGATGGCTTTTGAATCCTCGAGAGATAGGCAATTATATATCTGGTCGTGCGATAAAGCTCCATTTCATCGAGTTTTCTGGACTGGAAACAAAAAGAGGAGTAATTACATTTAAATTAGTCAACTTTCGAGCAGGCATCTTTTTAGATATAAAATATATAGGTCCACTAGGTTCATTAGCATACGTCCGAGGGTTTGTACCCGGCGGCATAGACATACAAGGATAAAGATACGAGAATGCATTTAGTATACAATCCCTTCTCTTTTTAATTTTGTTCAATGTGTTTTCATCTTGTTACCAGGAAGGAAATGCTTTTATAAACCACTATTTTTGAGATAAAATCTATTCCCAAAGAAGATACTGGTCAGTCGTCTGAAGCTCATGCCTCTCTGCCAGATAGTCTTTAATATATATCGAAGAATTAAAATCATTGTCTTAAGGAGAGAGTTTCAGACCGCTGACCTCTATCCCAAAGAAGAACACAGAATCTCTGAAATAAGGTATCAAAAACAATGAAAGACTTATCTCTCTCCAATTTTTTCTTTTACAAAATCAACGAGTTGATCTTTTGTAAACGGCTTTTGTAAAAAATTACCAGTTCCTTCAACATTTAGCCTGGAATCAGGTTTCATAGAGAAAAAAGCTGTTTTATCACTTGCAGGCATTGGAGTGTCTACTAAAATCAAATCAAATGGTACATCTGCATCCATTAGCTCTAACGCCTGCCGGCTGTTATCTGCAGTAACAACATCTATTTCATCATGTTGTAAATACGATTTTACTTTTTCAAGAACTTCTGCTTCATCATCAACTACCATTACCGTCTTTATTGTTTTCACCTGTACAACAAATAACACTTCCCTGACTTAAAACTTTCTTTACCATCTTTTCGTTTTGTCTGAAACCATTATTAACAAAACCTTAATCCAACATGACAGTTCAAAAAAATAAGTTATCTACTCTTCATCCTCCTGTTTTTTTTCATATCCTTCTTTTGGATAAAGCGCCCCAAACAGTTTAAGATGCTTTTCACACAAATAAAACATAACACCTTCATCATCAACAGTGATATTTGTCGCTTCTCTATTGCAGTAGAAGCATTTTCTTCCATGATCATATTTTGAAGCGGCCTGTACCATTTTCATCCATTATATCCACTTTATCGATATATATACTTTGATTTTTAAATCAAAACATTTGGATAATCAAATGGTTTAGGAAAATTTAAAATGACATGAATACTTACCTTCAGCTACTATGATGGACAGAGATGAAGGCCTTAAATTATTGAAACAGTATCTTAGAAATGAAAACTTAATAAAACATAGTTATGCAGTTGAGGCAATACTTCGAGAAATGGCGCGTAGTTTAGATAAAGATAAAGAGCTCTGGGCATTAACTGGCCTCCTTCATGATCTTGATTACGAATATACAAAAGAAAATCCAGAAAAACATGCAACGATCACTGCTGAAATTTTAAAAGAATTACTTCCTGGCGAAGCAATACATGCAATAAAAGCTCATAACTACAAGCATACAATGCAGATTCCTGAAACCTACTTAGATAAAGCGCTTATTGCTGCCGATGCTGTTTCAGGGCTGATTATCGCAGCAGCTCTTGTTATGCCCTCAAAAAAACTTGCGGATGTGAAAACAACAACACTTCGCAGCAAATACAAAGATAAATCTTTTGCAGCAGGATGTAATAGAAAAAGAATAGATCTTTGTGAAGATGTTGGCCTTGAACGTGACAAGTTTCTTGAATTAAGTCTTACCGCTCTTAAAAATATTGCAGATCAATTAGATCTTTAACATAACAACTTTAATAAGATATGTAGTGTATAGATGGATGATCCTGTGAACCAGAATAGTAGGAATAGAAAACGCAGAGGTGAAAAACCTGCAGAAGAAGGATACATACGATTACGTCTTCCCAAAAAACATAATAAAGAAATATTTGCAATTGCAGACCAGCTTATGGGTGGCTCTCGCATCAATGTCGTCTGCGATGATGGAAAGTCAAGAATGGCACGTATACCAGGTAAAATGAAACGAAGAGCAAGAGTACGTACAGGAGATCTCCTCATTATTAAACCGTGGGATATTCAAAACGAAAAAGCAGATATAGTCTATCGATACAACAGGACACAAGCCAATACTTTAAGCAGACGAAAACTATTACCTGAGGAAATTGATGTCTTCTGATTTTTCTTTACATGATAAATGGCTTAAAAAGTTAGATCGGCAAACACAGGAGTTAATTGATAGAATAGGTGTGGATAGAAAAACATTGGATGAGGTTTTTGATAAACCTACTCTTTTAAGAATTGGTAAACTCATTTCTAATAATGTCATTGATCATTTTGACTTTCCTATTTCTACAGGAAAAGAAGCAATTGTTTTTCGAGCAGTTACCCAGAAAAAGGAATTTGTCGCAATTAAAATATATCGCACCTCTAATTTAGCGTTTAAACACATAGCAAAATACATTGAAGGTGACCCGCGGTTCAATTTGGCCAATAAAAGCCGCAGAGACGTTATTTATGAATGGGCAAAAAAAGAATTTAAAAATCTAGAGCGGCTAAAAAAGGCAAACGTACGAGCACCGCTTCCTATAAAAAAAATGAATAACATCCTTGTTATGCAGTACATTGGAGACTTGGAACGACCTGCACCTTTACTTAAAGATGTAGTACTAAACGATCCAAAAAAAATATTTGATACACTCCTACGTTTTATCTCTCTGATGTATTCTAAGGCTGGAATTGTTCATGCAGATTTAAGTGCATATAATATACTTATGTATCAGGATGAACCATATATCATAGATGTTGGACAAGGAGTGCTTCTGGAACATCCAGAATCAATTGCGTTTCTTAAAAGAGATATCTACAACATTGTACACTACTTTAGTAGATTCGATATAAAAGCTGATGAAAAAGAAATTTTTGAGCGTATTACTAAAAAACAGTGATTCCTATGAAATATTTAAAAATCCCAAAAGAACGAATAGGCGTACTCATCGGCCATAATGGAGAGACAAAAAAAAAGATTGAAGAACTCTCGCAGACAACACTAGAAATTGATTCTGCTGAAGGCGAAATAACAATAGATGAACACGAGACATCTGACCCTCTATTACGTTTAATAGTAGAAAATGTTATCTGTGCCATTGGACGTGGGTTTTCTCCAGAACATGCAATGCGGTTATTTAAGGAAGACATGGATTTTTTTATATTTGATATCCACGACTATGTTGGAAAAAAAGATACACATGTACGAAGATTAAAAAGCAGAATTATCGGTACCGATGGGAAAACAAAACGCACTATTGAAAACTTGACAGGAGCAGATATCTCGGTCTATGGTCATACTATTGCTCTTATCGCAGATTTTGAATCAATGGATGTTGCAAAAAAAGCAATTGATATGCTTCTCGTTGGACGTAAACATGCAAGCGTCTATAGATATGTTGAAAGAGAAATGAAAAAATCAAGAATGGGACAGCGGCTCTAAAGAAACTTGGTAATTTTATAAAAAATCCCCAAGAATACCACTGGTTTCAACCAGTGGATGAATTGGGGTCTAGCTTTTTCTTCACCTCGTGAAATCCCCAATCTTCGTTTGACCGGTAGGATCTCCAAAGATACTATACTCAAATACATCTTTTCCATCTTGTTCAAGGATATATCGCTTTACTGCATCTTGACTGACATGTCCTGCACTGCC